>MDSY01114516.1_pt1 | contig 31388 bp, 23 predicted proteins | sample 811131 | NCBI WGS metagenome assembly MDSY01 (sample SAMN05326643, study PRJNA326480) | marine metagenome | isolation source: seawater | place: Atlantic Ocean: South West | collected 2010 | reverse complement strand
TGTTCCAGTACCAAAAACGTTCGCCGCAGAGGAACTGCACGGCGATTGCTCGCAAGGCGCGCGGTCACGGGCGCTGGATGCGTTCGCGACAGGCGCGTGCAGAATTTTGGTAGCCACGGATGTTGCGTCAAGAGGTTTAGACCTCCCAAGAGTCACTACTGTTATCAACTTCGACCTCCCCACGGATGGAAGGGATTTCGATTCGTACGTTCACCGAATCGGACGGACGGGCCGTGCAGGTCGATCCGGATCCGCGATCTCGTTATACCACCCCGGGTTCTCAAAGTACGAAGGCAACGGCTTTATTTACCGACCTTTGCTTGAGTTGATGAGCGAAACGAAACAAGACGTGCCGGACTGGTTCCTTTCCCTACCGGATGCACAAGGCAACCCTCATTCGTTCCACAACAGGAGCGCCGATAGGAATCAAAGGGACGGGAGTTTCGGCGGCGGACCGCCCATGGGACGCGGGAGAAACGAACGAGTCGGCGGCGCGTCTCGAGGACGTAGATTTTAGGTAGTATAGTCATGCGATAGTTGTGAGTTAGTCTCTTTGTAGTAAGAAGTATCGGTTGTAGGCACGATTATAGTAAGCAGTATTCATAGTACAACAGTCGGGTCCTCCTTACTTCCTGGCGTTAACCCACCGTCTCAGCAGCGATCTGTGCCGCTCAGTTTTCTGCAAAGCCGATTCAACGGCTTTGTCGTATGTATCGTTGAACTGCGCGGTGCACTCGCCTCCCCCCCCCGCCTCAACACACGCGATCTCATCCGCCTCCGCTTGCTTGATTTCATCTTGCCGCGCGAGTTTGGCTCGGTGTACTGCTGCTCTGGCTACTGCGGCATCATTAGCTTGACCTACTCCCGATGCTCTCGCAGCTAACTTCACGTCATCGATCGATTCCGCCACATCGATGAACTCCACGGTACACTCTGTTTTCGTAGCGTTGTTGTTCGCGCCTTGCACGCAGTCCAACTCCTTCGCCTCCGCCGCGGCTTCCATCTCCCTCAACTCGGCGTACATCTCGGTTTCCTTGGAGGAAGAGGCGTGGAGGCGGGTAGTGCGGGAGCGCCTTCCGCTTGAGTCAAGTCTTGACGCTTGGGCGAATCTGTGCTGACGCGGATTTGAGGCTGTGCGATCGGATGGGCGAACCGAGGGAACCGCGACGGGGACGCGCGAAACCGCGAAGGACATGGTGCGTGTGCGTTAAACACAAAGATTCGGGGCACGTGTGGTTCAGAACGGTTCCGAACGGGGCACCGTGGAACGTGCGAAGCGAAGTGCGGGCGGTGGGGCGAACTGCTTGGGACGCGTCAAAAAGAGTATCTTGCGCGATTTCGACGATCGGGATTTGCAATGACGGAATGCAGCAGGCGGGGGGGGCTTTCATAACGCAAACGTTTTATTCATAATAATTTGGATGGTAGTTCATCTCTTCATTCGTCTCCCCTCCTGTTCTTATTGGTTCATTCATCGAACTGCCCTTCCCGCGCGTCGAACCGCACGACTTCGCTCATGTCCCTTAAGTTCCCGGTGTAGTGCCGGACACGGCCTGGGATTCTGTGCGACCCCCTGTAGCGCAAGCCGCCCGACAGAATGTCGGGAATGACGTACCCGATTCCGGGAACGTATCCGGCTTGCGGGTGACCGGCCGCGTCGCGGTGCTCCTTACCGGCTCGTCCCTCGGTTTGCCGCTCGAAGTCAAGCGCGGGGCCGGATGTGACGGACTGCGGGTCGGCAGGAACCCCCACAGCAGACGACACAGCACGTTGTTCGGGCGTGCCTTCCCGTTGTTCTCGTTGCTTCGCTTGGCCCGCCTTGAACTCCCGCGCGATGTCCCGCGCCACGTCGCCCTTGCTGACGCGTCTTGATTGCGCCGGCGACGGCGCAACCGGCGTCCCCCTGCCACTCTCCGTACGACCTCTTTGTTCCGCTTTCAGCGCCCGTAAACTCTTCGTCTCCCCCGTCTCTTCGCACGTGAAGATCTGGCCATCCGTGCCGCAGTAGGAGAGGCCGATTTCCATCATGGACGCTTGTAACGCGAGTAAAAACCTCGAGTTCGCGGCGAGTTTTCGCGAAAACTCACTCGCGTTGAACGCGAGCTGGTAGAAACACGAGACTCGGATTTTCAACGGGTCCCGGACCTCCCGGCAAATCACCTCCACTGAACCCTTTGCGTAGTTTGCGGAATCCGAATCGCAGTGGCTAGCTAACGAGGTTTGAAGCCGTTCCACGTCGGACGCCGAAATCGATCCAACATCTAAATCGAAAGCAGCGTTCATCCACAGGGGCGGCGAGCGCGATAAATTGTATATCTGCGCATCCAAACAAGTACTGACAGGCAGAAAGATAAGCTCCCCCCAGAACGTCGCCACTACCACGAAGTTTAAACCTAACTCGTGTACCTTCACCGCGACCGGGTCGTTGCCGAACCGAACCCAATCGCCTACGCCAAACGGGTTGGTGACGAAAATCATAATCAGCGCCCTGGGATTTTGGCAATACAAGTCAGTCTTTTGTATGGGCGATATATAAAGTACAGTAGTCTGGACAGTGGGCAAACAGTCGGGCGGATGTATTGGGACATATTAGGTAGTGCTATTCATTGGAGATGCCTTCGTATTGGGATGATGAGGAATCCCGAACTTCGGGATGGTGAGGATTCCTCACAGGATCACGTGAAAAACCTTCAGAGTCAATCCTCACTACGCAGTTCAAGGCGAGCAGGATTTTACGGGATAAAAATAACAAACGTACCTGAACATGGTGGCCGCGGTTTGGCCAAACACGAACGCGAAGGCGAGTAACGCGCTACTGAAAACCAGCCACAGGTTCGCCACGTCGACTCGGAAGATGCCCAGTGAGGTGAATAATGCCACAATTCCAAGCAAAGCAGTCAACAGTCTGCCAACATTCCTCACCAGCCCTGCCGTGTTGGCCAGCGTCTTGGAACACGCCTCTCGTTGTTCATAAATTTTGCGCATCGCGACTTGGATGTTCGACTCGGCTAATGCGGCAACCCCAGAGTCGCTCCCCCCAATCAACTGAAACGCTTCCTCCACCTTGTCCTGTTCGACGAAGTCGCCCACCGCGTCTGGAGTCACGAACGGCTGACCCGGGCGACGAAGGTGCGTGAACATCATCGTCGCCGCGGCGTCGGCGTCCTGCCGGTTTTCGGAAAGTTGTCAGTTTCTGTATGGGCAATTGAGGGACAGTCTAGTAAATCGAGATGATGAGGAATCCCTCACAGGTTGAATTGAAACGCGAACCAAGTCGTACACCAACTACGCAGTACAAGGTGAGCAGGATTTTACGGGATAAAAAAGAACAAAAAACTTACCTCCGGCGACGACACAAACGCCCTTTTCGTAGTAGCTTTCAAATCGCCGTGCTGGCTTTTGGAGTGAATTGTTTTTTGCAACGCAGTCGTGTTTCCGCTTGTCTTCCTCGGTTTAGACGCCGTCAACACCCGGAACGGCAAGGCGAACGTGCCCCGCAACACGTGTCTCGCCGCCGCGTCGATCACCCGCAGGGATACGGATGACGAAACCACAGGTTCTTCCGTTGCGCCGACAACCGCGGCGGCGGCGCTGGCGCTGATGGGCGCGGCGTGCGGCGCGTCCGCCAACGCGGCGTGTTCCTGTTCCGTCTTCTCAAGCAGCGCGTCCGCGGGCGACCTCGGGGTTTCGCCATCCCCTCCCCTCACCGTTGCCGCGCCGTCCATCGCGGACGCCTCTTCCAGAGATTCGATCACGCTGGGGAGCCAGTTTGAGGCGTTTTCGGGCGGGTGGTGGGAAGGCGTTTCGTTTAGCTGACCCGTGGTTTTCGAATCAACACTTTGTCCTGTGGACCCGGAAAGAAGCGGGTCGGGCGTCCGGGGAGACGGGAACAGGAAGAAGTTGGGTACTGGTTGCGATGAACTTGTTTTTCGCGCTGGAACTTGCGATTGTTTCGTCGCAACCACCGGCGGTTTTGCTGAATCTTTCATACCCAACCCGCCTTTGTCGTTGTCACTTTTTTTCCGTAGGTGTTTCCCACCGCCGCTGTTCCCCTTCTCCCCCCCCGGACTCCCCATCTCATCCGTCAATTTCCTTTTCACTAAAGTCCACCGCGCCTTTGCTTTCGCGCGCGAGCGCGGGCGCGGGCGAATCGGCGGCCCTGCTAAGCGTTTCAAAATCGATTCCTGCCTCGTCGTCGCGTGCAGCTGCTCCCAGAGCGTCGAGGAGTGAAGCCTCGAGGCAAGCCAGTGCGTGAGGTAGTTCCGTAACCCGCGGAACACGACCACCACGATAACGCACCCGAGCGCCCTTGAAACGTTGGCGTACGCCTCGGCGCCCACCACGTCGCGCGCCGGGCGCATCAGCGTGGTCCACGCCACGGCGACGCCCACTACGAGTAACGTGTGCTTGATATCCCCGCGCATCACGTTGACGTAGTACAGCACCGCGTTCACAGGTCTTCGATGGGAGGTTTCGGATGAATTCGGGTGGTTGTTGGGTGTCCCGGACTCACTGTCTTTCGAGTCCCTTGCTGTGACGATGAAGTCGTACCTATCGAGGGCGAAGATGGCGGCGGCGACGAGGCTTCGCGCCAAGAATCGACCGAGAAAAACGCATGCGCCGAACAAAGCCCACCGCCACGCGTGGTTCCGTCCGTCGTTTCGAGTGGACGAGTCCAGCGACAGCCACAGCCACAGCGCAGCGCACGCCCCGGCGATCCCCAGCAGCAAATCGAACCGCGTCGCGACAAAGACCAGGACTGATGAAGCCGCTGATTTGCAATGTTCGAATGCACTTTTCCCGTCATCCTCGTCTTCGGACGACGAGTCCGAATCTTCCCGCGTTTCTGTAGCCCCCACGAAGGTTGTGAACCCATTACTCGAAGTGTTCGAGGTGTACGCCGCAGACTCGCAAACGGGGCGTGCAGATAGAGAGGCGTGTAACACGGAATTCGGGGGGGGTATGCCGCGGCCTTGGCGGTTCGGTGGTAAAACCTTTACCGCCTCGAACTTTCCAAAAACTTCTTGCGAATCCGAATCCTCAACGGGCGCTCCCACCCACAAACGCACGTCCCTCGCGCCATCGCTCTTCGCGAACGACGCCATACGTGGCCCGTCGTGCAACAAAACCACAGGGCACGTGAGTGCGCTAGAATGGTGTGGCTGTGCCAGTGGGGAAGTCGAGCTCACGCATTCCGAGGTTCGTTAATTTCTTTTAAGCGCGTTAAGTCGGCACGCGCTTTGTCACAATTTTCTAGTCGATCCCCGAATTTACAGTTAAAAAATCGTTACACAACCCAGGAGTCTTCTCGAACCTCGCACTCTCGCCCGGCGCTGAATCCATACTTTAGCCTATTCGCCTCGCAGCACGTGCACGTGGGAGGGGGAGCGCAATCGAAAAATGCCGCGGAGTACAAAGTACCGGTGAAATCTTTCGCTCCGGCGTGTGTGTCGTACCCCACGGACAACGGCCCTCTCTCTAGAATCAGCTTGGATTCGCCGCTGCCGCTGCTTGGAACGGTACCCCCGACCGGCGTCGTCTCGGTGGTCACCCCGAGGGTTTCATCCACGCCACAAAACTCGACGCACGTTTTCCACATCCGCGCGAGAAAAGTTTGTGAGTCGTAGTAAAACTCGAAAACGTACCGCGCGTTTTCCGTAAGCCAGTACCCGCTGGTTTCGACCCATTTGGAATTTTGGTCACCGATGGGGCCATTACACTGCGCGTCCATAAACATCAAGCCGCCCGAACTCAACGCACCTCTCAGTCCGCCGCACGAGGACGAAGTTCCCGAGCTCCCGCCCCAAATGAACAAGGTCGTGGTTTCGGACGGTACGTAATACGTAACCTCCACGCGCGCGTAATACACGCCGGTTGCGGTGAACTCTCTTTCCGGCAAGGCGTACGCGCGCGCGCCGTCGGTGGAGGAGTTGTACAACGCCCCGCACGTGGGTTGGTACGCGTGTGACAAGAATGAATCGAGATCGTATTGGAACCTCAGCACGAGCGGCGTGGAGCCACCGACGGCTTGGGGAACGGGTTGGGCTTCCGGATCCGCCGTGTACGTCCCGTCCCCCAGCCCCCCGAACGTGTTGTGTCCCCAGCACTTCATCGTTCCGTCGGTAAGCGACGCGCAGCTGTGTTCTGTGCCGAGAAAAACGTGTACTGCGCTGGCTATTCCGGTAACCGCGACGGGGATCGTGCTCTGCGTTGTGGCTCCATTCCCGAGCTGTCCAAAATACGCGTCGCCCCCGCCACCCCAATATTGCACGGTACCGTCGTCGAGCGAAGCGCAGCAGTGATGTAAACCACATGAAACGCTTTGAACACCACTCAACGCGGTGACAGGAGTGGGCACGTATCGATCATTCGTGTCGCCCAAACCGAGCTGTCCTTTGTCATTTTGCCCCCAGCACATCACCTCGTGATTTTTCAGTAAAGCGCACGAGTAATGCGAACCTGATCCAGAACCGAGCGCCAAGCTTTCTACCACCCCGGACGAGTCAAAAATAACAACTGGGTCAGTGTGGCTTTTAGGGACAGTCGTGCCGTCTCCGAGTTCCCCCCGGGAGTTAGTTCCCCAGCACTTAACCTCGCCAGTATCGAGTAAAGCGCAGGTGTGCAAGTCAAGGTCACCGCCGCACGCCAACTGCTGCACGACGTCGTTTTCAAGCCCGGGAACCGTGACTGGAGACACACCGTACATCACCACATGGGGGTTTTTACTCCCCCAACACTGCACTCCCCCGCCCTGTAACGCCGCGCACGAGTATTGATACCCGGCACAAATCGAAGTGACAGTGTCTGAAAATCCCATAACCTTCGTTGGAGTGCCTGTTGCCGTGGTACCACCGTTGCCTACCTGGCCCTCCCAGTTCGCTCCCCAGCACAAAACATCGTTTGTTTTCAGCAAGACGCACGTGTGATACCCTCCCGCTTCTACCTGCATCACGAAATTGGGCGCGATGCCGACCACAGGTGTGGGGTTCAGTCGTCGCGCGTTACCAGTGATGCCGGGATCGCCTTCGATAGTGCCGTCGCCGACCTGGCCTTGGGTGTTTTCTCCCCAGCACACAAGCACACCGACATCGGTCACGGCGCACGCGTGAAGATGGCCACCGGCTTACAGCTGGACTTGCGAACCGAATATGGATCGCAGGTTCCACGCACTCGGGAGAAGGAGCGGCGGGGAACCGACCACCTGGGGATCGGCTATGGATTCCGGGTGACCCCAAACGCCGTTCCCAAGCTGTGCGAAATAATTCTTTCCAAAGCACAACATGCTTCTGTCCGACAGCAAAGCGCATGAATGGAGTACTCCAGCAAACACGCGCGTCGCAGTGCTGATGCCTGGAACCATCTCGGGAGTTGATCGGTACCCCTCGTCCGTGATGACTTCCCCGATCTGGCCATAACGTCCAGACCCCCAACATTTCACTGTGCCGTCTTGAAGCGAAACGCAGGTGTGGAACTGTCCACAGTTAACGCTCGTCGCATTGCTGATGCCCGGAACTGTCATGGGAGTCAAACGGTGAGTGGTACCGCCGTTGCCGACCTGGCCAGCGGCGTTATTCCCCCAGCACATCACCTCGCCGATTTCAAGCAAAACACAGGAGTGTTCATGACCGATTCCCAAGCTCTTGATCGCCCCGGTGATGCCGTAAACCGTAACAGGAGTGGGTCGGTCGACGACGGTGCCATCCCCAAGCGAACCAGCGTCGTTAGCCCCCCAGCACTTCAACGAGCCGCTTTCGAGTAGAGCGCAGCAGTGGCCCTGATACCCTCCACAACCCAGCTCCTTCACCTTGTCGGTCAAGAAACCAACCGTCACCAGCTGGTTTGTAGTTGTGGTGGTACCGTCTCCGAGCTGCCCCCGGTTGTTCGCGCCCCAGCACACCGCGCCTCCATCCTGTAACGCCGCGCAGACGAAATTGTGACCCGCCGCAATAGTCGTCACCGCAGAGGTGAACCCGGTAACCCCCACCGGTGCGGGTTGCATATTGCTAAAGTCAAAATTAGTCTGGGTGTCCGGACCGAGCGCGCCGTGGGTGTTTATCCCCCAACACATCACCTCGTATTCGCTGTTTTCGAGCAAAACGCAGCAGTGTGCAAGTCCACAAGTCACTTCCTTCACGGAACCAGGGGTGATACTAAGCACTAGCGTGGGTTGGAATCGTATCATTCTGTCGCAGTCAGAGGTGCAATCGACGAGAGGGTCGCCACCGAAGGTGCCGTCTCCCACTGTGCCGTAATGGTTCCACCCCCAACACGTCAACTTGCCGACGTCGTTCACGGCGCAGGCGGAATCTAAGGCACCGGCGTACAGATCGGCTCGCGCGAGCGACGCGCAAGAAATACCGAGCGCGACGGTCACCAAAAAAACACGTTGAAGTGCACGCAGGGCTGAGCCGCGCGCGCGCCGACCAAACGTCATGTTCCAGAAAATCACAAACGCCTCTTCTTTTATTCCTTCGCGGTTTTCCCGGAAATGTCGAATTCGAATTCGTTCGACACGAGTTTTCTTGGCGGGGCCGTTACCGCGAGTCCACGGAGGAAAGCCTTGGGAGACCCCGAGAGTTGGACCACCAAAGCGTACGTACGTCAAGCGGTACGTCGTAACGCGCGAGTGTGCCGAACCTCACTCGAAAGCGAAAGCGGGAGAAGGCACGCGCGGGTTATTGAGATGATGAGTTGCTGACCGAGAGACCGACCCGGAATCTGGCCGCGGGTCTCGGCGGGCAGGGAGTGCGTATCGCCCACGAATTGACGTGTCAAACGCAGGTCCGAGAACGTGGCGTACCGGTAGTGCGTTCCCGCGTGTCTGCGCACGCACGGGTGTGCGTGCATCACTCCGACGCCGACGCTGGACCTTGGCCAAGAATTCGACATTTTTTCATTATCTTCGAGGAGTTCCGATTTGTGCGAAGTTCGTAGACTGCATTCCCATACCATAAGGTACATTCATTGGCATGATGGAACAAGCAAGGGTTGAGTTGCCTTTCGAACAAGCCGTGCTTCCAAGATATCCGATGTGTCTTCGGGAGGGTGACGACGCTCGAAGTACCACTGCCGGCTGGCTCGCCGAAACGCACACGGCTGGACACTTTGGGACCAGATCCTCGGGCGCATCCTCGGAGGCTCCTCTGATGCGCGAGCTGGGTGGTGCGCCTTTGGACGTCGCCGCGGCGGCGACAGGCGCGGCGTTAGCCCTCGCCGCCGTCGGGGCGGTCACCGCAGCGCTGACGCGTCGCAGGCCAGTGGCGTCCGCACGCGAGAGCGACGGCGACACGCAGGTGCACGACGCCAAGTTCGACCGCGAGTTACGAGGACGAGGACGGCGCGACAGGGGCGTCGCCGCTGCGAACGCGTCCATAGCGCGCGCTCTTTTCTTCGTGCTTCTCGTCGTCGCCGCGGTTTCCCTCGCGGTGGAGCATTTGAGACTGCGTGGATGGGGCGCGTCGCCCCTCGATCCCACCGACGTGCTCGGCGCGATTTCAGCCATCGAGGCTCTGGCTGCTCCTCTCGCGCGCGCGGATGTCCGCCCGCACTGCGCCGATTTGTTTCCCCTCCCCACGCTGTTCGACGCGCACGGTCACAAGGAGGGCATTCCACCCGACGTGCACGTGGGCGGGCTAGGTTTGGGCCTGGACGGTGACACACGGATCGACGGCGCGCAATGGAGGATGGACGCCGCGCGCGACGCGGAGCAGCACTTCAAGCTGGGCCTTCTTTTGAAGTTCGGGTTCAACCCTGAAGAGGCGCGGCGGCACTTTACCCTCGCGGCACGGCTGGTGAAGGACAAACTGAAGCGAGACTGCGCGGCATGTCTGTGGGGCGTAGCGTACTCGCTGCACCCGGACGTCAACAACTGGCGCACAAAGAAAAAACAACGCGCCGCAGGGCGCATCGCCGCCGCCGCCGCCGTCGCCGTCGCCGCGCGCGACGTGGCTGACGCGCGACGGGTGTCCATTCTTGTTGGGGACGTGAACCAAACCGGGGGGATTGACCGCGTACAACGGGCGCTGAAGTTGCTGGTGCTCGCGGACGCCGAGGCTGCTTTTTTCGGCACAAACGTGTTCACGCACCAAATCGGGTCAACAGACGAGGACCCGCTTGACGTTTTAGGGGACCAAGACCAGGAGCCCGCGCAAGTCGATGCGCACGTCCGGTACGCTCACGTGCTTGAAACGGGAATCAACACGCTGGCGAGGGGGGGGGGGTACGATTTCCAGCTCGCACAGGCAAGCAGTCAGGATTTGGCAAACGCGACGGCGGACTCAAGTCGCGCTTCGCCCGACCGATCCACCGCGACGGCGGTGGATGACCCTGACCTGCTCGCGTTTCTCGGCGAGGCGCTGATGACGCTAACGCCGTGGCGGTACTGGAACTGGAGTGAGCCGGTACTTGGTAACGTCGACGTCAACGCAACCGACGAAGGTGTTTTCTTACCCGACCCGATGACCGAGGCGCATTTCGTGGAAGTCGCCGTCACGCGCGGCGCTCGGAGCGAGCTCGCGTTTTGCGCGTTACGAAGAGCGTTACAGCTGGACAACAAACACCCCCTCGCCGCGCACATGATGGTACACCTCACGGAAGCGTTGCCGCTGCGGAACATTCCGAAATATATCGTGGGTAAATCTACCGCAGATAGCGAAACCGAGCAGGGTACTGTCGACGATGACACCAAAACCCCCAAACAAACCATAAACCCAAGCTTGACGGATGGCTTTCTTCGCACCAACCCTCTGTCCCCCGCGCTGGGCACAGCCGCGGCGGACGCGCTTTTCCATGAGTTCACGGACACCACGCTGGACTGGAAAAACAAACATACGCACGGCGGCTTGTCGCCCCACCTCGCACACATGGCCGCGCACAACTACGCGCGCGTGGGGAATTGGGCCGGGGCGATGGACGCGTCCATCAGCGCCACGCGCGCGGACAACAGGCTCGTGGCGCAGTGCGTGTTTCCGTACGGCGAGGCACATAACCGGGTGATGTTGGTGTTCGCCGCGGTGGCGAACTACGGACCGGATTCGCGGCGCGGGGAGACGATCGCGACGCGCGTGGCGGTTGACGCCGGAAAAAGAGGCCCAACCGGCCATCTGGACCGATTCGCAAACTTCCTCACCGCGTTTCACGACGCGCCGCGGATATTAATCGCAGCGCGGTTCGGGCGTTGGGGCACCGTTCTGAAGCTCGCCGCGTCCGCGGAACGCGACGCGGTGAACGACGTGGATGCGTTCACGGTGGATGAGGTGTCGCGATCGTTGTTGCTGCCCGACCCGAACGATCTGCGCTCGGCTGAAAAGTGGACCAACCTAGTCTCCGCCACGCCGTTCGGCCGGCTGCAGTGGGCGTACGTCATGGGCCTGGCCGCCAGCGCGGAGTTCACGGACGCGCCGAGAACGTACGAAAAAGCAAAAAAACCAAACGAAGATGATTCCTGGATTCACGCTGCAGTGTGTTCCGGGATCACGGCTGAGGATTGGCTGGCGCACGCGCGGGACTTAGCGGGCGCCGTGACGATGGTCGACTTCGACGACGTAACCGAGGTGGACGGCGTGTCGTCGCGGGGCGGGAAGGGAGCGTTCCACGAACACTCGCCGTTCAAGCCGGTGAAGAAACGCCTGGCACTCATCGCAGCGCACACCCTGGGTGGAGCCGTGTCGGCACGAAAAGGGGACTGGAACGATGCCGTTGAGCAGTTGAAAAAAGCGTCGCACGTACACAAAACGCTGCCGTACATGGAGCCCGAGAACTGGTATTTGCCCGTGCCGCTGTGTGTGGGCGAGGCGCTGATACGCGCTGGAAGGCTTGACGAAGCCCTAAATGTGTTCCGCTCCGAGCTCGAAAACGCCAGGCCAAACGACGCGTGGGCGCGGCAGGGGGAGAGGAGAGCGCTGAAGCGGCTGGAGACAGAGAAAGATTCTGGTGCGATAATCTCAGACGAAGAAAAGAAACGCGCCACGGCGTGTTTTGAGGTTTTTCCGTGAACGGTGTTGTTTCTCTTTCGCGGGTATGGACGACTTGGGGACAGCACGTGGGTGGAACGTGTGTACACGGAGGGATGCGTGGAGCGGGGGCCTGTCGAGGGACGGCGAGCGCGGAAGGCGGAACAGACTAGCTTTTTTTTCTGTAAAATATTTAGACGTGAGTTTGATTGAGTTGACGCGACAATCACTTCCAAGCTGGATGGATAGACTCTTGCCGCCCAGCCAGTGTTGGCACGTCGTCGCGCACGCGGCGAAGACCCACGGGGAAGGAAGGATGCCCTTTGCGACAATGATGGCGAATCGTGTCACCGCGTCTGCCGTGGCGACGCGCGCCGGTCCTCGTTCCGCACGCAGCTTCGCCGCGCGTCGTGGTGCTGGCGCCGCGACTGGGTCAGGACGGTCGTGCTCTGTGCGACACGCGACGTTGAGTGTCTCCCGCGGATCTGCCGCACGTCCGGTGCGTCTTCAAACCGCGCGCGCTGTGATTCCCCTCGTTACCATATGTCGCGCACGGAAACACGTTTCGTGGACCACGCACGTGTTCCGTGTCGCGCGTCGTCCTCCCGATCCCCGAAACCCCCTCACATCTTTGCGTCATGCCAACCCCCGTGGCTCACCGTTTTCCACCCACGCTTCTCGTCCCCATCAAACACGCAGCTTCGCGCGGGTCAGAGCCAGCCTGGAAAGCAGGTCGGCTCCGAGGACGCTGTTGTTGAGTCTGCGGCGCCTGGGGATGCGGATGAGGTGCTTGACATCCCGTCCGAGTCCGACGCCGTGGATTCGCAATCTCTGGGCGACCAGATCCAGGCGCTGAAAAACAAAGGCGCAGCTGCCGATCCCGACGCCAGCGATAACATCTTCCTGGGCGCGTTTGAAGAGGTGGGCCAGGTGGAGTGGCCCACCGTGGGCGCGGCGCTACAAACAACCGGTGTGGTGATAGCCATCGTCGTGGGAAGCACGTTCGTGTTGCTGTCCGTGAACTCCGCGCTGAGCGTCGCGTCGCAAGCGCTGTTTGGGTAGGAGAAAGTGACGAAGGAAAAAGATGAACGCATTCTGGAGATCTCCAGACGATGTAATAAACTCGAATCAACATCACAACGCTCATGACAACGTCAACGCATACACCATCTACGCCCCCTCCACGAACTTCGCCGCGGCTTTGTAGATTTTTTCCATGAACACGGCGGCGTCCTCCGCGCCGCCCTGGCGCGCCGTGTTTATGTTCGTCTTCAACAGCGCCATCAGGTTCAGGTCCAACTCGTCCTTGTCCACCATCTCCAGGATCATGGAGCGCTTATCGGGCGCGTTGAGTAATTTAGTCAGCCGTTCAAGCGGCGAGAGCATCGCCCGCGTGGTCTGGTCCACGAACCCGACGAAGTCCCCCGTGACTTTGTACAGCGCGTCAAGCTTTTCTTTTTCATCCGCGTCGTCTGTAGTGTTCATCCTGTCAATGAGATAGGTGAAGAAATCATCCGTAAGCAGTGGGCGCTGCTTGACAATCTCGTACTCCATCTCGTTGAACTCCGTGGAGAACAGGTACTCGATGAGTTCCGCATCGCTTGTTGGTTGGACCCGCGCGTCCCGGGCCTCTTCAAGCTCAGCCCGCGCCTTCTCGTACTCCTCCTTCTGCTCGTCCTCCTTTTCCTTCTCCAGCTCCATCTCTCTTTGTCGCAACTTTTTGTCAATCAGCATCGAACTCGCGGTCTCGTCGACTTCGGGGAACAAACCCTCCGGGTCGTACGAAATCTCTAAAGCTTGCTTGCCAACATCGTCCGCTTTCATGACCTTCTTTCTTTCTTCCTTGTCAATAACCCTGCCGTCCGCACCCAGGAGCTTGCCTGCGGTGGCGTTCAAGGCCTCCGCGCCAGAGCCCTCCAGCTCGATCCTTTGGCCCAACCTTTGCTGAAGAATCGCGAGGGACTCGGGGTCGATGCCGCTGGCGCGGATCACAGCACCGCCTCGGCGCGCAGTGGGCGTGTGAACAACTTTGCTTGAGGTGAACCTTTTGACAGAGCCGCGGAACGCGCAGGCGCGAGCCGAGACCGACGACGTCGCGGCGGCGATCATCGTGCACGTGCTTTACGAAAGAAAAGCGAATTCGCGTCGATTGTGGATAAGCCCCGGGAGGTGCCCCTACGCCGGAGGGAACGTCGAGCGAGAGTGAAACGCACGTCGTAGACGCAACGCAAACGGTGCGTCGTGTGCAACACGAGAACGTGCGCGGTGTCGAGCAATGTGGGGGAGGGGGGAAGGGGCGCACCCTTGGCGGCGGCGCTCGACCGAAGTCAGTTTTCGCTGAGCGGGAGCGAGCTTTTTTGTATCACGTTGACCGTCGATTTGCAGGTTTGTCTATCAATATTGGTCGATCAAGGTTGATCTCTTGAAAGGCTCTTGAAAGGCTTTTCACCCGTCCAACACAAAGCACCCTCTGCACAAACGCGTCAGGTCAGCGAAGACGTGGGTGGCATCATTCACATTGGAGTGCGCCGGCTGGAGCTGCACGGACGTGAAGGCGTGGACGTTGGGCGAGGCGCGGTGGGTGAGGGTTGAGTATTCGTCGGAGAGACGTGTGGTTGTTGACAAAGTCAAATCGTCGTGCGCGTCGTCCCCCACTCGAGGTGGTTGGCGTTTCTTCCAAGACGGTTTTCGGTTCTTAACGCGTCGACGCAGTCTTGACCTGGAGAGATGGCCGGTCAATGCGGGTTCCGTCCGGCTCCTGTCGGGCCTTGTGCGATGCGTCGCGCTGGGTCAGTGCGTGGATCGTCACGACCGCGAACCGCGTCGCGATCCGTCGGGTCTCCCCGAGCTGCACGACGGTACGACGCGCCCGACTTATCCAGCGCCCGGGCTACGCGTTTTCACGACAGTGACGCATCCTCGGACGAGCCGATGACGGTGCGAAGCGCGCGTGAACTGGCGCGAAAACTGGTCCGGGAAACAGCGGTCGTGGCGCATGGAGTCGTGAAAGGGCACAAGAGCAGTGCGCGCCCGAGTTCAGGTCATGCCAGGGACAAAGCGACAACACACGGCACGCATGGGCGGAAAACATTTGGCGCACGCGCGAAGCGACACGTGGGGTGTGAAAAACAGACGCAAAAACTTCGCGACGACGCCGAGTGGCTACGCGAGTTGCGCAGAAGGGCCGCGGCTGTTGCCGTGTCAATAGTCGTAGCAGCCATGTCGACCCCCGACCCAGCTCAGGCCGGTTTTGGCGCCCCCACCGGCGCGGTGTCCTCCCCGCCTTTGCCCGAGCAACAACTGGAGGAGCTCCTTTCCATGGATCGACGCGCCGCGATTCGCAAAACAAACTTGATCCGCACAAGCGACTTTGACATCCTGCTTCAGGAGCTTAACGCCCTGACGCAGCTGGATGAAAAGCTGTTAGAAGCCGCGGATGCGGAGATCGCGCTGAAGATATCAGAGAACCTCGCGGTGAACATCAAAGATGCGGAGGATTCGCTGAAAATTGGAGCGACGAGCCCGTCGGAGCGGCGGTCGACAGAAAAGAGATTCGCGGACACGCGGCGAACCGAAAGCGAAAATTTAGAAAAATCCGCCGAGCTCTCGAGCCAGCGTTTGCGGCTGCTGGAGCGGAGGCGGGTCGAGGCGGAGTTTCAGAAGAAATTGTTGCAACACAAAGTTGACGAGTCTCGGTTGCAAAGCCAACCGCAGTGGCTGGTGTACGGTGCCGCGCTCGGCGCGTCCGTGCTGTCCACTGCGGTGATGCACCCTGTGGATACCGTAAAAGTGCGGAAACAAGCGTTGGGCGCGGAGAAACTCGCGGCGACGAACGCGGCGGCGGTTTGGGAACTCGAGGCGGAGAGCACCGCATTTGCGGCTGTTTCCGCGACGACGGTCACTGCCGCGGCGGCAGTTGACGCCCGGGTGGTCGCGGCTGCGGAATTTGGCCCGGAAGCGTCCTTCGACGCCTTCGACGACGGACCCACGGCGGTGTGGGGGTCGTTTGATTCGTTTGACTCGGTTCGTGAAACGACGTCTACTGAAACCGCTTCGGCTGTCACGACCGCGACGGTGACGAAGCAGCGCCCCACCGAAGTAGATGTTTCTGACGTGTCCACATCAAACACAACAACCTCCTCGCCCTTCGCGTCCCTTGACCAGGCGTTCGAGGACCTGGAGCAGACGTACGGCGTGGACGCCACAGAGTTTGAAGAGGCGCAGATGCCGATGTCCAGCGCCTTGGCCGCTGTCGCGCTGTCGACGTCTTCGCCAAAGATCTGGGCTCCAATCGGCGTCCCCCTGACTCCCGCTGGCCTAGCCTCCTTGTACGACGGCTTGTTGCCGAACATCGTTAAGGAAGGCCCGCCGCTGGCGCTGTATCTGGGGATTTACGAGTACTTGAAAACGGTGTTGCTGGCGACGGATTTAGCGGACTCGCCGGTTGTTTGTTATTTGATAGCAGGCGCCGTCGGCGAGTTGATCGGAAGCGTGTTGCGGGTACCCGCGGAAGCGGTCAAGAGCACGCAGCAATCCAAGAGCGAGATTTCTTTACAAGAAGCCCTGGCCCTGAACTTCAGCACCAAGGAGGGCCGGGACAACTGCGTGGAGGCGTGGACGGTGGCGGTTACCAGGGACGTCCCTTTCGGCGCAATTCAAATCGCGCTGTTCGAAGCGCTCAAGATTTACCTTGCGGGAATGGCGAACCCGCCCTTCGATGGGGACTCGTTTTTAGGCGAGGCTGTTCTGGGCGCGATAGGGGGGGGGGTAGGGGCGTTCATATCAGCGCCCATGGACGTCGTCGTCGTGCGCCTGATCAAACAGCAAACGCAAAGCCGCGACGACGAAACTCAATCCAAAAAGCTCGGTGCCGTGGACATGGCCAAGTTGGTGTACCAAGAAGGCGGCGTCACCGCGTTTTTCCGCGGGTCAACCGAACGCGTCCTGTACTGGGCCCCTGCGATCGGGATATTCCTCACCGCGTACTGCCAAATTAGACACGCGCTGCTGTAGGGGAAGGTTTTGGGACTTTGTAGCGCGTAGCGTGTATTGAATTTCTGAACTTTTATTCATATTCTACGTTGTTTTCGCGTCGCCCGGCTTTTTCGCCGTCGGCGTTTCCGCGTTACTATCCTTGACACTATTCGTACTTGGGTGACTACTAGTCGTCTTGGGGTTTGTCGTCGCCTTTTCTGTGGCCTTGGTCGCCTTCTTCGCCTTCGCCGCCTTTTCCGCCAGCGCCGTATCCGCCAGCACCTTGCCCTGCGCCTCGGTTCGCTTCGCCTTTTCGCTTTTTTCACTCTTCTTTTCCGTCTCAGCCGGACACCGCTTGTTGCACGAGCCAAACACAAACTCCCGCGCTTTCTGTTGCTCTTCGTCCTTCAGCAATAACTGTTTCGCACCAGGGACTATAGTTCTCACCGCCTTGCCCAGCCGTTGCCGGAACGTGCGCGCGTCTGAACACGTTTTTCCCCACATCGGTGCCCCCTTCTCCTCGCCGATTTCGTAAAACGACTCCCCAAAGTTGTTCCGCAACACGAACCCCCAGTCTCCAGTGATCTCCGCTGAGGCGACGAACCGCCCGGGTTCGGACCCTGTGGCGGGCCCAGGGGGCGCCGCGAACATAGCGAGCTCCTCCTCCATGCCGAGCCCGGTGGGGTTTTTGTCGTCGTGCCGCACGATGCTCGCGCCCACGATGGAGCTCCCGGGTCGGAAAAAAGAAGGCATCGACGACTTCGTGTCACTCGAGACGCAGTTCGTGTGCAGTGTGACCTCCACAACCCCGCCGCGTCCCACACCTTGCCGGAACCCTCGTGTGGGGTGGTCCACGGAGAACGCACCGAACATTGAGGCGATGAGCAACATGGGGAGCACGATCGCGGTCGCGAGGTACCTCCCAGTGGTCCAGTAGTCGTCGTGCGTGTCGCCGCCCACGCCCGCGCGTTGGCGTCGCAGCGGTGTCCGCTCATCCGCGACAACCGCGGTCGCCATCGTCCCGTCGCGCCGACGCAGTTACTAAAAACCGCGCAGACCCTTCACCGAGACCTGCGTGTGGCGTCTAACCGAAACGCCCTGACCTCTGCCCGCGCGCACCACGTGCCGCGCGCCGATCGCTGTGGCTTGTACAAAACAAACATCGTGTTCGGACGTAACACCACGTTTTCTTTGTCCCTCTCATTGCTGAGTTAATAACCCACGGTTTTTTTGGGACAATACCTCTGACTGTCTTTGGGAAGGAATTGTTTGAATTCTCATAAAAGCGCGTTCGTTATTTATGGTTCTTCCGAAGAGTACGGAAAATTTCGACGTCCGCGCCCCCTTCGTCACACCCCCCGCGCACCACACGTTGCCGACAAGCTCTTCCAAGCTCGCGATCACGTTCGCCTCGCTCGCGCTCACCTTTGTTCCGCCTAAACGTACAGTTTAAGGTAGACTCCCGCCGCGCTCGTTCGCCGATACCCCGCAAGTGCTAAACGCGTCACGCCATTTCCACCACGAGATGTCACCCACGTCAGAGTCGTTGCCCCTTCTCGGGCCGCGCAAGACCGCCACGGCATGGCCGCGTAAAGCCCTTGTGGGCGTAGTCGCCTGAGTCGTCGCGCTCGCGGCGAACGCCCCCGGCGGGTCTCTCCTCGGTGCATCTAACATGGTCACGCAAAGCCTGGGGTCGCGCCGCTGGACACGACTCCTCACCCAAAAGCCGCGATGGGTCAGGCCGATGCGGCAAAAGCCGAAGCCGCCGCCATGCAGACCGGTGCTGCCGACAGTGCCGATGACGCGAAGAAGGCTGCTGATGATGATGAGGCGGCGGACAAGGCCGCTGCCAACGAGGTTGCCGCCGTGACGAAAGCTGAAGCTGCCGCCGCCGCGGCCGACGACGCAAAGAAGATTGCTGCAGGTGCCTCCGATGCTGTCGATGCGGCGTATGCCCTGTTGGACAAAGCTGCTTTCGCGGCGAAGGATTCTGGTGACAAGGTTGAAATCAACAAACCCGCGGCGAACAAGGTTGACGCCAAGAAAGCCGCTTACCAGACGGAGTACCTGGCCAAGAAACTCACGCTGCGAACGGGCCAGGCGCATAAGGCGCAAAACGACGCCAAGGATGCGTTTTTCGCGTCCATGAAACCCGAAAAAGAGGCTCTCAACACGGGAATCAAGGCTGACAAAACCGCCGCGGTCGCAGAGGAGGATGCCTATAAAGCGGAGAAGAGCGTCGCCGACGCGAAGGAGGCGTACGCGCTGAAGAAAACGTCCGACGCCGCCGACGACGTTCGCGACGCCGCTGAGAAAGCCGCGCCCGCTTTGAAGGACGCCGTGAAGGCGGAGAACGCCGCGGACGATGCGAAGGCTGCCGCTGAGAAGCGAGTCGTTGAGACGGTTGATGAAGATTCGTCGAAGGCAAAGACTAACGTTATGGCGAAAGCTGAAGCGGTCGCCGCCGCTGCGAAGAAGGCAGCGGCGGACAAGGCCGCTGCTACCAAGGCCGCCGCCGCCAAGCCGAAGTAAACGCCCGCGACGAGCCGACGGCTCGATGTTAATTTAAGCAGAGTTTGATTGCATTTTGATACATTTCACCTAAAAAACCACCCGCGCCGTCTCACCCGTCTGTCGCGTTCGCGCCCCCCGTCCACTTGAACGTCCTTTGCTTCAGCGCCGCGTCGAGCAAGTGTTCCAGTCCCGCTTGGCGAAGCGCCTGTCCCATCTCGCCTAGGCCGTTTTCGGGAAGCTCGCGGAAATCCGAGGACAGTCGACGAGAGGCAAGGGGCGAAACTGTTGTTCCACACTCACCGCTCGCCTCCCCGTCCCCGCGCTCCCCCTCCTCCTCCGCGACCCGCACGGACATGGCTTTCCACGTGAGTTGCTTTAACCTCTTGACGTACTCCTCAGCGTCTTGCAGATTGCCTTCGATCACGATAACCCCCGGGTACCCCGGTTTCACGAATCCCCCCAGGGACAACTCCTTTGCCCAAACCCGCGCCGCTTTGCGCTTCGACGGAGCTTTGATGTGGTGGAACCAAATCAAACGCCGCGCGACGCCGCTTGCTTTTCGCAAGTCAGAGTTTTGAGTCGATTGTTCTTTCGCACACCGTTCCCTCTCACTTTCCCCGTGCGTTTCCTCAAGTACAGCGTGTATTTCTTTCATTCGCGTTAGCTCGGAGCGAACCGCTTCGACGCCTGCGACCGCGGTTTCCTCGCCGTCGCCTACTTCGCGGAACATCGCGCGCTCCGCTGCTTGATGTATTTTTCGCAAATCGTCAACCGTCACCCGCGCGTTGCCCTGCACCTGGACTTCCGCGCGGCACGACGCGGGATACCCCGGGGGCAAGCGCACGGCGACGTCAACGCCTCCGCCGCGCAAACGTGCCCCGAGCAGCCTTACAGTCACCTCTAGTGCGGGGACTGAACGTACGTGCGCGTGGCCGTGGTCCAGGAGCGACTCGACCTCGTCCAGAAGTGACTCGTGGTGAACAACCTCGGTGGGGTCCTCTTCCAAGGAAGACCCATCGCCGTACATTGAGGAAAGCGCGCGGACCTCATCGATGGATCGACGCAAGCACTCGGGGGACCACGAGGATGACATCTTCAGATAGTCTTCGAGCGTATGGGTACACTCGACGGTGATGTTGGTGGGTTGGTATTGCTTTACCCAATGCTATCGACGCCGGGATATCACAGGGGGTGGCTTCGCGACGGGTAACGCACCACCGACCCGCCCCTACACGCGCGCCCGCGAGTGTCGCCCTCAAAAACGCACCAGATCCTTTATCGCCGCGTCAGCAAAAAACCAGGGCAAATCATCGCCAGCTCATGCACTCTTCCCACGCGCGGACATGATCCTCACGTCGCCTGTTTCTCTGTCGCGTCCCCTCCCCATGTTCGCACGCACGCTCGCGGTTTCGAATCGCGCGCATTTGCACGGCAAACGCGGCGATGTAGTGACCTGCGCGCTTGGGAAGGGCAAGAACAAGAGGCCTCCGAAAGGACCTCCGAAAGGCCAGGGCGACCTTGAGAAGAAGCGGTGTGATTTGTGTCTCGGCACCGGTATCAGGAAGTGCTACGGGTGCCACGTCGCGGAGGGGTGGCGCGCGGATAACTTCTCCACCAGCAAGTGCGAGCGCGCGGGGTACGTCCCGATTAAAATAGGCGGGTTCCTGGGGTTCGGAGGCGAGCCCGGGGAGGAAAAGTGCGGGGTGTGCTGGAACGATCCCGCGAAGAAACCCGGGACCGTGCAGTGCATCAGGTGCAAGGGAACCAAGTACATCTACTTCAGGAACGCGGACTGGAGGTGAGGCTGAGTTGAGGAGCTTGTTTGACATCTCATGCATACTATCGAAGTGATCTATGCCATCATATCAAAAAATCACACACAAGGCACACTTGTAGGCCCGTAGCTATCACGTTTTGTACCCCCCAGACTTGTGTTTCGCCTTGCCGTGTTTGCCGTACGCGCCTCTTCCCGCCGCGCGGTTTGTCTCGGAAAACCAATCGCCCCAGGCAGACGAAGCGCCGCCGTAGTGTGCGGAATGGCCACCGTAGTGCGACTGAGACTGGTACTCGTCGCCTCTACCACCACCACCGTATCCACCACCCCGCGAACCACCGTACCTCCCTGCGTCGCGCGCAAACGTGGAGGCGCCGAATCCAAAGTCGTCGTGCCGAGACGCTCCGCTCATCTTCCGGTTGAGCGCGATGTACTCGCCCCGCTTGTCGCTCGTGCACAGTGCGTTGTTCGCCTCGCCCACCATCTTGAAAACCTGGTCAGCGTCGGCTCGTACTGAATCGGAATCCACCCAGGAAGGTAAACCGACGCACGACTTGTCAGGGTGGTGCTTAAGCGCGAGCTTGCGGTATGCCTTCTTGACGGCAGCGTCATTGATCTGCGAAACAGAAATATTGCCGCCACTTGTATTCCGCAAACCCAGAATGGCGACGTGATCCGCGATTGCGTCGTTTCCGACACGCATACGTTTCTGTTTCGCCTCTTTTAAACGAACAGTCACGGCGTCCCTGAACTCACGGTACGCTTTGCCAGTGATGTCCGCTGGCTCGGTGCCGGACGCGGAGTCTTGTAACGCGACTCGCGTTAAGCGCGCGTGTTCGGTTTCGTCGGAGGCGTCGTGAGAACCGCGATTTTTATCACGCCCGGACGACGACAACGACACCCGGCTCGCCTCCAGCGTCAACGTGATCAAAAGCCTTTGCAAGTCATCTATACAATGGTCAAACAGCCTGGTTTCGAACCGCAACTGTGCTCTCCTTGAAAGCGACTTTAACCGGGTGGGGTTCAACACCAACGCTCTGCCGCAATCTGCCAACGCGTCGGCGATGGCGCCGGTGGCATGCGCGGCGGCGGCACGGTTGCACAAGCAAACAGACGCAAACGCGGCGGCGAGTGAGTAATCTGCCACTGCTTTTATCGCGTTCGTGTACATCTTGCTCGCGGCTACGTAATCCTTCTGCTTGAACTGAGAGTTGCCCTCGACGCGAAGAGCGTGCGCTTGAATCGCGACTTTTGCTAAACCCGCAAACACGCCGCGTTCACTTTTCTCCAGCTCCTGGGCTACCCGGAACGCGACGCTCGACGCGTCGTCGTTCATCACGCGAGAGGAGTGGATGTCGCTCGCATTTGTTGACTCCTGCTGTGTCGATAGATCTTGCTGTGTCAATTCATGTTCCACCGTCTTGAAGGCTTTCGCCGCGCCCAAAAGATCGCCCGTGGCGAAGCGCGCCGCGGTTCGCACGAACGCCCGCCAGGGTTCGCGCCCAGTTTGATACGTAAACGCGCCAAGCGCTTCGTCCGCGAAGGACGGCTCCGCATCGCTGGATGACCTTTGTGTGTGGCAAGCACCCCCCAGTCCTTCCTTGTCCGCCACGGAAACCGAGTCCGTGAACCTTCCCTCGAAAAGCAAAGCCCGCGCCTTGCTTTCAGCCACGGACGCGCAGTGCGGCGCCACTGCGGAGATGTCCAGCGTGCGCCGCAAAACGCTTCGCGCAACTTGCGACGCCGTCTGTTGCGGCGCGTGCGAACTACCAGTCGAGGTGTTTGTGTGCAAATGGTGCGTTTCATCGTTGGAATCCTCCACAGCATCCATGTCACCGCCCGCGGCTTTCCACACCCTCGCCTTGACTCGTCTCGCGCCGAGCGAGGCGCCCTCTATCAAGTTCCGGCGAAGCATGGCAAGCGCGCCGCCGTCCACTTTTGTGAGGTCGTCCACGAGCTCTTTGCCTCGTTGCGCGTCCTGCGCCAGCCTCGTGGCTTCCCGTGAGGTGCTGTCGCTCAGTGTCCCTTCCGCTGCTTTGAGAAACTCCACTCGCGCGTCTGTGAACGCCCCGAGCCGCATCAAGCACGTCCCCGCTCGTATGCGCGCCCTGCAAAACGTTTGGTCCGCCGCGAGCGCGGCTCTGCAGTCGCGAAGTGCGCGGCGGACGTCGGACGCGGCGGCCAAAGCGTTTTGAGTAGAATCACCCCCAGAGGCGGTTTCACTGTTACCATTGACGTTCATCAACCGCACGGCTGCGCGGTTGGCGTAACACACCGCGGCGTCTCGGCCGCCCGCGACGAAGGAAATGCCTACGGATTCCGTGTCGTTTTTTACCTCTCCGTCAATGAGACACGCGTCGAGTACCTCGCACGGCGCGGTTTCCGTGGGAAACTCCCTCGCCATGCGTTCCAGCGCGCCCTCGTAGTTCGCCTGCGCGACGTTGTACCGCCCCGCTTTGAACGCAGCGTTACCCGAATCCTTCAGCCGCGTGGCTTCGCTTACAAACGTGAAGGAGACGTTATTTTGTTGAGGCGGTTGAGATGTCGACGCTCCCGCGTCGCCCCCCAAACCGCTCCGCCCCAAGGCCACGCGCCCTAGGCTTTCCCGGAGCACGTCCATGGGCGATCCGAGCGGAATCGAGGGAGGCGCGTGCGGCGGAGAGGACGGCTTCCAAGGCCGCACTACTCGGCGTACGGGACTCCGGTTGGGATTTTTGTGTGTATCCGTTTCTTTTGAGAAAATCGAAGGCGGAACCCGTGCCGTAGCGGCGGCGGCGGGTGACCGCGGAGGCGTGGGGGTCGTGCTTGCAGCTGATCCACTTTGTTTCTTTTTGGGCGTCCGCGAACCTAGTTTTCGCGATTTCCCGATAGAACCGCTCGGTTTCGAGGCGCCCACCCCTGGCGTGAACAGCCCGGGCGCCGCCGCCGCAAACGGAGCGCTGTTCGTCCCGACGCCCGTCACGCCGGGGCCGAACATGTTGTAGGACGGCGAGATCGCGGCCGGGGGGGAGGGCGTGAACGCAAAAGCAGCAGTAGGAGCGGTAGAAGTGTCCGTGCCTGTATTCGGCGCAGTACTTGTGTTCGCGAAGAATGAGGGAAATTTCGGGGTCGCGCTAAACGCGCCGGTTTTCGAATCGCCCGTGAAAGGTCCTCGCGGCGAGTGCGACCCTTTCGGACTCGCGCCGCGCGGCTTGGAACGTGACGCTCCACGCCCTGTAGACCCGCGGTCAGTGCGTCGACCGCCACCAGCCCCAACGATAAACGATAAGTTGCCAATCTCCTCCACAAAAGGCGTGGCTTTCTCTGGAGAGGTTGCCGCCGCGTTTGGAACGGGCGAAAACGGGGGGGGCGTTTGTTTTTTTGCAAAGCCGAATGGGGAAAAGTCGCCGGGCGCAAACGCCGACGCGCCAAACGGCGTCGTCTCTTTTTCCGGAGGAGTCGTGTCGCTTCGTCTTACCGGAGTAGCGCCGAACGATGGTGTCGTGTCACTTCGTCTTACCGGAGTACTCGTCGTACCGCCACTCGGGGTACTTGGGTTTCGATTGCGGCTACCCGACCTCGGCCACGTGTTGTCCTTTCCGAAAAAGTTGAACGTCGGAGGGGACTCGGGCGACGGCGATTTCGGTACAGGCGACGCCGGCGGCGTGTCAGTGACACTGGACACTGGCTCCGGTGGTGCACTTTTCGATTCGGCTTTTTTGGACCGGCCTGCTCTTCGTGACTGGTGTTTAGGACTAGTAGTAGTGCCAGCGCCCATGGAGAACGCATACGGCTTGTCGTTTTCCGTAGCATCCATCGGCGACCCAGGCGCAGGCGAAAAAGTGAAACCCTTCGTGTTAGCCTTGGATGACGCAACCCTACCTTCGCCTTCGCTCTCGTCAGATGAAGCGTAGAGCAAATCCAGGGGATTGTCCCTTCGAACATCTTCTCCAACCGCGCCCGCGGAACGTGTCGTCGCTCTAGGCCTCAGACGCTCGTTCCACATCACACGCGTCGTCTCCCGAACGGAAAAGCCTCCGAGATCTTCGATTCCCCTCGACCTGGCGTACCTCCCCGGATCCCGCTATTTTCTCTCACAATCAGACCAAACGTCTAACGACTAAACGAACACGTCATAGAACGCTCCCCACGTGTGCTATCGAGCTCCTCACCGCGCGTCGTGCTCCACGCGTCCGTGCCCGCAAAAGTGCCACGTGCCTTCAAAACGGTCACGCGAAAGCACTTTTTGAGGCCAAAAGTATAAATTGTCTGTCACGCGAAAACAAGCAAGATGTCATAACCTCGATACGCAGTTAGTACTATAACTACTACATCAGTCCTTGCTATTTCTACCCTCCCCCCCTCTACTCTGATATCCTCCACTTCGGGCGATACACCGAAACTTCTCCCCTGTTTGCCAAAGCCAGGGTCCAATTCCCCCTACCGGCGCCTCGGCCGTGCGCTCCAGAAAAACCAACAACAGAACTCGCATCGAATCCGACGTCCCCGCGCGTAATCGGGTTGATAGTAGGGAAAGTTTTGGATTTGACCGGTTTAACATCAGTTGATAGGTCACTACTTCCGATACTTGAGAGGGTCGACTGTTCAAAAACCTGACTCACGTTGTACAGGGACAGCGCGTTCGATTTCGGCCCTGGGACGCACACGGCGACGGCGGAGTTTCCAGCTTCCACAAAAATCGGCCGGTACAGTTGTTTGGGCTTTTGTATATTGGACGGAACGTGCCCTTCAAGACTCGCGACAGGATTTTGTAACCGTCGCAGGTCCCAAAGCAGAACTCGCGGGTCATTGCTCGCCGAAGTGATGAACGCATTCTCAGTGCACGTGTTCGTGTTGTTGTTCGCGGTGTCAGTGTTGTTGGTTCCTTGAGTCATCCTTGAGTCATCGCTTGACGCGCTCGCCCCACACGCCCACTCAATGAAGTTGACGGGGTACCCGCCGTGCGCGTCGTCGATACAATGAGTGGCTTTGCTCGCCCGCTGGTCGAAAACACGAACAGTGCCGTCGTTGCCGCAGGTCCCGAACACACCGTCTCCGTCGCTACAGAGTCTCCAGCGACAGCACTTCACAACCCCTGCGTGTTTGTCGTCGAATCGACTAGTGGTTGTTAGAGTTTTTTGGCTCGAACCGTTCACGTCGCTCACCCGCGACACGCACACCGAGCCGTCCTTCGACGAGGTTAAGATATCCCTGGATGTTTTATGGACGTGCGCGCTGAAAATGCCACCGCTATGGATGTTGGAGTCACGCAACAACTCTGATGGACGACCAGACTGAGTTCCAACCAGTCCCAAGTTCCACAGCGCCACAGTGCCGTCCATGCCGCCGCAGGTCAGCACGAACGGCGCGTTTTTGTGTACGTTTTTCAGGTCACAAGAAAAGAACTCGACGTGCGCGCACCACCCCCTGTGCGCGACCCAGGAAGCGAGGGGTACAACCTCCACTTGGGATTCTTCCAGATTTTTGTCTACACTGTCTACGTCTTCTTGATCCATCGCGAATACCGCGACGCGTCCGCCGTCACCACCGGCCGCCATCAAGGAACCGCTTCCTTTTCGATCATTGAAAACGTCCAAGCTGTAAAACCCTTTTTTGCACGCAGGGTCCGTGAACACGATAGAAGTATCCTGGTCCCACCCGAACAAACGCGCGTCTTTGATCGGTGACGGTTTGTCTACTGCGAATCCCTCGTGCGATGCAACCCGACACGCGTATCGCATCACCGCGCTCTCTTCAAAAACCTCTGCAGAGATTGGTTCAGGTTCATTACTCGCGAACGACGTTGACAGCGCTTGTCGCGCTCTTCTCGCCGCGGACGTTTCCCCCAGCGCAACCAGCGCCTCCTCTGACACGTCATCCACCACAGGGTTCAGTCGCGCAGACGAACGTGTGGACCTTCGAATCGGGGGGTGCTCACTCTCGGTTCGAGCGTGTTTTGCGGCGCAGCGACGAGTGTATTGCGATTTTTTTATTTTTTCATCACCGCTTCCCACTTTTTTGCTTAAGGTGTCGATGCCCAGGTGCTTCATGCGTTCCTTGTTCCTCGCGATCCTCAATTCCCGTTCGCGCTCGTACTCCGCACCCGCGTCCGAGCCGTCTGAGGTGTCCGAGGTGTCCGACGCATTAACCGTCTCGGTGGCGTGCGTTGGGTCCACGTTCTCCTCCCCGATCTCGACGGGCAGAGCCTCAATCTCACCGGACAAAAGACTAGGACCGGACGACGACTTGGGAGGTTTCGTCTCCGCGGGTGCCGCAGGGACGACGCCAGCCTTGGCCCACATCCGCCGCAGCGGGCCATCCGGGATGTTAGACATACCGAGCGGGGCCGCGGGACACGCGCGGCCAGCAGTGCCCGGCCCCGCGCGTCACGCAGTTTGAATCGATTTTGGTGGTGCCCACTCAAGTTCGAGTGTGCCAAGAGAATCCGTTGGACACGCTGTCAAGAATAACAGAAATGTTCGGAGCGCGGCACTCCACTGCAGCACTCCACCTTCGACGCCATGTCGTCGAACGTGGAGCCGACTGTTGCGGCGACGCCTACCACGTTCCCCGTTTGCGAGCAGGTCGGAGGCGACGCACAACGGGTGGTGAAACGGTGGCAAGGCAGCCTGGTCCCCGCATTCTGGATTTTCGCAATCGTCTGGCTCGCGTTTCTAGTGCAGTGGTTCGTGGTGGTGGACGGGTTGGTGTACCTCAGCAGCTGGCCACGTGCCAAGCTGGCTTGGCAAATCGCAGTGCTTGTCCTCCCGAGTCTGGTAACTGCATCGTTGTGGTCCGTGCACTATCTCGACCCCGGGGTCATACCCCCCCGCGACACGACCGACCCGGAAGTGCTGTGGTACGAAAACCAATCGAGGCCTGTGGTGCTCGGCGAGCGGTTTACTGACGCGGACGGTACTAAGCGCGCGGTGCGCTTCGCGAAGGATTTCAGAGGCCAGACCACGAAAACAATCATCCCTGAAGAGCTGATTCACCCGGAGGACCCGGAAGGCCCTTTACTCGCCGACCACACCGCGCCTGAGTTCAACGAAAAGTGCTGGACCGTGCGGCACTGCTCGACGTGCCGCGTGTGGCGCCCGCCGCGCGCATCGCATTGCCAGGTGTGCGGACACTGCATGGCGCGCTTCGACCACCACTGCCCGGTCGTGGGCACCTGCATCGCGCAACGCAACATGAGGTGGTTTGTGATCATGTTCGTAACGGGTGGGATCGCGTGCGCCGGGTACTTCGCAGGCGCGGTCGTGCGCATGATGCAGGTGTGCGATGAGGAATTAGGGGTGGGCAGGTCGAAATGTCACGGAACCTGGGAAGTCATTACCTTGAGTATCTACTCAGCTGCATTACTCTGGGGAGCAATTGCGTTGCTCGGCGCGGGTGCTGGGTACTTTTTCGAAATCTGCGCGGACATGACCACGAAGGAGCGTTTGGGGAAGAAACCCCCGGGGTTCACAAAAGGCCTTGGTGAGGCGGGGTCAAAACACTGGAGCGGGAAAACGGCAGCCGGGGGCGGGAAGAAAAAACCGATATGCGCTGCCGCGGGGAGCGTGTTCCGGGAGGTGTGTTGTGCACCCGTGCGGTTCCGGCCCAGGTTTAAAGCCACAAGGGTGGAGGACAAGCTATAGGAGGGTAGTCTTGATAGACGTGGTGATATAGATAATAGTGAGACAATAGTAACACACTACTGACTGATGTACAACTAGACACTACCTCCTTGTTCCTTTTACTTTTTCCATGCTTTCAAACGTTTCGCGGTCAAACAAGCGCGGCGCGACGGTGGTTGTTTTTTGCGCGCTTCCTGATGCTGAAATTGCGGATACCCTCATTTGTTCTGTAAAGAACCCGTTCAGGACGTGTTGGCCAACCTCTGTGTCCAACCCGACCTCCCGTGCGCGTAGCTCGAGTTTTTTTGTGCCCAAGTCCCAGGCGAGGGTTTGCTTCGTCTTCGTCGCAACGGCGGTCCACGGGATCGGAACGTGGTTATCAATCGAACTGTCACTACGCGACATCAAGAACACGTCCCGCGCGACTACCATGACGGAACCATTGGTCACGGACACAGACGCGCTTGGACCTGCGGCGCGCAAAACGCGGTTCGCGAGTTTAGGGTCCACGGACTGGGCCATCCAGTGAGTGTTGGGCGGACGTGTGTTCCGCGTATTGTCGACACCGCGGAACAACTCGAGCACGAAATCAAGCGCGTCGCCGCCACGCACGGTGCGGCAGCCGGCGAGCATCACGCGCGCCGCCGCGGTGGCGCACGCGGCACGGTCGTTGGAATCATCCCGTGGTTCAACCACGCGTTTTTCATCCGTCAACCACCTGCTTCGCGCCGCTTCCAGCGCGGAAGGAGGTTGTTTTACAAGTGGTTTTTCTTTTCGTACCTGAGCACCACGACACGTTCCCGCGTCCCGCAACGCGTCACCCAGCGCCCCGCACGCGGACACAAAGTGCGCCTGGAAAGGACCGGTGGCGAGTTTCTCGGAGCGCCAGCCGTGTTCTGTTTGGTGATCCTCCAGTCCAGCAAACCCGGGTCCGAGGGTAGCGACGCTCGTGCTTTGCTCGTGTACGCGGTTGTCGTTTCGGTGTCGATTCGTATCCATGTTACTGCCATCCTGCACCTGTACCATAAGTGTCAGCCCGTCGCCCTCGCGCAGCCAGTCCTTCACAACCTGGTCGCCCGCCACGGTTTTGCGCCCGAGCGTAGCGACACTCGCACTGTTTCGGTTTTTATCCGCCGTCAAGGTGTCTTTTGGCGAAAGCGCAACGCGCACGGGCGCCTCCGCGAGCGTCGCTGCGCACTCCGCCGGGGTAGTGCACGCTCGGACCGCGGCGAACGCCTCGGCACGCGTGATTGCGAAAACAGACGAGTCGTGCGGTTTCCGTGGAGGCCAATATTCATCGTGTCGGTGTTCGTCGCCGTCACCCGAGTGGTTCGAGTCCAGGTCGTACTCGCCCGCGCTGACCAACGAATTTTGAATTTCTGAATCACTGGAACCACTAGTTGAAGAAGCATCGTGTTGCGTTTCGTTTCGAATCGCGGCTGCGGCTGCGTTTCGCTTTTCCAGACGAACCGCGGCGGCGACGGCGGCGGCGCGAATTTTAGTCGCCGCTTTTCCAAGCGCCGACGGTAGCGTCTCGCTGATTGTTTTTTGTAACAGAGGGACGGATAGTATATTCAAATTATTATTTCTTTCATCTGAACCGTCATCCTGTGCGTTGTCTTGAGTAGGTGGTTTACCTTGTAGTGCAGCAATCGCTAAATATCCCAGTCCCAAAATAGTGTCAAGACCGTTCCTCTCCTTTTCCTTCTTTTTTTCAAAGTCGGTTTGTGTTTCCGTTTCCAAACGCTCCGCCTCGGAAGTCAGCCACTCGCACACCCCGACCGCTATTTCCACAACCTCGCCTGGTAATTCTGAGCTTGGAAATTGAGAAGTGCTTGCGTTCGCGACAACCTGCGCGAACCCCAGGATGCGGGGCGTGAGCAGGGACGCGACGTTTTCGCGCGGCGTCAACGTTTGGACGAGCGACGAGGCGCAATCGATTGCGACTTGTTTCGCGATTGTGTCGTCATTACGTTTGCCATTACTTTCGCCATTACCTTCCCCACCCCTCGCATCTACCCCCATCCTTCCCGCCAGCACGTCCGCTGCGATTACGTTGAGTCGCTTCTCGATGCACGCCATGAGCTCGAGTTCGCCGTTGCGGCCGGGCGTCGCCGCGACGTCCTTTGCCACCACTCTTACAGAACGTTTAACATCCGCTTCCACGGCCCTGTCCGGGACCCTTCCAAGCCTCGCCAGCAACCTGGCGCAGAAGTTCCGTAACACAGGGGTTAGGACCAGCGTTAGGTTGTTACTTCGCGTGAGCTTGGCGCTCGCGCACAGCTGGTACGTGCGCAACGCCTCTGAGGTCGCATCAGCGGTCTCCCTCCGAGCGCGTCGCTCCCGGTCCTTCGCATCCACGAACGCCCCAGTCTCGAACTGCAGGGCGAGACCTTTAAGGGCGTCGCGGGTCGCGACGCCGCCCTCGGCGCCGACGCGAGGGCGCCGGGAAGAGGCCGCCATGGGACGGGGAGGAGGCGCGCGGGACGTACACGTCCCGCGCGCGCCAGAGTGTCACCATCCACCACTCGGCGAAAGCAATGGAAAGTTGAAAAATATTGTTGCTTTTTTCAC
>MDSY01134085.1_pt1 | contig 31392 bp, 28 predicted proteins | sample 811131 | NCBI WGS metagenome assembly MDSY01 (sample SAMN05326643, study PRJNA326480) | marine metagenome | isolation source: seawater | place: Atlantic Ocean: South West | collected 2010 | reverse complement strand
ATGTTTTTTACTGCATCAAACATCAATCTATTATAATTTTTCTAACGTATATATTGATTCATATCTGGACCCTCTTATTTTTATTCCCACACTAATAGGAGGTATTGAGTATTTAATAAGTTTTTATTTAGTTGATTTCAGGATCAAGAAAATTCTGATTTTTGCCTACACAGGAATTTCCGCAATAATATTTGAGTTTATCATGCCACATTTCGATCAGCGATTTACTGCAGACATTTATGATTGTTTTGCATATTTCTTTGGAGCATATGTTTATACCAGGAATATTTTTACCTGATTGTAAGCCATTATGTTATGATTCACCAAAAGAATTTAAACTAAGTAATGTGGGCAAAACTATCTCGTATTAGCAAATAATCTCACCGGTTTCTAAGAATTCAATACACGCCAAATATACTCCAATAGAGCAGGCGTATCCGTTTTCCGATTTATCATCTATATTTTTGTTTACATCGGAATCATATGTCCTTAAGAAGTTTTTATTTTTTTCAAAAAACGCATCGCAATTACGAACAAATGATTGAGCTATTTTGTTTGCTAAGACAACATTGCCACAGCGATGAGCTCCGACTAAACAGGCCCATTGAATCGAAGGTGAAATATTAGGGAAATCCCATTCCTGTCCAGTATCGGATAAACTAGTAACAACTCCACCTTTTGTCAAATAATTAAGTTCTAAAATTTCTATAACTCGATCCACTTGCTTCACCCCAGGGGCTCCGATCCATAATGGATAAAACATTGCCGCACTAAGATGTTCACTACGTCCCATTCCATCCAAATCGATATCTGTATAAGTTTCACCATTCCAGAATAAGGTATTTAAAGCAGAACGACGCTCTCTTACCCTTGCGCTCCATTGATTTTTCTCTGCAGGAAAAGCTCTTCCTAGAGCGAATTCTAGGTGAGATAAAAGTGCATTCAATTCAATAGGGATAATATGAGCTGTTTTTATGGAAGATGAATCTGATGGTTCAGACATCCAACGACTACTAAAACCCCACCCCGATTCGTTTGCTGAGCATAAATGCTCGATTATATCTTGCTCAGGAACTCCTGATTTTTTTGCAGCAGCCAAAAGATCTGAATGATGTTCTAAAATTCTATGTTTTTTGTCTGATTTATCATCCCAATAACGATTTAAAACATAACCTTTAACCTTAACAACGCGACGATATGCAAAGCCGTCAGCCGCCTCAACGTCAGCTCCTTCCATCCAAAATTGATATTCTCGTCTTAAAGCCAATGCATAATCGGACCAATCAGCCCAACCTTTATTGACAAGGACTGCAACCATTAAAGAGAAATAAGGAGGTTGAGAAGATGATAATGAATAATACCTTGATTTACTCGGGACTAATCCAAATTTTTCAAGTAGATAAGCAAAATTATCAACCATATCAATTGCGGCCTGCTTCTTTTGGGATGCAACTAGACCCAATATTGTAAAATAACTTTCCCCATAATTAATGTCTTGTGAGGTCTCAGAAGAAACAAAATAAGGTTTTGGAAGAGCAATTCGACTACCGCTCCACTTTGATTTATCAATTCCCCGGATTAGATGCTGCCAAAAGTTTTCGCAATATTCTTTTGCTGACTGTTTACTTAATTCTTTATACTTCGAAATGATAGGTTCTTGAAGTACTAAGTTTGTTTTAATAAATACATCAGATTTACCCTTATGCTTTTCCCAATTAGCTAAAATCGTCTTAACAACTCCTTTGGGTTTGACATCTCTTAATTCTTGAGAACTAAACGATGACCCCTTCCTTATAAGATCTGAAATCATATCTTCCCATGCAGACTGATGATTTGGAACACTTCCAGCTATGTCCTTTAAAACTTGTGAATTATTATACAACTTGAAAAATTTCTAAATTATTACTATTAAAAATTGAAATATTAGGTTTTCAAAAACTATTGGAGTTTATGTTTTTTTTACAGAAGTCTAATTATTTCGATACGAAGATACCAACTAAAAATTAGAACGATAAAAACCAATATAAACAACTTAATATCAATTACTTAATTATAATTTTTATCAAAAAAAACTTTCTAGACATATTACTATTCACCCTATAAAAGATCATTTTATCAATAAGGTCAGATAGATCTACTGGTTCATTTCATTTACAGTTTATTTGTAAGGCTTAAAAATGAATAAAGTGTTAAGAAAACACTTTATTAGTAAACAAGTTTGTTTTGGTAGTTCTCACTATTACCTTTGACTATTGTAGAATAAAAAAAAAAGCCATGTACGAAAAGGAACGTGCTAAATCATCTACTCATTTTACTTTTGGCATCTCCGTAGATTGTGTAGTTTTTGGATTTGATGGTTCAGATGTTAAAGTTCTTGTAATTAAAAGAGGTAACGAGCCCTACAAAAACTTCTCTGCAATTCCAGGCGATCTTGTTCATAAGCAAGAAGATCCTCTAGACGCAACTAAACGAGTCCTTAATGAACTTACCGGACTGAAAGATATTTATCTAGAACAACTTAAAGCATTTGCTGGTGTAAATAGACACCCGTTAGGTCGCGTAGTTACGATTGCATATTATTCATTAATAAAAATTAGTGACTACAATCCGAAACCATCTTCATGGGCTATTGATGCTACTTGGACATCAATTCAAGATATTCAAGAAATGGCTTTTGATCACTTTGAAATATTCTCATCTGCTTTGAATCGTCTTCAGGAGCGAGTACGCCTCCGACCAATTGGTTTCGAATTACTTCCTGAAGAATTTACATTAGCACAGCTACAGCATTTATATGAGAAATTATTAGATCAAATATTTGATAAAGCCAATTTTAGAAAAAAAATTCTTGGCATGGACCTATTGATTCCTTTAGAAAAAATGCAAAAAGCGGTTCGACATCGCCCTGCAAGAATGTATCGTTTTGACTCTAACCGATATGCAGATTTAACTAAGAAAAATTTCCATTTTGAACTTTAAAGTAGATTCTTAATTCTAGTAATAAACATTATATGACATCACAATTTGAAATTTTAGATTATGTAATTTTTATTTCTTACGCAATACTCATACTAGGTGTTGGGCTTTATATGTCCCGGGATAAGAAAGGGCATCAAAAAAATGCTGAAGATTATTTTTTAGCCAGTAAATCCCTTCCTTGGTGGGCTGTTGGAGCTTCTTTAATTGCCGCAAATATTTCAGCAGAACAATTTATAGGAATGTCTGGTTCCGGATATAAACTGGGTTTAGCTATTGCATCATATGAATGGATGGCAGCACTGACGCTTTTGATTGTTGGAAAATATTTTCTTCCCATATTTATGGAAAAAGGGTTGTACACAATTCCTGAATTTGTGGAGAAAAGGTTTTCTACAAACCTTAAAACTATTTTAGCAGTCTTCTGGATCGCCTTATATGTATTTGTAAACCTTGCATCTGTTTTATATCTAGGTTCTTTAGCACTTGAGACGATAATGGGCATTCCTCAAATGTATGGGGTAATTGGTTTGGCAGCTTTTGCAGCAGCATATTCATTGTATGGGGGACTTTCAGCTGTGTCATGGACAGATGTTATTCAAGTTTTCTTTCTTACGCTTGGTGGGTTTGCGACGACATATTTGGCTTTAGACCTGGTTTCAGGTGGTCAAGGTTTTATAGCAGGATTCAAGACAATTTATAAAGCCGCACCAGACCATTTCGCCATGATTTTGGACAAAAGCAATCCTGAATATAATAACCTCCCGGGAATTGGCGTATTAGTTGGAGGTATGTGGGTAGCTAATCTTTATTATTGGGGATTTAATCAATACATAATTCAAAGAACCTTGGCGGCCAAAAGTCTAAGAGAAGCCCAAAAAGGGATCCTCTTTGCCGCAGCGTTAAAAATGATCTTACCCATAATTGTAGTTATCCCTGGAATCGCAGCTTATGTGATAATCAAAGACCCTGAAATAATGAATGGCTTAGGTGACGTAGCGATGAATAACTTACCAGATATGAAAACAGCTGACAAGGCATACCCATGGTTGTTACAGCTACTCCCAACTGGCTTAAGAGGCTTAGCTTTTGCAGCGCTTACTGCTGCGATAGTTTCATCTCTCGCTTCCATGCTGAACTCCACTTCAACAATATTTACAATGGATATATACAAGCAGTACATTAACACTGCTGCTGATGACAGACAAACAGTTAATATGGGACGAATTTCGGCTTTAGCTGCTCTAATTATAGCTTCGATAATGGCACCTTTATTAGGTGGGATTGATCAAGCATTTCAATTCATTCAGGAATACACAGGTGTAGTTAGCCCGGGAATACTAGCTGTCTTCATGTTAGGTCTTTTTTGGAAGAAAACCACTAATAAAGGAGCAATTATAGGGGCTTTATCCTCGATTCCTATTGCTATGTATTTTAAAGTTAGCCCGAAAGGTTGGTCTAACAGCACTATGTTTTTAGACTTACCTTTCTTAAACCAAATGGGACTAACGACAATTATTACTATGCTCGTCATAGCAACAATCAGTTGGTATCAATTTAGAGGAGCGGATGACAAAAAAGGAATATCGATTAGTCGAGAAACCTTTAAGACAGACCCAATATATAACATTGGGGCATTTGGAATTATGATACTACTAACAGTGCTCTATGCGGCATTTTGGAGTTAGTCTTTTAAGGGAATTATATTACTTGAAGGCAAAAAGATAAGCTCTAAATGATTAGGAACTATGACTTTGAGATTGATCCTCATCTTTATGCATAAGTAAACTTTTAGCATTTACTTTACATTAAGCCTTATTTAAATTCAACCTAGAATCAGATAAATGAACCGTAAAATACAAGGGTTTTCTAAGCTTTCAAAAAAGGCCAAAATGGAATGGTTGGCAAAGGTTCATCTCGATAATCCAGAAGAAGGAATTGAATTGATGAACTCATACATGCATAATGATATTCTTATCCAGCAGAGGCATGATGAATTTATTGAAAATACCATTGCTAATTATTTTTTACCATTAGGAGTTGCTCCAAACTTTTTAATTAATGAGGAGTTATATACCATTCCTATGGCAATTGAGGAGAGTTCTGTGGTAGCTGCAGCATCAAAAGCTGCAAAATTCTGGATATCCCGTGGGGGATTTAAAAGCCATGTTATTTCTTCAAAAAAAATAGGACATATCCACTTTACTTTCGATGGAGATCAAAAAGAAATATTTGATTTGTTTTTAAATATTAAAAATGATTTAATATCTGCAACTTCTGTTTTAACTAAAAACATGCGAAATAGAGGTGGCGGTATTCTTGATGTTAATTTAATTGACAAAACAAATGAATTGATTAATTATTATCAATTTGAAGTAAAATTTGACACCTGTGATTCGATGGGTGCGAATTTTATAAATTCATGTCTTGAGGAGATGTCTAAATCATTTATGGAATCTGCGAGAAAGCAATTTGAAAACTCCAATAATAAGCTTGATATCATTATGAGCATTCTTTCAAATTACACTCCAGAATGTCTAGTTCATTGCGAGGTAGCTTGTCCGGTTAGCAAATTAATAGATGGCCCGGGTTTTTCTTCAGAAGAATTTGCTGAGAAATTTAAACTTGCTGTTGACATTGCCAAAATAGAACCTTACCGAGCAACTACTCACAATAAGGGGATAATGAATGGTATTGATGCAGTTATTCTAGCAACAGGCAATGATTTTCGAGCGGTTGAAGCAGCCTGCCATACGTATGCATCCAAGGATGGTCAATATAAAAGTCTAACCCATTGCGATATAAAAGACGGGATTTTTAAATTCTGGATTGAAATTCCTCTTTCAATTGGTACAGTTGGAGGTTTAACTAAACTTCACCCTATGGTTCAGCTCTCTCTTGACATTTTGGGAAGTCCGGATGCACATCAATTAATGAAAATAGTAGCTGCCAGTGGCTTAGCTCAGAATTTTGCCGCACTAAGGGCACTTACGACTACGGGCATTCAAAAAGGGCATATGAAAATGCATTTGCTAAATATCTTAAATCAATTAGGAGCAAGTGATATCGAAAAAGAAATTTTACAGAGAATATTCTCGAAATCCGCACCCCATTATGCAGATGTTGTAAATGCCTTTAATGATTTAAGAAGTTCTTCAAATAGTAAAACAGGATCATAATGATTAGTTTCCGCGCAAATGGAAAACTTCTTCTTACCTCTGAGTATGCAGTACTTAATGGGGCTAAATCTATTGCTGCACCAACTAAGTTAGGACAAACCTTAAATTATGTTAAAGGGGATAAATCTCTGTATTGGACTGCTTATAAAAATGACGGCAGTGTATGGATTCAAGGCTTTGTTGAAAAATCTAAAAATCTTCGACAAGTAAAAAACCTCATCACAGAAGCAATGAAAATTGCCCAAAGAAATGAATTCCCAAGAGGAGAAGTATTTACAAAGCTTGAATTTCCCCAAGAATGGGGCTGGGGAAGCTCGTCTACTTTAACCTCGCTAATTGCCCAGTGGTTTGCCATAGATGCTTTGGAACTTCATTTCAAAACTTCAAATGGATCTGGTTATGATGTAGCATGCGCCCTTGCTAAACAACCTATTTTTTATCAAAGACTAGAAAATAATATTGAAATCACTCCTATAAAACTAAATCAATGGCCGACTGAAAATATATATTTTCAATACCTAGGTCATAAAAAAGAAAGTTCGGAGGCCGTAAAAGAGTATAACAAAAAACCTATTCAAAATATTGAAGCCTTCACTCGTTTAACAGAAGATATATTTAAAGCATCAAAAATAAAAACCCTAATAAATTTGGTGAATAACCATGAATTATTAATGAGCAAACATCTAGGCCAAAATTCACCGCTTAAAGCAATATTTAAAGACTCAACAATTGGCATGAAAAGCTTAGGGGCTTGGGGAGGTGATTTTGCACTATTAATTGTTCCAAATAAAGAACAAGTTGATTACCTTAACCTACATAATCCAGGAACATTTTTTTCATGGGATGAAGTAATTAAATGAAAATAGTTAAAATTACTCTCTTAGCGATCGCATTGATTTTAAGTTTAAAATCAAATGCAGCTCATCTTGTAGGTGGTGAAATAACATATACTTGTATTGGAAATAATGTTTACCAAATTGAATTAATAGTATATCGAGATTGTAATTCATCTGGAGCGCAATTAGATAACAGTGCCTCAATCGGTATTTTTAATGCAACTTCGGGAGTCCTTATCAATAACATACAAGTCAATAAAGGCCCTACGCAATCATTACCTTCTAATACGGGAAATCCTTGTTTATTAGCTCCACCAAATGTTTGTACAGAATATGCTAAATATGTTGCTTTAGTGACTTTGCCCGCAAGCTCGAATGGTTATTCTATAGCTTATCAGAGATGCTGCAGAAACGCAACAATTACTAACATAAATAACCCTGACGATTGGGGCATGACTATTTCTGCTAAAATACCCCCAAATGATTCTGGTTGTAATAATAGCCCGCAATGGAATACAACACCACCAATTGTACTTTGTAGCCAAGAAAACTTAAATATTCCAGTAACGGCAAATGATCCTGATAATGACTCATTGCATTATACTCTCTGTAAAGTTTTGCACGGAGGAGGGAAATCAAATCAACAAGGATCTTTAAACAGTCCAAAACCAAATCCCCCAGGTCCACCTCCGTATGTCGTCATTCCATATAGCTTACCTAATACGATTGTAAATCCGATTCCCGGGACTCCTCCGCTTTCAATAAATGGACAAACAGGTATACTCTCAGGGAAAATATCGGTTACAGGTCAATACGTTGTAGTTATTTGTGTAGAGGAATGGAGAAATGGTATCTTATTAAATACAATTCGAAGAGATTATCAATTCAATGTGACATCATGTTCAGCTTCAATTTGGGCTGATATAATATCTGAGGTTGATGACCCAACACAACTCTGTATAGGTACAACAGTACCATTTTCTGAAAACAGTTTTAACGCAACTTTTTTTCATTGGGATTTTGGTGATCCAAATAGCACTTCTGACACTTCAAATTTATCAAATCCAACTTATACTTTTACTGATACTGGAGTATACACTGTAACACTAATTGCAAACCCAGGATGGCCATGTGCTGATACGGATCAAGTAGATTTTCATATTTATCCACCAATAAATGCCAGTTTTCAAATTAATGGAGGAATATGTACCGATGAGCAAGCATTTATTTTTACGCCTAACGGAAACTGGTATCCCGATAAAACTATCGAGTGGACATTTGGGAATTCCCTTACAGATGCGAATGTTTTTCAATTCATTGGCGAATATCCTCCACCAATAACTTTTACAAAGGCAGGCAACTACCCTGTTACACTATTTATAAAGTCTAAAGCATGTGAAGAGATATTTATAGATACCGTAAAAGTTTATGATAGACCTAAAATTGTTATCGACTTTAGTGAAATAATTGGTTGTGACGCTTTCACATTTAAATTTGATGCACAAGCCACTGGTTCAACTAACCTCTCCTATCTCTGGGATTTTGGCGATGGTGACACTTCTCATTTAGAAACGCCAACTCACACATATAATTCACCTGGATTATATGACGTAAAACTTATGATTTGGACTATTGACGGCTGCATTGACACAATCTATGGCAATTATATAGGAGCAATTTTAGTGAATCCGCGTCCTAATATTCCTTTTTCTGTCTCTCCACTAAAAGTGAATATCTACAAACCCGAAGTAGCAGTTCAGGCCAGTGGAATTGATATAGATGAAATATTTTATTTTGATATGGGAGATAGCACAATTTATAGTCAGCAGGACTTTTTTTTACATAACTATCAAGACACTGGCAATTTTATAATAAAAAGAATTGCTGTAAACCAATTTGGGTGCTGGGACACTTTAGGTCAATTAATTAGAGTAGACCCAGTATTAAATATTTGGACTCCAAAAGCATTTACTCCAGACAATGATGGAAAAAATGAAACCTTTCGACCGGTAGTCACAGGGTTCAATAATTATCATCTTTCAATATTTGATAGATGGGGAAATATAGTATTTGAGTCCACTAATGCATATGAAGAGTGGAATGGTAAAATCCATAATTCTGGAATAGAATGTCCTCAAGATATTTATACATGGCGACTTTTTATTTTAGACTTTGCGAATTCCCCAAAACAAGAACATGGAACAGTTCTGTTATATAGATGAAAAATTAAGATAATTTCGAACCGTATACTAAAGCACTTAGACTAAGTCCGATTGAAATAACTATGTAGCCTGTTCCCAATAAATATTGCCCCGATTTTATGAGCTGCAGCACCTCATTTGAGAATGTACTGAATGTGGAGAATCCACCACAAAAACCGACACTCCAGAAAAAAATATTTTTTGGTTGAATCTCTTTACCTAATAAATACCCCAATACTAAACAGGCCAGAACATTAGCTAAAAGAGTTCCGAACATAACTGATTTTGGAGATTCTGGAAAAAGTCTTTGCATCATCTCACCCATAAAGTATCTGACAATAGAACCAATTCCTCCACCAAAGAATATTGCTATTAATTGACTCATTACTCTTTGAATTTAGGGGTTTTTCTCCATCTATTGAGAAAATATGAAACGAACAATCCCAGCATAGCTCCGCAAATAACATCTCCTGGGTAATGTACCCCCAAATATACTCGGCTATAGGAAACAGTAATCGCCCAAATTAAAAAAAAGATTATTAAAATTTTTGTTGGACGTGAGAAATTTATAATTCCAAAAATTGCCCAAACAGTTGAAGCGTGACTAGATACAAATCCATACTCTCCTCCACATTTATTTGCAACCAGTTCGAAATTCACCATCAGCTCCGCCACATGGCAGGGCCTTAGGCGTTCAAAAACATTTTTAAATGCATGAACGGATACAATATCAGCTATTGCAACTGAAGCCACAATCAGAGAAGCTAAAATAACAGCATCATTTAACTTAAGTTTTAAAAAACTATAAATAAGAAAAAGGCCTACAAAAATGTAACTTCCAATACTGAGACTAACTAAACGAAAGAGTTGGTCTACACTATTCGAACCCCAATTAACGAGGTGAAGAAATAATGCTTCATCTAAAAGCTTTAAGGATTCAAAGCTTCCCACAACAAATCTTTCATTTTTAATACATTTTCTCCGCTTAGAGAACTAAAGAAAATATGGGGTATGTCTGAAGGCAATGTAGCTGATACTTCAAATTTTAATTCATCATCCATCATATCAGATTTTGAAATACCTAATATTTTTCTCTTTTTACTTAGTTCAGGATTGTAATTATTTAATTCGCTAAGTAAGGTATCGTATTCTTTTAAATGATCCTGGGAGTCTGCAGGAATAAGAAAAAGTAATATTGAGTTACGCTCGATATGCCTCAAAAAACGATGTCCCAAGCCTTTACCTTCACTCGCCCCTTCAATAATTCCTGGGATATCAGCAATAACAAATGAATTATATCCTCTGTGTGAAACAACGCCTAAATTCGGAACTAAAGTAGTAAATGGATAATCCGCAATTTCAGGTTTTGCAGCTGAAACAACACTTAAAAGTGTCGATTTTCCTGCATTTGGCAAGCCAACTAATCCCACATCTGCTAAAACTTTTAATTCCAAAATAAACCAATCATCTTTACCTTCTTCTCCAGGCTGAGCATTTGTTGGGGTCCTGTTTGTTGGGCTCTTAAATTGAGTATTCCCTAATCCACCACGACCCCCGGGAAGTAGTGTTTGTCTTTCGCCATCTTGAGTTATTTCAAAAAGGACTTCACCCGAATCTGCATTCTTTACTAAAGTTCCTAAAGGCACATTTATAATAACATCTTCTCCATCAGCACCATGCCTGTCATTTCGACTCCCTCCCCCACCAGGGAGAGCCTTTATATGTTTTTTGTATTTGAGGTGTAAAAGTGTCCACATCTGAGGGCTGCCCTCGAGTATGACATGCCCACCCCGACCACCATCTCCACCATCTGGGCCACCTTTTGGAACACCCCGTGCGCGATACAGATGGGCAGATCCTGCTCCACCTTTACCAGATGCACAGTATATTTTAACGTAATCTATGAAGTTATTATCTGCCATCGGATCCTATCAAAATTGACCTATTTCTGCTTTTAAAATACTAGCTATTTGTTCAACAGAACCTACACCATTGACAGCAATGTACTTTCCTTGGTTTTCGTAATGGCGCTGGACAACAGCGGTTTCTGCATAATAAACAGCTAATCTATTTTCTACAACTTCAGAGTTAGCATCATCGGGACGTCCCGAAACTTTTCCTCTCTTTAGTAATCTCGACATTAGCTCTACATCTGGAACTTCAAGACCAAGCATCGCAGTAATCTGTAAATCTTCTTGAGCAAGAAATTTATCTAGTGCAGTTGCTTGAGCCTCAGTCCTTGGGAAACCGTCAAATAAGAAACCCATAGGATCTGGATATTTGACAAATTCTGACTTAAGCATATCAATCGTTAATGAATCTGGAACGAGCTTGCCTTCATCCATATACTTTTTCGCTAAAACACCTAATTCTGTTTTATTTGAAATATTCTGCCTAAAAATATCACCAGTGCTGAGATGTATAAATCCAAACTCTTCAACTAGGAACTCGCTCTGGGTACCCTTACCAGCTCCCGGAGGGCCAAAAAGAACTATGTTTTTCATGTATCTTGTTAAGAAAAAGCAAATGTACAACCCTTATTGTTTTTACCTTTATAAGACTTTATAAAAAAGGCAATGGAACATAACTATGCAATTATAATGGCTGGAGGAGTTGGGAGTCGATTTTGGCCAACGAGCACATCTGAAAAGCCAAAACAATTCCTTGATATTTTAAATACGGGTGAGACCTTATTACAACAAACCTTTAGAAGAATATCTTCTGTTGTTCCTGCAGGGAATATTCTAATTGTAACCAAGTCTGATTACAAAAAAATCTGTATCGAGCAATTACCAGAAGTTCTTAAAGAGAATATCATATCTGAACCATTGAGAAGAAATACAGCGCCCTGTATAGCGCTAGCGGCTTTTAAATTGAAGAAGCGTGACCCTTTAGCTAATTTTATCATAACGCCTGCTGATCATTTAATAACTAACGAATCAGAGTTTGAAAGAATTATTAAACTTGGGTTGTCCACAACTTCTGCTAACAATATTCTGTTAACAATTGGAATTACTCCAAATAAACCTGAAACCGGATATGGATATATCCAATTTAAATCTGAAGAACACAACTTCGACAAAGAGATTAAGACAGTAAAGACTTTTACGGAAAAACCTCAACTAGAGTTAGCAAAATCATTTCTCGCTACCGGAGAATTCTTATGGAATTCTGGCATATTTATTTGGAATTCAAATGCCATATTGAGTGCCTTTGAAAAACACATGCCCGAGATGTACGGGGCTTTTGACCAGGGTTGGGACAAATTTAATGGTCCGGAAGAAATTGATTTTCTAGAAACTATTTATCCCCAATGTCCTAATGAATCTATTGACTATGGTATTTTAGAGAAAGCTGCTCAGGTTTATGTTCTTCCGGGAGAATTCGGCTGGAGTGATTTAGGATCTTGGGGAGCAGTTTATTTGCAAAGCCAGAAAGATAAAAATGCAAACGCAGGTGTGACAAATAATGTATTTACATACAGCTCATCTGGAAACATCTTTTCCCTCCCAAAAGAGATGGTAGCCGTGGTTGAAGGGCTTGAAGATTATATTGTTGTGCAATCAGATAATCGACTACTCATATGCCCAAAGAAAAGTGAGCAAGGCATTAAAAGTTTTGTTACCGATGTTAAAATGAAATTAGGTGAGGATCTAGTTTAACTCAAGGGGTAAGCTAATTTCACGAATCACTTTCTGGCTTGTGCCCTATCCATTTGTAAAGCATTTTTGGTGCAAACTGTTCTAATCCCACAAGGGTAAGCCAATAACCAACGAATAGACCAAGAAAAAGAAGCATGCTAAACCCAGTAAGAATTATCAATAACGCAATAAGAAAACCAATAAATTTAGCCATTGTAGATATCGTTTGGATTTATGCAAATATACAGTTCAAACTGACTTCTTTCTAGGCCCTACATTTGTATTCCTTGAAATGATATTTTGAATTTTAATTTTTTGACATGAAAACGCGAACTGAAAACGACTCAATGGGTCCAGTTAATGTTCCATTAGACGCCTACTGGGGAGCACAGACTGAGAGATCACGAAACAATTTTAGAATTGGAACTGAAGGTAGCATGCCTAAAGAGATTATTCATGCCTTTGCATATCTCAAAAAAGCAGCTGCGATAACAAATTCCGAACTTGGTGTACTAGCAATCAACAAATCAGATTTAATTAGTCAAGTTTGCGAAGAAATAATAGAAGGGAAATTGGATGAACAGTTTCCACTTGTCATCTGGCAAACTGGTTCTGGAACTCAGACCAATATGAACTGTAATGAAGTCATTGCTAATCGAGCACATGAAATAAATGGCGGAAAATTGACTGATACGATAAGAATATTGCATCCGAATGACGATGTCAATAAATCACAATCTTCAAATGATACTTTTCCTACTGCCATGCATATCGCCTGTTACAGTCAGGCAATCAATATAACTAGACCAGGACTTGTTCATCTGAGAAATACTCTGCACAAAAAGGCATTAGAATTTAAAGACATTGTAAAAACAGGAAGAACCCATTTTATGGACGCCACGCCCCTTACTTTGGGTCAAGAAATCAGTGGATATGTAAAACAATTAGATAATGGCATTAGGGCATTAGATAATGCCATTGTTATGGTTCAAGAATTAGCCCTCGGTGGAACAGCAGTTGGAACTGGTTTAAACACCCCAAAAGGTTATTCAGAAAAAGTTGCAATAAAAATTGCAGAACTAACGAACATGCCTTTTGTGACTGCTCCGAACAAGTTTGAAGCTCTTGCATCGCATGATGCAATGGTAGAGCTGTCAGGAGCCTTAAAACGCATAGCTGTTTCGCTTTTCAAGATAGGGAATGATATAAGAATGTTATGCTCTGGTCCAAGATCAGGAATAGGAGAAATAAGTATTCCAAGTAATGAGCCTGGATCATCCATAATGCCCGGAAAAGTGAACCCTACTCAACCAGAAGCTCTGACAATGGTTGCTGCTCAAGTAATGGGAAATGATGTAGCTGTAAATATTGGAGGTGCATCTGGTCATTTTGAGCTGAATGTTTTTAAACCCATGATTGTTTCTAATGTTCTTCAAAGCGGAAGGTTAATTGGTGATGTTAGTATGAGTTTTGCAGATAAATGTGTAGAAGGCATTAAAGCGAATCGTGAGATTATTAAAAATCATCTGGAGAACTCATTGATGCTAGTAACAGCTCTTAATACCCATATCGGATATGATAAGTCAGCTAAAATCGCGAAAACTGCGTATGAAGAAAATATCACATTACGTGATGCAGCATTAAAATTGGGATATTTAACAAAAGATGAATTTGATGCCTGGGTAAGGCCTGAAGATATGTGCTAAACTTATAAAAAAAGAAAACTAGTCTTTCAATAAGTTTTCAATCAAAGAAACAGGTCTAGCTACGATACCTTTATCCCCGATAATAACAATAGGCCTCTGCATTAACTTGGGATATTCAAGTATTGCATATATTAACTCTTCATCTTGGAGTTCATTCCCAGCAAAATTTAACTTCCAATCACTTTCATTTTTCCGAATAATATCAATTGGTGAAACCTGAAGTAGCTGAATTAAGTTATCCAATTGCGAATAGCTTAGAGGGGAATTTAAATATTCTATTATTTCCAATTCAAAATTTAAATTTTTCAAATATATAATTGCCTCCCTACTTTTTGCACATCTATTATTATGGTAAATTATTGCTTTCATTTATTTAATAAATTCAATGAGTATTAATCATAACATCTCCATGGGATTGACCGTATGAACCACAAATCGTTGTCCATTTTGATAACCAAAAATACACTCCAGAGGATAAATTTTTATTCTTATAACGACCGTCCCAGAGAAATCCAGGGTCTTGAGTGGAGTAAACTCTTTGACCCCACCGATTATAAACCTCAAAAACAAAATCTGCAATACTCGATGCCCCAGATGATGATAATTTAAAAAAATCATTGTAGCCATCATTATTTGGAGTAAATACATTTGGGAAAATAATTGAATCCCCATTAGGGGAAATAGAAATATAAGTTACTACTGTGGAATCCCAATTTGAACATATGCTGTCCCATGTAACGACATCTATGGAATATTCACCTGGCGCCGGCAACTCCCAGATTACTTGTTCTCCAGTTAATGGCGAAGAAGAAAACCCATTTGGATACCAAAATATTTTGGTGGCATTTGTAGCGGAAGCTTGAGCCATAACTATAGGAACCAAAGTACATGGATTTACAGATATTTTTGAATCTATCTCCCCGAGAGGTTCCCGATATTGTATTGAATATGATACCGAATCGCTCAAATTACAGATCGTGTCCAATGCCACTATTGTCAATTTAATTGAAACATAAACTTCATTATAAAAATGAAAAATTGAGTCATTATATGAATAATATGCATCTGCTCCATCACCCCAGGAAACATAAAACAAATCTCCTTTAGTACTGTCTGATGGAATCAAAACAATAGAAGATGAGGCATCGCAAGAATCAAAATATATATCCATTCTTGCCACAGGAGGTTCCGGAACAGTTACGTATATCGATAGGTTTATCAATATATCAGTTCCACATAAAAAGTCATTTCCGTAAATAGAGATATTGTAATATCCAGGCTGAATAAATTGATGTTTTTCACCTATTGGACTTATACTCGATAAAGTTTGTCCATCTCCCCATGAAATAAAAGTAGAATCACATCTCGATACCTGTCCTAATATTTCTACAACTGAGCCACTACAAATTGTATCCACGTTTAAAGATAGATCCAAATCCACTTTTTGCATTTCAAAAGCAATCTGGACTGCAGCCATATTACAATTAGTCGAGCCATTTGTAGTTGAATATGCATTATGAGGAAATATTGGAAGATTTGAATTTCCTCCGCAACCTGCACAAATTGCTTGATGAATAACTCCATTAGGATCAAAACGAGAAGTCCCTCCGTCTACATGCTCGGAAGCATTAAGATCCCCAAAATAGCTTGCATATACGGGGTAACTATTATTTCCTATTACCAGAAAATAAAAATCACTACCATCAGTATTTTTTTGAAGAGCATCTGTTGTGCAAAAGAGACCATTAGTTGATCCTCCTGTATTTGTAGAACCTCCCCAGCCCGAAAAGTAAAGACTACCACACTCATCTACCATTAAAGCTGTAGGAGAAACATTCTGGTCACTCAAGTCACCACTCCCAAATGTTTGTATTCTATAAATAGAGTCTAAACTGCTATTAGCCCACAAGAAATATTGGGATGAAGATGATTGAAACCAAGAGCTATTTACGGAAGTTAAATTACTCTTATTATTTCCAACTATCACAATGGAATTAGAGTCTCCTACTGCCTTAAAAGACCCAATTTTATTATGCGCAACTAAAAAACCGTAATCCGAATCCACTCCTCCAAAATAGGTGCTTTTATCGAGGCTTCCGTTATTTATGTCAACCCTAATGATCCATGCATCTTCAGCACCAGATCTTTGGGGTTGAAATGATGTTGAATCCGCAAGGCCATCAGATTCAGAAACACCCACTGCAAATAAATAATCTTCATTTTGAGTAGATAAATCCACTAATCCAAATAAAGCATCCATGTTGGAACCGCCATAATAAGAAGACCAAAGCAAGGTGTCGAGCCCTAACGTCATTTTCATTAGAATACCGTCTTGGGTTCCGCCCAAATTACTTCCATTTGTATTTGGGAAATCTGTTGATTTCGTACTGGACGCAATATAAACGCCATTTGATGTAGTTAATATTTCGCCTCTCGCCTCATCTCCATAATTTAAAGTTCCTAATTCATTAATGCCATCATTGCCAGAGCCTCCGATGTATGTCATACTTTTTTTTATGGATCCAGTAGAGTCCAAACGAAGAATAAATATATCTGTCCCAGAATTGAAAGTCTGGCCTCCTCCATAAATAGAACTACCTCCATTAAAAGAACTATCGTAAGCATTTACCGATACGGCAAGATTATTTGAGCCCGATACTCCAAGAACATATAAATCTCCGTCGGGAGAAACCATCATTGAATGAGGTTGTTCTCTATTATTTCCGCCAAAAAATGTTCCTGATAGCAGTCCCGTACCATCTGATGAAAATAACATTAGAGCCACATCAGTAGCACCGCCAGCAAATGAACTTTGAATTCCATTAAAATATGGAAATTGACCACCGAAAACTATACCCCCAGCCCATGTTCGACCTTTATTATCATATGTTGCAGTGTAACCGAAATTATCACTTATTGAACCGGAAAATGTGGAAAAACGGTAAACTGGATCAATAAGAATTGATTTTTTCGAAACTGGTCGCCAAATACTATTTATTTTTCGCCAATGTACTTTTGACGATCCTTTTTGAGTCATTGCAATGGGACAATCAATAATTAACTGACCGACAGGCAAATCAATAAATAAATGGTTAGACTTCGATTGAATGTCATTAACCCCTTCAAAACGACTTCCCAAGACATTTAATTGATCGGGTTCTTCACTAATCCATGTTGTCTTTAATTCTCCAAAATCATTAAGCTCAAAAATTAGAGAAACTCCAGGATAAAGATTTTCCATTCGCCCTTTTCTGAATCCGCTAACTTGAGTTATTTCTTTAGTTCCAGATATAAAATAATTAAATGAGCTTTTTGTTGGCTCCATAGATATCCATTCGCCTTCTCCAGAGCCTTCAAATCGCTCGGTAAACACATAAAAATCATTTGTATCATTTTCTCCGGGGCCTCTAAGGGCAAATCTCAGACCATCTTTAAGAATCCAAATTCTTGCATTATCAGTGTGAATTTGAGCATTCACCTCTTTTGGCCATTGTCCTTTATTCGGAACAAATTGGCCTGAAGCCCGATCATGAATAGTTACCTGAGCATTTAAACTTCCAATTATGAAAATGAAAAATAAATATCTTGACAAAAACTGAATAGGCATAAACTCTAAGTTACAAAAGTGAGTAGTTCGTTAGGGCATACCTCCCAGCATTTAATTTAATAAGCTATTCACCATCAAGATCCTTATTTGCCATTCCGTCAGCCATCAAATAAGCCTTCAAAAAACCATCAATATTACCGTCCAGAACTGAATCTGGATCAGTAGACTCCAAAGCAGTCCGCACATCTTTTACTAGTTTGTATGGATGAAGTACATAATTCCGAATCTGCGAACCCCATTCAATTTTCATTTTCCCAGCTTCAATATCGTCCCGATGAGCCAATTTTTTTTTGAGTTCAATTTCATAAAGTTGAGATTTCAGCATTTGCATTGCTCTTGAACGATTGTCATGCTGTGAACGTGTTTCAGAGCACTGAATCTGAATACCAGATGGTTTATGATTTAGCTGTACTTTAGTTTCCACTTTGTTTACATTTTGTCCTCCAGCACCACTTGAACGTGCCGTTGTGATTTGAATATCTGCTGGATTAATCTCAATTTCAATTGTATCATCTACAAGCGGGTAAACATAAACCGAAACAAATGATGTGTGTCTTTTTGCATTGCTATCAAAAGGACTAATTCTAACTAATCTATGAACTCCATTTTCTCCTTTCAAATAGCCAAAAACATAGTCTCCATCAATTTCTAAGGTTACCGTTTTAACCCCAGCAACATCACCTTCCTGGAAGTTCAACTCTCTGACTTTATGCTTATTTCGCTCTGCCCATCTTAGATACATTCTCATCAACATCCCAGCCCAGTCGCAAGACTCTGTCCCTCCTGCACCTGCAGTAATTTGTATCACGCATGATAATTTATCTTCTTCTCCTGATAACATGTTTCTGAATTCCATATCACTCAGCTCAACTTTGAATTTTTGAACTGCTTGGTCAACTTCTAATTCTGAAAGACCTCCCTCTTTAAAAAAGTCTAGTGATATTTCCACTTCTCCAAAAAGAGATACAATCTTCTCATATCCCTGAATCCAATATTTCATTTCTCGGATATTTTTCATCACTAATTCGGCCCGAGATGAGTCTTTCCAAAAATTAGGATCAATTGTCAGTTCTTCTTCGTTATGTAATTTTACTTTACGCTCTTCAGGTCTAATAAAATTCTTAAGAACTATTAATCGAGATTTAAAATCTTTTAGTTGATCATTTGAAACCATATGACAAAAGTAAGGCGTTGACTACCTTGGTCCCATGGAAAATACTAGAGCTGATTTTCGTTCGGATACCGTAACGAAACCTACAAAAGAAATGCTTGACGCTATGACAAAGGCACCTATTGGTGATGATGTATTAGGAGATGATCCAACCGTTAAGCGATTGGAGAGCATAGCTTCAGAAATGTTCGGTATGGAGGCAGGACTATTTTGTCCTTCAGGAACCATGACAAATCAGATTGCAATAAATGTACATTGCAGACCCGGTGAAGAATTAATATGTTCACCATTATCACATATTTATAACTACGAAGGAGGTGGCGTCGCATTTAATTCAGGAGTTCAAATCAGAACAGGCGGTGATGCATATGGACGAATTTTTCCTAATGATATAAATCGTCTTATCCAACCTGAAATTGATGTCCATGCAGCACAAAGCAGGCTAGTTGTTGTAGAAAACACATCTAATAAAGGAGGTGGGACCTGTTTAGGAATGCCTTTGCTAAAAGACTTAGGCTTAACAGCACGATCTAATGGCCTCAATTATCATTTAGATGGAGCAAGAGTATTTAATGCAATTATTAGAGATAATGAATCTCCAGAGGACTATAAATTCTTTGATTCTATATCCATATGTTTAAGTAAGGGCCTTGGAGCTCCAGTAGGATCTCTGCTTTTAGGAGGTAAAGACTTTATATCGCAGGGTAAAAGGGTAAGAAAACGTTTTGGAGGAGGAATGCGCCAAAGCGGTTATCTCGCTGCAGCTGGGATTTATGCCTTACAAAATAATATTAACCGTTTATCCTTAGATCATGATTTAGCGCAAAGAATCTTCACACACTTAAGTAAACTTATTTATGTAGCCGAAATAAAGCCTGTTGAAAGCAACATATTGTTGTTTAGAGTTAAAAGTTCTATAAGTACTCTTGACCTGTATAATCATTTGCTATCAAGAAATATTCTTATCATACTAATGGATAACGAATGGATGAGAATCGTTACGCATCTCGACATCAAAGAAAAGGATATTCAAGTTTTATTAGAGGGGCTATCCGCTTTTTCCTGAAACAACTCCAGTATTAAATGATTTTCAAAACCTCTATTTTGAAAATATTTTAATAGTGCTGATTTGCTATATTTATTTGGAGAGATTAATAGACGCTTGGAGATTAAATTTTCTAAGCAATTTCGATACTCTATTTCATCAATTTCTAAAAGTCCAATTTTTATACATTTGGACGATACTCTTTTTGAAATGAGGGATTGCTTAATCTTAATTCTTCCCCAATTTTTTATTTTAAATTTCCCTCTAGCATAAGCCTGAGAATACCTTTCTTCAGATATATAACCTTCTAGAATCAAGTCTGCTAATATATTATCCGAGACTTCATGAGATAAACCCATTTGAACTAATCTATTTTTCACTTCACTCTGACAGCGCTCTTGAAAAGAACAATATTTCCGAATTACTTCTTTGGCAATTTTAAAGTCAAAAATCTTTTTACGCTTAAACATAATCCCTTAAAAATAGTTAAAGCGGCTATTAACCGCTTTAACATGTATTTACTTTTCAAAAAATTAGCCCAATTTTCTATTTTTTGAATCTGCGAAACGATACTCCAACATTTTGAAGGCATCTCTTTCAACAACTTGCAATTTCATACCGTATGAGCGCGACCATTTCTTGAATCTTCGATTCCATAAATATCCTGCTGTTAAATATGCATAGATAAAAGGATGCACATGAAGATATATAGTCTCATTTCTTCCTTTTGATTTCATTCGTGACGCAATTTGATCAAACTTTTGCTCAAGTGCAGTAATCATTGTAATTGGAGCCTCCACCAGAGCGTCAGGGTTTTCTTCCTTAGTTTCAATTCTTTGAGCAGGCCTAACCCTCTGTCTTGTGATTTCAATCAATCCAAATCTTGACGGAGGCAAAATCTTGTGGCGAGCCCTATCAACAGACATCACTTCCTTCATTTTTTCAAATAAAGCCTTACGATGCTCAGCAGTATTCATATCAATAAAATCAATACAAATTATACCGCCCATATCACGTAGCCGGAGTTGACGACCAATTTCTTCTGCCGCCATTAGATTTACAGCTACAGCATTTTCTTCTTGGCTTTCTCCCCTACTAGATCTATTTCCACTATTAACATCAATTACGTGCATCGCTTCTGTATGCTCAATAATCAAATAAGTCCCTTTACCCATATTAACGGTTCTACCAAATGCAGATTTCAGCTGCCGGTCAACACCATATTGCTGAAAAATTGGAACAGATGAATTATGAAACTTAACGATTGAAGATTTTTCAGGAGCAATAGATTCAATAAATTCCTTTATTTCAGAATGTAGGCTTTCATCATCTACAACAATCTGATCAAAAGAATCATTAAATACATCTCGCAAGTATGCACTTGCCCTGTCCATCTCCTGTAAAACACACTTACGTGGTTTTGCATTACGAAGATTTCTATGTAAAATTTTCCACCTTTTCAATAAATCAGCTAAATCAGCCTTTAAATCTTCAGCGGATGCGCCATCAGCAACAGTGCGAACTATCACACCAAAGCCTTTTGGACGTATGGATTGAACAAGCTTACGCAGTCTATCTTTCTCTTTTCTTTCGCGGATCTTCTGAGAAACGGATATTCTATCCGTAAACGGCACCAAAACGATAAATCGTCCGGCAATCGATATCTCAGATGTAACCCTTGGACCTTTAGTCGAAATGGGTTCCTTTACCACTTGAACCAGAATTTCGTCTCCGGATTTAATGGTGTTCTCCATCTCCCCGTCTTTATCAATTAGGGGAAGTAACCCGAAATCAGCAATATTTGATGACTGTTTTCCGAGATGAACTTTTTTATTAAAGGATAACCATGAAGAAATTTGTGGCCCTAAGTCATGATAGTGTAGAAAAGCATCTTTTTCATATCCTACATCTATAAAAGCGGCATTTAAACTATTTGCGAGTTTTCGCACTTGTCCTAAATACACATCGCCAACTGAAAACTGCTGTTTTGCATCTTCATTGACTAGCTCAACTAAGCGACCATCCTTGAGAAGGGAAATAACTGCGTTCGACTCATTCGCTTGAATGATTAACTCGGTACGCATAACTATTTATTTTTTCTTGTGACGGTTCTTGCGCAAGCGCTTTTTCCTTTTATGAGTTGCCATCTTGTGGCGCTTTCTTTTTTTACCGCTAGGCATAATTTTATTTATTTAAATGAAACAATCATTGAACTTTATCGACTTCCGATTGACTTTCCCCTTGATAACTCTCTAAAAGAGTTCTCAATTCGGAATCGCGGGATGAGTTTGGATATGCTTCTAAAAAAAACTCCAGATCACTAATGGCCCCTCCTGAATCTCCCTGTTGAAATCTAGCTATTGCCAAAGATTCCAGGGCAGAGGCATCAGAAGGATCGATTCTTAAAACTTTCACAAAACGATTTATCGCCTTGCTCCATTGTCCAGACATTATCGAAAATTGTCCAAGATAAAATTGAGCATCTCGATGATTTGAATCAGTTTCAACTACTTCTCTAAGAGAAAAAATAGCTTCCATGGGGTTACCATTCCCAGACTCGATCATCTTAACAGCTACTTGAACTTTTTCATCCAAGGGGCTTAGTTTTTCAATACTCTTTTCAGTCTCTTTCAAAACGTTCGGAAACAACAATATAGTAGCCGTTATAACAACTACTAATACTATTGCTAATGTCCGCGAACTTTTCATTTAATCTGATTTATTTATTTATTGAAACATTGCTTTTTACTTTTTCAGCAAAAGTCTTTGCAGGCTTAAAAGCTGGAATGTAATGAGCAGGAATTATTAATGTGGTGTTCTTCGAGATATTCCGACCAGTCTTTTCAGCTCGTTTTTTCAAAACGAAACTTCCAAAACCCCTAAGATAAACGTTTTCTCCAGACTCCATGTTGGTCTTAACTTCTCGCATGAAATTTTCTACAACGGCTAAAACATCTGACTTTTCCATGCCAGTTCTATCTGCTATGCGAGTAACAATATCCGCTTTTGTCATGTTAAATTATTTTTTATGTGAGCCCTTAAAATGGGTTTAAATTAGCGGGCGCAAAGTTAGGCAATTGTAAGTGATTCAACAATTATGATAAATAAAATGCAAACCGATCTAATAAAGTGGTTTGACAATCATCAACGATCGTTGCCTTGGCGAAGAACAAAAGACCCCTATGCAATATGGTTAAGTGAGATAATATTGCAACAGACTAGAATAGATCAGGGCCTCAAATATTGGGAAAAATTTTTAAAGGAATTTCCCACTGTCAAAAGTATCTCAAGGGCCAAAGAGTCAGAAGTATTGGCTTTATGGTCAGGTTTAGGATATTATAGCCGGGCGAGGAATATTTATAAAGCGGCGCATATTATAGTCTCAAAGTTTCAATGTGAATTCCCAAAAACATCTTCGGAACTATTAAAAATTCCAGGAATAGGATCATATACAGCAGCTGCGATATCCTCGATCTGTTTTGGAGAAGTAACCCCTGCACTCGATGGAAATGCATTTCGAGTTTATTCTAGACTCTTTGCGATAAGTTCTCCAATTGAAAAAAAATCTACAATTAACGAAATATCGGCCCTGGCATTACCGATATTATCCAAAAAAAGACCAGGAGATAGTAATCAAGCCATAATGGATATTGGTTCAACCATATGTAAACCTAAAAAGCCAAATTGCCCAGAATGCCCTTTTGAAGAAAATTGCATATCAAGAAGATCCGGCAATCAGATAGAGTTTCCGGTGAAATTAAAATCCATAAAAATAAAAGAAATAGAAAAGTTTTATATACTCTTAAAAAGAGAGGATGAATATGGATTTATTCGACGACCCAAAACTGGAATATGGGGTGGCCTTTGGACACCCTTAGAATTAAATTTTGAAAATTGGGAGTTAGCAAAACAAAATAACAATATTGAAGAGAATAATATTATCTATCGAAAACATCTTTTAACCCATAGAAAAATGAATCTATATTTTTCATTTTGGACTGGTGAAACATATCCTAAAAATGAAGAGATACAGTGGTTCTCTAAACAAGATTTAAAAAGATTAGCCTTTCCTGCCCCAATATTAAAAATACTAAGGGAAAAAAGTTCCATTTGAATCTAGACGTTTCTCGAATAAACCAAACATTGCCTTTATTTTTAGTCTCTAACAAAACCAGATACAGTTTTGTTGTTTCCGGTGTTTCTATGACAATTCCTGGGCCGAACAGCGTTAATCAAAATGACGTACATTCGCAGAAGGCTGAAGATAATGGAAACAAAGATTTGCCGTTTTAATAAATTTATTACACTGATCTAAATCATCATAATTGGACCCTGAACTTCTATTTTTTTCATCAATTTTTCAACCCTTTACTAGTGAAGTTATTTTTCATTTGCTAGCGATGTTATTATTATTGATCGGATCCGCATTCACCTCTGCATCAGAGGTAGCTTATTTCTCACTTTCACCGAATCAAAAAGTCCAACTAGGCGAACATAAGTCCATTTCATCAAAACGAGTTCTGGAAGTCCTTAGGTATCCAGAGACATTGCTAGCAACATTACTAATTCTTAACAATTTATTCAATCTTGGACTAATTTTATTATCAACCTTAGCAACAAGTTTAATTTTTAACTTAGAGGACTATCCAGTTATAGCTATCGGAATCCAAACGATTCTTGTGACCACTTTAATACTCGTTTTTGGTGAAGTTATACCTAAGACCTATGCTACAAATCATGGACTTGATTGGACTATGACAAGCTCTAAGTTTATTCAAAATGCAATTAAAATTTTAAATCCAATAAGTACAGCTCTCGTTAAATCATCTCGCTATATCGATCGCTTCAGTAAAACAAAATCTCTAACAGTTAATGAGCTTGAAGAAGCTTTAGATTTGACATCAGATGAAGCGACCACTCCCGAGCAACAAAGACTGCTGAGAGAAATTGTAAGGTTTGGATCAACAAGTGTCAAACAAATAATGACACCACGTCAGGATATCTTTGCAATTAACTCTGATATTGATATTAATAAAGTTTTAGAGTCCGTATCAGAAAATGGTTATTCAAGAATTCCAATATTTCAAGAAAGCCTAGATAGTATATCAGGAATTTTACATGCAAAAGATCTACTTAACCATTTGGATGCTTCCAATGAATTTAAATGGGCAGAACTCTTGAGACCTGCTTTTTTCGTTACTGAGAATATGAAAATTGATGATTTACTAGGGGACTTTCGACAAAAAAAAATGCATATGGCTGTTGTTGTGGATGAATTTGGAGGGATTTCAGGAATTACCACCCTAGAAGATGTCATGGAAGAAATTGTCGGAGAAATTCGTGATGAATTTGATTCTGATGAACAACTATACTCGCAATTAGACAAGTATACATTTGTATTTGAAGCAAGAGCTCAATTGACTGATCTCTATCGTGTATTAAATATTAGTCCTGAGATTTTAGAAGAATATAGAGGAGAAGCAGATACAGTAGCAGGGATATTATTAGAGCAACTTGGGCGTATGCCCTTAAAAGGGGAATCACTTATAACTGGTCCAATAAAATGGACCGTTGAGGCTGCAGATGCTCGCAGAATTGTCCGTGTAAAAGTCAAATTAATTGAAAATGAAAACTAAATTTGTTTCCGTAGCAATCCTGTTTTGCATTGTTGCTTTTATAGCAATCAGTTTTCATCGTTTCTTTTCATCATCTTCAAATTCTAAAGATCTCAGACCATATGGTTTTATGAGACTCACGATACCTAAAGACAGCTCCGTAGAGTTAAAATTAAACAATCTTAATTTACCATTTGACTTCATTCACAGTAGCAATGGACATTGGATTAATAAATCGGAATTAGGCTGGGGAGATATATTTTACCCTTTTTGCAATGGAAGAATCCAGATCACCTATAAAAATATTAATGGAAATTTATCGCGATTAATTGACGATGCCCATAAAATGACCTTCAAACACTCTGTGGTGGCAGAGGGCATTGATCAAAAAAGCTATGTAGATTCCGAAAGAAATGTAAATGGAATGGTATTTCGCATCTATGGAAATACAGCATCTAGCATTCAATTTTTTGCGACTGATAGTATATCCAATTTTATTCGTGGAGCGGCTTACATATATGCTCAACCGAATCCTGATTCCTTAAAACCGATAAACCAATTTCTTGAGCAGGAAGTAATAAATATAATGAAATCAATTCATTGGAATTCAGATATTTAAAGCACCTGAAATATTATTTAAAGTCACGAATCATTAACCAAGATTTAAAGGATCCATCGATTATTAAAAACCATGCTATTGCACTGAGAACAATATGTATCGGTTGAATTATTTTAGGAATGTTAAAATAATACATTACTGCACCCAGAGCGGCCTCTACTATAAAAATAATTAATATGATACCAGCTCTAAATCGCAAACCAGCCAGACCTTCTGATAATCTTAAAAGATAAAAAGAAGATATAAGCATTATAATCGAAAAACTTCGATGCAAAAGTACAATTGAACCCAATTCACCTACCCATCCTAATCTTGAAGCCCCAACACCAAAAGTCTTCATCAGTACATCAACTTCTTCCCTTACTTGAGTGCCTAGAATAATTTGAATTCCCAGTAAAATAGAAATCAAAATATAAATTCTTAAAACTTTACTTCTATTTTTTGCTAAATCCTGGATATTTCGTTCGGCAACAAAGGCATGAGTTTCCCATTCAGAACTTACACTTCTATATATTAATGCAAGCAACGCTAAAATTATAAAAGCGCCTGCCAGATGAAGTGTTATGTGATGTGGGATGAGATTACCATCAACAACAACTTTACCCAGCCATGCTTCAAATAAAAGCATGCAGAGAACAGCTAGCATAGTTAATGACCATTTTGGATGAGAACGATATCGGAAAAAAATGAAAATTGAAGCGAGTAAAATGGGTATTCCAAGTAATGCTCCGAGTAGCCTATTTATATATTCAATCCATGTATGAACAGGATTGAATATTGCATAATCATGACGCTCATAGCTTTTCCAATTAGAAGGATTAAATTCTAAACCCGAACTAAATGATTTATTTGCAACTAACAATTGCTGATCTTTAATTACCATTTGTCCTTCACTGTAAAATAAATTCGAAGACCAAGAAATCTGATTAATATTCGTCGGTGGAATTATTAAACCAAAACATTTTGGCCAATCTGGACAACCCATACCGCTGCCCGTCATTCTGACTATGGAACCAGCTAGAATAACAAGGAAAGTCAATATTATAGACACCTGTAACAATCGTCTTAACAGAAAAGTCCATAATGTTGAAGGTGGTTGACGCATGACTACAAAGGTAATCTACCTTTGCCGCCTTATGAAAAGCAAATTCTTACCCTGGATCATTTTTTTTAGCCTTGTTTTTATTTGGGGATCTTCCTTTATTATCATGAAGCATGCTCTACAAGGGTTTAGCGCTATTCAGATAGGAGCTGCAAGAGTTATTTTTGCTGCAATATTTACTTTGATTTTCGCTTATCCATGCTTTAAAGAATTTCGAAGATCAGACATTCCGCATCTCATTGTAATTGCAATTTTAGGTAATTCAATTCCTTATGTACTATTTCCGATTGCGATCAACTATATCCCTTCTGGAATAGTAGGAATAACAAATTCCATGACACCACTATTTACTCTTTTGGTTGGTCTAATTCTTTATGGCAGAAAACTTAAACCTCTAAAAATTCTAGGCGTAAGCATAGGTATGTTAGGGACATTAATCCTAATCAATCCCTTCGATACTGATTCCATCTTGGGATATAATTGGCCTTATATCATCTTAGCATTAATTGGTGCAGCATGTTATGGGGTAAGTATTAACTCTATTGCGAAATTGAACCACCTTTCTCCTCGCGCAATTACTCTATTCGCCATGCTTGGGGCAAGCGTTCCCTCCATATTTATTCTCATATTTACAGACTTTACCGGAAGATTCGAATATGATTCTTTTGAATGGACTCCATTTATGGCAATAGTCTTTTTAGGAATTATCGCCACATCTTTGGCGATGGTAATCTTTAACAAACTGATATCAATTACTACTCCAATTTTTGCTGCATCCACAACATATGCAATTCCAATAGTTGCTCTTGCATGGGGTATATTTTTTGGGGAAGTTTTGCTTTTAAATCATTTCTTAGGAATGATAGTAATCCTTGCAGGCGTTTGGATTGTTAATAAAAAATGATATTTCTTTTAACCAAAAAAAAAATCAATATTTGAGCTTTAGTTAAAATATAATTAAACCAAATTAGATTAATTTAAAAGTCACCCCTCATGAAAAAGCCCTCTCTAGCTATTCAAATTATAATCGGATTAACATTAGGTGTTCTCTGGGCTTTGTTGAGTTCATCAATGGGATGGAGTGACTTTACTCTTAACTGGATTGCACCAGCTGGAGAAATTTTTATTCGATTACTTAAGCTTATTGCTATTCCTCTAGTTCTTTTTAGTATCATTTCAGGAATTAGTGGATTAAATGATACTGCGACACTAGGAAGAATGGGGGTCAAGACCCTTGCATTGTATATTACATCAACTTTAATTGCATGTTGTGTTGGACTGTTTTTTGCAAACACATTTCAGCCGGGATATCAAACTGATCAAGAACAACTTAAAGTTAATAGATTATCATACGAAATATGGGTTAATGAAACGGAAGGAGTTGAGTTTTTTGATGACATTAGATTAACTGAAGACGCTCAATTCAAATCATATTTAACAGATGCCAGAGAGACATTAAAAGAGCAACGCTTAAATGAGGAATTAAACAATAAAATTGCAGCAGCTTCATCATCAAAAAAAACTGGCCCACTGCAATTTTTTGTTGATATGGTGCCCTCCAATATTTTTGTATCCTTCAATAGCAGCTTAATGCTGCAGATTATATTTTTCTCTCTTTTCTTTGGTGTAACATTAGTCGCCTTGCCAAAATCCAAGACCTCGCATATGATTGGCTTTATAAACAGCGGATGTCACATTTTTATAAAAATGGTTGATATAATAATGAAAGGCGCACCGGTTTTTGTATTTGCTCTTCTAGCAGGGAAATTGGCAGAAATGGCAGGGGACGATCCAAGCAGGCTCCTGGAAATATTTAAAGCACTAGGTGCTTACACCGTTATTACTATTATTGCCTTGTTACTAATGATTTTCGTTTTTTATCCCTTAGTTGTAGCAACACTGATACATAGAAAAACAAAAATAGGGTTCTTTAAATCATGGAAATATTTTTCTAAAGGAATAAGACCTGCTCAAATATTGGCATTTTCAACTTCTTCAACGGCTGCAACTTTACCTGTAACGATGGATTGTGTTCGCGATAATCTGGGAGTGGATGAAGAAGTTGGTTCATTTGTCTTGCCGGTGGGTGCGACAGTAAATATGGATGGTACAGCATTATACCAGAGTGTAGCGGTAATATTTATGGCGCAGTTTCATATGATTGATTTAACCCTCGTACAACAAGCAACAATTATATTTACAGCAACACTTGCAAGTATTGGTGCAGCATCTGTTCCCAGTGCTGGGTTGATTATGTTAATCGTAGTCTTAGAAAGTGTTGGACTTAACCCTGCATGGATAGCAATTATATTCCCTGTAGACAGAATAATTGATATGGTACGTACTATGCTGAACTTGACAGGAGACGCTTCAGTAAGTGTTATAGTAGGTTTATCTGAAGATAAGTTTAACATCATAGAATCTAAATAATAGATAAATAAAGATCTAGTCAATCATTTTTTAATGTAATAATTTTCAAAAAATAGAGAGTGGTTTGTTTAAGTTTTAGAACTATCTTTGCCCCCCTTAACTAATCCCAGTACATATGTACGCCATAGTAGAAATAGCAGGGCTGCAATACAAAGTGCAAAAAGACCAACGTGTGTATGTGCACCGTTTGGAAGGAAACGAAGGTGATAAAGTAAAATTTGATCGCGTTCTTCTTGCCGAACAAAAAAGCACAGTAACAGTAGGCGCCCCAGTTATAGAAGGTGCAAGCGTAAATGCAAGCATTTTAAGTCATGTCAAAGCTGACAAAGTCATAATCTTCAAGAAAAAGCGGAGGAAAGGTTATGAAAAAAAGACTGGACACCGTCAACCAATGACACAAATATCTATAACGGATATTCAATTATCTGATTCAAAAAAGATAGTGCAATCAGCAAGAAGTACTTCAGATGAAACTCCGAAAGTAGAAGCAAAAAAAACTACGAAAAAAGTGGTGGCGACTAAGAAAACTGCGGATTCGGCACAAAAAAAACCAGCAAAAAAAGCTGTGGTAAGTGATAAAACTACTGATACAGCAATTAAAAAACCAGTAAAAAAAGCTGCTCCAATTAAAGCAGCTTCAAAAAAAGCATAAAACTCATATATCATGGCACATAAAAAAGGTGTAGGTAGTTCAAAAAATGGACGCGAATCAGAAAGTAAACGACTAGGAGTTAAAATTTATGGTGGCCAGGCGGCTTTGGCGGGAAATATTATAGTTCGCCAACGTGGAACGACTCATCATCCAGGAGAAAATGTAGGTATCGGTAAAGACCATACACTCTTTGCTCTAACAACTGGTACTGTTGACTTCAAGAAAAAAGCTGGTAACAAGAGTTTCGTGTCGGTGCTCCCATTTTCCGAAACTAGTGTAGCCTGATTTTATAACTTTTCAATAATTTATATACCCTCTGGTGCATTTGCAGTAGAGGGTTTTTTATTTTTACCACATGCTATCATTACATTTATTACGTCAAGATCCAGAAAGAGTTATCAAGGCCTTATCAAAGCGGAATATTGATGCAAGACCAATAGTGGACAAAATTCTTCTGATAAACGAGCAGCGCAGAGAAATCCAAAATAAAACAGAAAGCCGAAAAGCAGAATCAAATAAGACCGCCAAACTTATCGGAGGATTAGTTCGTGATGGAAAAACTTCCGAGGTGAATGAAATAAAAAGCAAGACAGCATCGATTAAAAAAGAATT
>MDSY01060856.1_pt1 | contig 31394 bp, 43 predicted proteins | sample 811131 | NCBI WGS metagenome assembly MDSY01 (sample SAMN05326643, study PRJNA326480) | marine metagenome | isolation source: seawater | place: Atlantic Ocean: South West | collected 2010 | reverse complement strand
TTTCCTTTTGCTTTATCCCATGATACCATACTATTTTTCTCCTTTGTTTCGTATTAATTCTGGAACGAAAACTATTTTGTCTTCGATGGTTTTTATAAATGGATTATCAATTGCCCATATAATTTGTTCTTGTGTTAGAAATTTTTGAGGAATTCTTGCAGACAAATCGTCTGCGGGTCTCATTGCTAATAGAAATAAATATTCTAATTTTTTTCTAACAGGACAAATAGCGGTTAAAAAACTTCCATTTGTAAAATAACTTTGTTCATCTCTACACATATAATGAGAAATTACCTCTTTATATTCAAGAGTAATCATTATGTGATTGTTTCTTATAATTTTTGTGGGAATACTACTTATGTGTAGATTTTTACATAGGCTATGTGTATTCTTAGCCATTAATGTATTATATCTTTTATATAGAGCATAAGTCAAGATTAATATACCTTCAGGGTGCCCCCCTGCTTCTTTTTTTAACTCGTACCAATTATAGTAAGTCTTACTTGACTTTCTTTTTTTGTCTATCTCTTTCATCCAATCATAGCTCATAACTTCTTTGTCCATACCAATCATATCTAATTTTTTGTTGTTTTCCCACTATTGGTCCTTTTAACCAAAAGTCCACCACTAAAGGTCTTTGTTTATCAGGATGCTCTCTTATTATTCTACCAATTCTTTGTTCTAACTTGATAGGGTTATTACTTGGACAAGTTAAAAATAGCGTATCTAATCTATGGCAACTTATACCTTCGTCAAATAATTTAGTACTTAATACACATCTATATTTGCTGCCTACATTTTCTAGTGTTTCTTTTCTTTCTTCTTCTTTTGTTGACCCTATCATTAATGCGCTATTCGGTATTAATTTACTAAGTTCTTTTAACATATCTAGTCTATCTGCTAATATTAAAGGACACCTACCATTAGCAATTTTTTCAATAGCTGTTTTCGCTATCAATTCTATGTAGTTTGTGTTTTTAGAAAGTTTATTTATTTGACGACTCCAATCTCTTTTAGGCTCAATTACTATAAAAGGAATGTCTGTTGAAATTATTTCTATTTTAGGGTCTAATAATACTCTTGGATCTTTGGCAAAGGATTTAAAAGAAGTAAAATAATCATCTAAGTAAACATGTTTACCATCTTTTCTTTTTGGTGTAGCTGTGATAGCTATTTTTGCGCGACAATTCACAGAATTTACTGCTTGAGAAAACATATCTGCGGGGCATAAATGTGCCTCATCTACAATCAATAAACTAAATTCATCATGTATTTGATCCATGTTGTTTAAAACGCTTTTGTAAATACCAACGGTTATATCTTCCACAGAATATAATCCATCACCAATTTTACCTATGTTTACAAAAGGTATTTGGTTTTCTAATTCTTCAATCCACTGTCTAAATAATAATTTTGTATGAACTAAAATTAAAGTTTTTTTCTCTGCCCTTGCAATTAAGTTGCAAGCTACATATGTTTTTCCCCAACCACAAGGTGCTTGAAATAGTCCACTTCTAACTCTATCACCTATTGAAAAAAACTCATCTACCATAACTTGTTGTTCTGGTCTTAGCTGTCCACTAAAAGGGAAAGGCCCTGTCGCATCATCAAAGTTTCTTAAATCTTCATATTCTTCAAAGTCTAATTTTTTATATGAGTTACTTGGTACAGCGTATATTTCTTTGTCCTCATCGTGTTCGTAAGTAAATAATATTTCATCACCTACGTTATAAGTATACGCCTGTAAAAAAGAATCTAAATCTTCAATATCAGATTCTTTTATATATATTTTATCTGCTATAGTTGCGTGTTTTATTTTTATTTTTTTAAACGTACTCATGTAATAATGCCATTCTTACGAACAACCCGTTTTTCATTTGTTCAAAATATTTTGCCCTAGGATCGTCATCAAACCACCTAGGTATTTCTTCGTTTCTAGGAAAGGGGTGCATTACTATAGCGTTATCAGGGATATGCTTAATGTGTTCTTTTCTCATAGAGTAACCACCTTCGCTACCTCTTTCTTTTTGTACTCTAGTTAAGTAGTATATGTCACTAGCAGGCCAAATACTTTTATCAAAAGTATCTGCATAGTGTTTAGTACAACTGTCCAAAGCTTTATCTAAACTGTGTACTGTTCTACCGTTTTCGATGTCTCCGACAAAAGTAATAGTTAAATCAGTGATTCTTTCAAATTTTTCCCAAATTGTATACAAATCTAGGAGTGTTTGAGTTGGGTGTTCTCCATTTCCGTCTCCTGCATTTATAATAGGAACAGAACTTATCTCTGCGGCTTTTTTTGCATCTCCAGCATTTTTACTTCTTAAAGCAATAATATCACAATAGTTACCCATAGTAATAATAGTGTCTTCTAAATTCTCCCCTTTAGAAACACTACTATAATTTACGTCATTAATAGATATCACTTGTCCCCCAATTCTCCACATAGCTGAGGCAAAAGAAGAAGATGTCCTAGTAGAGGGTTCATAAAATAAATTACATAATATTAAATTTTTATTAGGACAATATATATCTCCAAGTTTAAACGATGTCACTAAGTTAAAAAAATCTTTATAATTACCTAGGTCCCAATCATCAAGACTAACTAAGTGTTTCACTATCTTTCGTCTCCAAGTAAGGCAACTCGGTCAATCTCTTCTCGTATTTTTGTAGCAGATATTTCTTCTATCTCATGTGAAAAAGATTCTTGCTCAATTTTGTAACCAACATCTCTTCCATATGTAATATTTACTATATTTGGAACATTCATCACTATGAAATCTTCTCCAGCTTTATATCCAGACATTTCTAAATCGTATACCATTTGTTGTCTGTTGTGGTGTTTTTCTCCAGTCTCGCGTACCATTATGACCACTTGGCCAGTTTTTGCGTGAGCACGTTTGAAAAGCTCTCTGTGTCCCTCATGCCAGGGTTGAAATCTTCCAAGCATTTGTACAGTTGGTTTTGTTCTATCCATTTTGTTATCCTTAAATCGTATTTTTGTGGTGGTTTAAATAGTTTATTTGTGTCTTCATATTCGCTTTTTTCTACTGTATCCATCCAGATAAGTAAATCAGGAAAGAAAAAAGTTCTATATCCCGGTAAAGGTGCGATAAAAGCAGCAATACTCATAGGGTCTAACTCTGATAATTTTCTCATTCTAAGAGCCTGTCTTTCTCTTCCTGACGAAGAAAAATCCCAATCATTATATATTTTTCTAACATCATCAGCATCCCAAAAGGGAACGCCAAAATGTTTTCCTAATTTTTCTCCCAACCAAGTCTTGCCGGAACCTGGCAGTCCCATAATTAATATTCTCATAAGTGTATCGCAATCCTATTATGTTTTGAAAAAGAAAATTCTAAAGGATGCCAACGCTTATCAATATTTACAAGAGTTACATAGTAATTTTCTTCTATATTTATGTTATCGGTATTTATTTCAAAGGGGTAGCTAATTTCGTGTACCCAAATTAAATTTTCTTTTATCTTTTTTATCTTACAGCAAATTAAGTTAAACTTTTGTTTTATAGACAAATCATATATTTGAGCATTACTATCAACTCCCCACTTACACTTAGAATTTATCACTTCTCTTACGTTTCTACAAGTGTATTTAAAATGTACTTTTGTGTATTTTTTACTTAACATCTGCACTTGTCTAAAAAAATAATCTCCTTGTAAATTTTTATCGTCTAAAACTTTCCACTGATAATCAGATTCATTTAGTTTTATTTCTATTTTACTAACATCAAATTTAATATCAAAAGGTTTTTCTTTTAAACCGTAAAAGGGAAATTCTATTCCTTTATACTTGCTCATGAGTAGTCCGTTAAGTCTCCCCAACTAGGTCCTACTTCAAAGTCCATTCCTATAGGACACCCCTCGATAGAACATCCCCTATCTTTTTGAATAAACTCTTTGACTTTAATAATATAGTCATCTACTAATTCATCTTTTACTTCTGCCACAATAGAGTCGTGCACAACGGTAAAAGGTATTATTTGATTTCCAATATTCTCTTTTTCTACCCAATTTAGTAGATCAATTACTCCAAACAGATTAATATCAGAAGCCACACTTTGTACTAAAAAGTTAACCCCAGAACGAATAGCGTGTTTAGCTACTCCAGGGTTAGGAGATTGAGATTCTGGTAATCTTCTTTTTCTACCAAAAAAACTATAAATATAAGCATTGTTTTCTATAAAAGTATTACTGTTATCAATAAACTTTTTCAATTCTCTAGCTTCTTTAAAATATTTATTGATAAATATTCTAGCTTCTGCAGCCTGTACTTCAGCAGTTTCCGCAATTTTTGCAGGACCTGCTTGATACATAATACCAAAAGTAATAGCTTTAGCATGTTGTCTCTTATCGGGATATTCATTTTTTACTTCATTAACTTCACAAGGAAGATTAAAAATTTGTTTAGCAATATAAGAATGAAAATCTAATTTATCAATAAACGCTTTTTGTAAAAATCTATCTCCGGCAAGTGCTGCTGCATAATATACTTCTGCAGTTCCTAAGTCGCCTTGTACAATAGTAAACCCCGGTCTAGCTTTAAACATTTTTTTAATGTCTTTGTTGTCTCGTGGGATGTTTTGATAGTTAAGAACTCCAGAGCTTGATAGTCTACCGCTTGTAGTTCCTTGAATATTAAACCCACTCCTGAGTCTATTATCTTTATCAATTCCTTTTAGAATATTTGCAATATAAGTACCTCTAAGTTTATTCTTTTCTCGCAAGTCTAGAACAGCTTCAGCTAGTGGGTGCCCCAATTCTTGTAGGACTTCTTTGTCAACAGACCACGCACCTGTGGCTGTTTTCTTTGTGGGTTTTAGCTTCAAGATTGTAAAAAATAATTCTCGTAATTGCATAGTGCTATTTGGGTTAAAGGTTTTTTCATATATTCTCTCAAATCTTTGAACTGCTTCGTGTAAGAATATCTCGTTCTGACACTCTTCAATATCAATAGCATAGTTTTCATCAAGAGACTCTAAAGCTTTAACATCAATAGGGCCACCATTATTTTCTAACTGCATTAATGCTTTTGTTGCTGGTCTAAGAATTTCTCCATATAACTTATTAAACCTTTGATTATTTTCTACTAGTGGCTTAAATTTATTATAAAGTTGAAAAGTTGCATCAGCATCTTTACAAGCATAAGGTCCTAATATGTCTTGAGGTAACATACCATAATTAAAATCTTCTAGTTTTATTTTATTTTTACGAGCAAAAGTTTTCTTGTAATCATCCAACTCACGTTCGTAATCTCCAAGATCTGTAAACCTTAATGCTAAAGGTTTGAGACCGTGTGTACCAACAGCTTCCTCTAAACAATAATGAAGAAGCATTGTGTCATCAAAACTAGGGAAGTCAAAACCATATTCATATTTTAAAAACCCCATATCGAACTTTGCATTATGAAAAACACAATGTGAGTTTCTAAAGATTTCATGAAGCTCACACTCATCACTGTCCTCATCAAAAGAAGCTTCTACAACATCGTTTAGCACATATATGCCTTCATTAGCTTGAGTGCTTAAGGCAATACCAAGAACGTGTCCAGTTCTTGGAGAAAGGCTAGTAGTTTCAATATCAACTACAATAGTATCTGCTTTTCTAAGTTTTTGTAAATAATCTTCATAGTCGTATTCATTATCAATAATTCGATAATCTTTTTCCACTGTTTTTCCAAAATCTTCGTCAGATAGAATGTCTGGAATTTTATTAAACGCTTTTATAATCTCATCTTCGTATTGTGGTTTAAAAACTATAAGGTTAGGATGCATTATTGGAAGATATTTTTTCTCTAAATGTACTCCATTATACTTAGTAATTCCAGTAATTCCTGCTGTGTATTTTAACGATTCTGCGCCTATAGGACATATAAGTTTATAACTATCTAACACAGACATGTCCATGTCTATATCTTTTTTAAGAATTTTTTCTTTATTGTCTGAACATAAAAAGTGTATATCATATTTTTCAATGTCACTAGGTATATATTTTTTAATTACAGCATCTGCTGCTTTTTCTGCTTTTGACGCAAAAACAAAACATGTTTCAGTCATTAATTTATTTCCTTTAATAAATGTTTAATTTCAGTTTGTAGCAGGTCTCCAGGGTCTTTTCCATAAGGTAATTCAATAATCTTAGATTGAATATCCACTTTTTCAACTAAGCTTTGTATTCTTTGGGCTGCCCTGCGTCCTGCATCGTCTCCGTCCATCATAATACTTACCTTTATAACTCCAAGTTTTTCTAACAATTCTACTTTTTTAGCGTTGAAGTTAGCTGTCCCAAAAATACAAACAGCATTTTCATAACCTAAGTTCCACATGTTAATTACATCGAACAGTCCTTCAACTAATATCAAGTGTTTTTTATCTTTTACTTTGTCTATGGGAAATAAAATATCACTTATTTGAGCGTTGTTAGGTTGTCGATAATATTTCGGTTTATCATTGTTAAACCTATTTCTTCCTTCTATAAATCTTAGTTTACCAAATTGTTTGATCGGAACGCAAATATAATCTTCAAACCCATACTCTGTTGTATAAAACGCTTCAAAAAACTTTAGAGTTTCTGGTTTTATATTTCTAAAAGCGTCGTGCGCGTCTCTAAAGTTTTTGGGCATTGAAAAATTTCCATACTCAATTTTTTGATTAAGTTTTTCTCTAAGTTTTCTAATTTTATAAGGCTGTTTACTTTCTAGTGGGAGTTTTGTTGCGATACCAATAGAAGATAAAAACTTAGATGATCCGCCAGAAAAATCGCAAGCCCAACAATGAAATATATTACTATCTAAATTATATTGTAAGCTAGGATTAGTGTCTTCATGTAATCCACTAGTGCAAGCTATTAGAAGTTCTGAAGGATTATTAGTTTTTTTGTATGATATACCTTTTTTATCTAATATTTCTACTAAGTCCATTATAAATCTTTTCCTGTTTCTTTGCTACCATACATGGCAGCACTGTGTGGTTTTTCATTACTTATTTCACTGATATTAGGGTCAATTTTTACACACTCCCAGTCCATATAAACATCAAAACTCATGTGTTTACCGTTTCTCATTTTAGTTGTATGTATTGTGATTTTGTTTGATTGTTCTCGGTCTTCTCCTTGTTCTGCAGGAAAAAAGTTAAAACTTCTGTCTGCTGAGTCAAGAATACCTTTTGCAAACCTTGCTTCTCCTGTCGCATCAATTTGATAAGGGCTTAAGACTGTTAAATCATATTTTCTACTAACCCCTTTAAGAGCTTCTGCTAATACGATTTGTGTTTTCCAATCTTTAGAATCTTCGTGTTTGATAATATTGATATAGTCTACAATAGCCATATTGAACTTAGGATATTTATTTTCAAACATATTGCAGTAGTGATCAATTCTGTTTAAAGTTAGAGACTCATCATCAATGATAAATAGTCTATTGTCTTTTAGTGCAGGTTTCTCTATTTTTAAATAATGTTCAAACTTTTGAAAGTCTTTATTTTCTAATAGATTTTTGTATTGATTAGTTAGTTCTGCATCTGGCTTATAAAAAGTATCTATTTTAGATTTTGCAATAGACATTTTTTCTGACTCGGTAAGTTGGTTTCTAAATATATTTAAAAAAGGAACCCCACTAGTTATACTTACAATCCTGTCATAAACTTCTTTATATCTCATTTCAATAGTAAAGAAAGCAACAGTGTTTCCTTGTAAAAACCGATTAACAGCCATATTTACACTTATAATAGATTTTCCACTACCTCTTCTGCCACCAAGCATTACTAGTTCTTGGGAAGCAAAACCCCCATTAACTGCATCATACTCTGCACTTAACCCAGAAGGATAAATAACAAAATCTGAATCATCAGGGAATAGTTCTAACTCTGCTACATCATATAATTCATCTGATATAGGTATGGCTTTGTTTAGATTTAGTAAGTGTCCTTGAAATTTGTCCACTATTTCTACTTTTTCTAAATCATCTAAGTCATCTATAAATTTATCTAAAAATCCTATTGTTTCTTCTCTAATATAAAAATCTTGTAATTGAGATACTAAAAATTCGTCAGCAATGTCCTTATTAATATTTTCTTCGTTATATATCTCTGTCTCTACATACTCTTGAGTTGAAACATCTTTCTTTAGAACTAAAAATTCTTCTAAAGAGGGAATTCTCATGTTAGCTTTATAAAAGTTTTGAACTTTACTATACACAATAGAATTAGCGCCCCCAAAGTATGAGGGCACTAATTTTGAATATAAATCGTGATTTTGTGTTTCTAGTAATCTTCTAAGAGTTACTTTTTGTAAGTCTAAACTCATATTGTACTTCTTACTGGGTATAGATTATTTCTCATTTCTGTCCTATAGTGTGCATAGTCTCCTTCAACATAAACACTATAATATTCTCTTCCTGTTTCTTCAATTATTGTTTCTACTTTGTTAATCATGCGTTTAATGGCCATTTCCTTCCATTCTGATCCGTCGTCATATTCCCAATAAATATTCCAATGAATATCTTCTTTTCCTTCATAATCTTCTCCCCATTTTTTACGGGCTTCTTTCATTCCATGAAGTTCTACATATTTTCTTCTACGAGGTTGGCGATGATCATCAATCCAATCTTCATCATATACTGTTTTAACTTTAGCAAAACTATTAATTCCTGGGATAAATACTTTATCGCCTTTTGCAAATTTTACATCTAAATCTTGTACGACATGATCAACCGTAGCTTGTCCAGTTTTCTTTCTCGCACGAATAGGTATGCCCTTTTCAATAAGGACAGCTTTAATTCTTTGAGGTGTTAGAAATAATTGTTTTGCGATTGCGCTTTGACTTTCTCCTTCTTGATAGGATTTAACTATGCCTTCTTTTTCAGAATCAGTCAAAGTTTTAGCACGAGCTTTTTTCTTTAGCTCTGCGTGTCTAGCTTCTTTATCTTTAAAATCTTGAATAATAGTATCAAGACGTTTTGTATTGTAAGCAATACCCAGATGTTCGCATATAGCTTTTTTAGTTTTATTTGCTTTTTGCATCCAGATAGCTTGTCTGATTTTTGTTTCAGAAATTTCTATTGTTTTTGCCATCTTTTCCTCTAATTTTTTTAATTATAACATTAAGAAAACCTATTGTCAATCGAAATGTTTTTTACTCAACTACCAATGCCTAATTGCGTTGCCTATGATAGCAACGCAAGTTACAATGTGTAGAACTATCCAAAAAGTTCTAAACACTAATGCTTTCCTTACATCTTTCTGTGGTATAGGTTGGTTTTTAGGTATATCTTCATCTGTTTCCCCTATGGGCATACCTACTGTTCTTGCCCATAGGTTTATCCATTTCCGCTGACCGGTCACTGAAGCCTCTTAGTTATGAGAGACTCGCCCGCCATTTCTTCTTCTTCTTTGATATATTTCCAAAACTTAACAACAGCTTGTTCTTTGTTTTTAGCTTCTACATCAAAGTCTGCATATTCTAGCATAGGAATTGCTAAAGACATCAGTTCTTCGTCATAATATACGTCAGAGTGTGCGTTTACTTTCATCCAATAATCTTCTCTATCTATAGGAAAAGATTGTGATTTGTGAAAGAGTGGTCGCCTACCTTTCCAAGTTTTTACAGCTTCTTTAAAATAATCATCATTTACAGTAAGATGTCTAACTTCGTCCCTAATTTTTCTGTTGACGACTTTGCCCTCTGAGTTTTTGACTTTTTCTGAGTCTCGCATCCTGTGACACGCGTAGTGGTGAATGTCGAGTGTGCATTTGATTGGAATTCTTTGTGCAAGTTCGAGCGTGTGTTCAATGTCGTATCCGTTGGGCTTATCTTCGTTCTCAACCGATAAAGCTTTTTGAGCGTAGTCTGATAAGTATTGGAAATTTGAGGCAAATCGTTTAATACCATCTATATGTTTTCCTCCATATAATCCTTGTAAGTGTATATTGACTGAAAAATCTTCAGGGGGTATCCCCATCGCTTTACCAATAAAGCAATGATACTCTATGTCTTTAATTGATTTTTCTACTACATCTTTATTATTGCTACCTAACACAGTATATTGACCGGGGTGCATAGAAAGACGTATTTCGTTTGCAATAGCTACTTTACCTGCAATCTTTAGTTTTTCTATTATTAAACCAATAAAACCATCATAGAACTCTTCTGCTTCTGGTAATGTATATACCGGAAGCATACCGGAAGTCATTCTATAACACTTAAAATTATCAGGCTGTTCCGCTAAATATTCTAAAATCCATTTTAGTTTATCTACATTGCGGGTAGCAGCTACTCTAGCTTTTGAATTGTCTTTTAAGAAAGACGTTTTTGTAGTTGCATTAGCATTAAATTTATTTGCTAAATCTTTATTATGAAACTGACAACATAATCCTAGTCGCCAAGTTTCTTTTGTTTTATTAAAATACTCCATATTTACTCCATAAAAAAAGTCTTAGATTGTATTATAACAAACCTAAGACTTTATGTAAATATTTAATTGAAAATATTTATGACTAATGAGTGATTAAGTGATCGTCCGTGAAATATAAGTCATTCACAGCGTCCCTTATTAGCCCTGTTGGTGTGTAAACTAACGTAAATGTTTCGTGAAACACAGGGTCATTTCTAAATTGTTGTTCTAATTTAAAACTAGATCGGTAACTTAGTTGTAAATCTCCATATTCTTCTGAATTGGGGATAACACTTGGAAAAAATTTTTCTATTAAATGGTGTATATAAATAGTTTTATCTTTTTCTTCCAAGTCTAAAATTGTATCTAAAGTTCCATCATCTAGGTCAAATAGGTTTAATTCTTCATGAATCATAAATATAGGAAGTCACAGAGTAAAAACTCTGCGACTTCGTGCTACCAATGTAGCTATCCTTGTTGGATTACTCGTCTACGCTCTTTGGAGTATAGTCGGAGCAGGCCAGACCGCGACGTGTAAGAACAGTCTTAACACCTCGTACTGTCTTGCCAAAGTGATCAGCCAACTCTTCAACTGACTGGTCAAGCATATCGTCAATTCCCTCATAGGGATCAGACTTTACTGCCTTCTTCTCACGCTGTTCAGCTTTAAGACCCATGCTTAGGAGCTTACCGCGAACTGAGTTGACAGGCTTACCGATTGCGTCAGCAATATCTTCAAGAAAAGATCCGCCTTCGACCATTGAAGCAATTTCTGCTTCTTGCTCGGCAGTGTATGTCTTAGGAGTAACTTTCTTCTCAGCTGGTTTAATGTGTGCAGTCATCTCAAGAGAGAGTGCTTTACCATTAATCTGGCGAGAAGTAAACTTCCCATCTGCAAAAGTAGCAGCAATTTCGTCAGCAGTATGTGAACCGCTGTTATCTTCGAGAAACTTAGCAAGAGCTTCTGTCTCATCCGCAGAAAAGACTGGAGCAGCGCCTGGCTTCTTAGGAACGTCATATCCTAGTTTACGGAGTTTTGCCGTAACGGAACGACGAGGGAACTCAAATTCTTCTACGAGCGATTCGATGATGTCTTCTGTGACACCACTTCCTGCTACGTCATTCATACGAGCTACCATTTCATCTGTGTATTCAAACTTACTCATTTTTATATTTCCCCTTCATTTTTAGTTTGGATTTAGTTAGAGAGTTATTTATCTCTCTGTAAGTTATGATTCATTATACGAGAAAATCTATTATGAAGCAAGATAAAATTTAATGTATTTTCCTGCAAAGGTTTAGTTTTCTTCAATTCTTTTTGGTGTATTTTTTTCTTTAGCATAAGCTATATGTTCTTTAAAAATAGAAAAGTCCTCATTTTCAAATAATCTATTTCTTTCTAAATAAGCTAATATAAAAGCTCTAACAGCGTTTTTTCTAGGGTGTTGAAACTTTAAATATTCTGAAAGTTTGTCAAATTCATCAGAATACTCATACCAGTCTTCAGAAAATAATTTAGGTACTTCTAAATTATAAATGTTAAAACCACAAAGATGAAGAGGCTTATGGTATACATTGTACCTATCTTTATTACCTAAACCTCTAGTATAGTATGATCTATCCGCCCACGCATGAATTATAGGAACATTTGTTTTTTCAAAATTTATAATCATTTTATGAGTAAAATAATGTGTAGATAAAGTTATTTTTTTACCTTCTACTAAAAAACTATGAAGTGTTTGTTTTTGTCCAGCATCAAAACTTTTTATTTGTTCTTCTATGTGTTCGTAAATATCTATCTTTGGATTTTTTTGTTGTAAATAATCACTTCCATATTTTTTTCTTAATCCTACCGTGCCGATTGAAATAAAATCAATGGGAAAATGCACTGTTGTTTTACAATACTTTCCGTCTTTAACATTTTGTCCTTTTTCTAACTCAGTGTGATCTAATGGATTTTTTAAAAATCCAAGATCATCATCATAACCTGTTAAGTAATTTACCCACCAGTAATCCTCTATATGGGCGTGTATTATTCTAGCAATCGCATTACCTCTAGCTCCGGGAGCGTAGAATAGATAAGTAGTTTTTTCTTCTATAATATTTTTTATTATTTTTTTAAACATTGTATCCTGATACTAAATGCACTTGCTCGTCTAACCCAAATTCGTCAACGTATTTTATATATTTTTCGTTGAAAGATTGAGACAGAGTATTATGTAGTTTCATGGTATCATATTTTATAGGAAAGTTCAACTGTTTATTTAGTTGATCTAGGTATTTTTCTTTATATATTAGGAGAGTTTCTGTGGATAAAAAACAATCAACTTCTAGTTTTTTTATAAATTCTATAGAGTTTAAATAATTATTGACAGGTCTCACTCTATTATTCTGGTTATAATTTATTGTTTTATCTCTAGTAATTACAGCAATTTCGTGCGGTATGCTACGATTATTCATAATTTCTTTCCATGTATTTATGTCTGGAAAAATTGTTTTACCTTCTACAGCAAATGGACAAGATATAGATATTATAGTATCTTCATAAAAGTCCCAAGCTTTCCAGTATTGCATATCGTCCCAAAGATGTGAGTGTGGTTCTTTTTTATGCCCAACCCAGTAATCACTATCTGCCCAAGTAGTAAGCACTTTACTCCATATATGATTACCCGATCCTTGTGGACCTATTAAAAGTAGCACATTCATTTTTTTACATAAACAAATTTAAATCTTTTTCTGTCCCAGTTTCTAATATCACTCATTTCTAAATTAAATATTTCAGCATAGTGTCTTGCTAGTTCTGGTGTCCAGCTATCATACCAAGGCAAAATAGTTCCATCAGCGTTTGGACAATTAGGATTTACTTTCATCATTATTTTACCACCAGTATCAAGTAAAGAAATTACTTTGCGTAGTCTATCTTCAACCCACTGAATAGTATAAAAATGTAAAGACCCGTAACAAATAATTAAATCATACTTACTTGCAGATCTAAAATTTAATATATCAACAATCTCATCTGCTTCTTCACAAGCAATATCTATACCCCAAAATGCATTTTTTGCATATTTTTTGTATTGATTATGTCCACAACCTACATCTAATATATTTTTTGCTTTTTTAACGGCTTCAATTACTTGAGAGTCTTCTTCTGTTGTTTCCCAAACATTTTTAAAATAATTTTTTACGTCTTCCATTATGAAACTTTCTTTAACACAGCATCTAATAAACTTTTTAAATTTTCTTTTTTATTAAGATTTACTCCCTCAATTTCAATTTCTAAAATTTCTTCTAGTTCCCGTAACATCATTTTAACTGTTTTATTAGGGGTTTGTTCTTTGTCATTAGGTTTTTCATATATTTTTAATTGAACTAGTTTACTAATTACACTACGATAACCCTTTCCAAAAATATTTGCTAATTCGTGAACATCTTTTAGGTCGTCTTCTGTGTATAAAAAGATTAACTGCTTCTCATCTTGGTCAGACCAGGCTTTAATACTCATTACCATTCTCCTCAAATTCAAAACACAATTGATCAGGGGTAATTCCTCTTTGATATTGTGCTATTTTTTCACTAGCAACTGATAATAATTCAATTACTGAGTCCACTTCATCTCCTTGTAAGGCGTATCCTGATTTAGTTGGATACCAAAACCCTGTATCTCCATCCATTTTATATTCTCTTATATGAACGTATATTTTGTCTCTAAATTCATTTACTGTTATCTTTACTCTATTTTCATATTTTAAGTAAGCTGTCCCAATATCTTCGTTCATAAGGTGTAAACTCTTTCATCTTTAATAAATTTTTTTAGCCAATCATTGGGATACCCTATAATATTTAAACTATATCTAATATTACTACTTTTATTAGCGGCTCCATGATAAACTTTGTCTGGGTTAAAAACTACAGACTCGCCTTGTTTAAGACTAATTTTTATTTCTTTTCCGTTTTCCATAAAATAGTATTCAAATAACTCATCTTCTGTTATTGCTGTCCATATTCTAATTAAAAAATCTTTTTGTGACTTTGCTTTAGTATTATTATAATCTACATGTAAGGGGGTATAACTACCTGGAGCTTGTTTAAATATCCTAATTCTTGTAGTCTGTAATTCAAATAAGTCTATTAATTTTTTTATGGTTGGATGTTTATATAAAATAGTTAGAGAATAGTCTTCTGGAACCTCTGGTTCTTTAGTTCTTAATAAATCATTAATATTACCTGTTTCACTTTTTATGGCTACTCCAGATACAGCATTTTTTAAATCATAATCATCACAACTAAAAAATGTACATTTATCTAATTTACTAATTATGGAAGACCACTCTCCTTCTATTTTAGTATTAGCAATTTTAAGATTACTCTTCATCTTCTAGATCGTCATCGTCGTCTTCTTCAACTTCGACAGGATCTGGTTCTGTTACGGGCTTACTGTTCATAATTTCTGACACAGCCGCTTCTCTGTCTGTTGGTTGAATTCCGTTAACACGGCACCACTCTAGAGGGTCTTTTCCTCCTGAAACCCATGCCTGTGCGTCTACAAGTTGTTCATCACTTAACATTCTCAATCTCCTTTAAAATATCTTGGATAGTTTTTCCCTCTGCTGGTCGATTAAGATAATCTTTTCCAAAGACCCATAAATCTGGATTTTTTTCTGTTATATCTTCTAACCATTTAGTGTATAAATCTTTAACTTCCGATAAAGTTCTGGTATAGTGAGTATTTACTGTGTGAAAACAATTACTCCACCAAATTATAGAACTATCGTCTTTTTTTATTTTATTAATTATTTTATTTCCACTATTAGTTAAATCACAATTTATATAAAAATGTTTTAACTTACGATATTTTTCCCAATGTTCTTCAATTTTCTCTGCCCCACCCCACCTGTCGCACTCTATTTTCCATAGCTTTTCATAATCATCTGCTCCATATGGGTTGTGAGTAGTTTCATTAATTGTGTACTTACTTTGTGCATCATATAAAAATTTAGGATAGTTTTTTCCATCCCACTCTTTTAATAACAACCCCTTAAATGCTAAAGCTTGTTTACTATAATCGTAGAAATATACTTCAGTATCTTCAGTAAAACCATAAGTTTCTAAAATATAATTGGGTTTAAAACTTGCTGCCACACTATATAATTTTTTAACAGGATTTCCTGACAATAAATCTTTATTTCTATCTATGTCTATATAGTTTTCTGTGTTCCAAAAAAATACACAATTAGGTGCGTGGGCTAGTATTTGATTTATCCAGCTTAGTTGTTCTTGTAATTCTGTTAAACTTTTGTTTGGGTACGCATAGCTTTTTGATTCTCTGATTTTAGGGTGAAAATTATAAACAGTTAACCCGTTTTCTAAACTTTTACTTATAAAATTCCAACCATCTACTATAGGAGTACAAACTTGTGTTTCTTCTGTAGGAGCTAGACTTAGTGGGGTATAATCGTCGTGTATATCTTTACTGTGTCTTTTAGCTTTAGCAACTTTTACGTTTTTTTGAAATTTATTTCCGTACTCTGGCTTATTTAACTTTTCATATTGTCTTAAATTTACTAGCAAACACTGTTTATGTAGTCCATAATAACCTTCTCCTTCAGACTGCATGTTAACAGTTTCTTTGTCTATAATATGCCCTGTTATAAAAAAATCTCTTTTTTGAGTCCATTTTTCTATTAATTCAAAAAAACTTATTTCTTTTATAAAATGTCCAACACATTGTATTATACAATAATCTTTTTCTTTTTCTTCTAGTGCTTTGTCTAATATTTCATTAACTGATTTACCATACAATACTTTTCCAAAGTATTTAAATCTAGTAAAAAACTCAGTTAATTCTTTAAATTGATTAGCATAGTTTTTATTAAATATAGACTGTCTGTCATCTAATATTGCAACTATATAATTTTTATTAACCCCCATAGGCCGCATAACTTTTTTCTACCAATTCTTTATATTCTTTTGTAGGTTTCCCATGTACAATAATATGAATTCTATCTTCTTTTGATTTATTAATGTACGCATGTTTATTACTAACATCTAGTAACATTACGGTTCCCGGTTTCATTGGGACAACTCCCGGATTTTCCATTTTAAATATACAACCTTTTGGGTGATTTAATGCTATGTTAACAGGGCTTAGTGACGGTTTTTCTGTGTCGACATGTGGACTAATAAATCCCCCTGGTTCAAGAAGCATAAATCGTACTCTAAAGTAGTTTGATATTGGATATCTTTCTTTAAAGAAATTAGTTGTGATCGGGCAAAGTTCAGCAATTTCTGTCCAATTATATGGAACTTCTTCATTTGATCTGTATCCGTACTCTGTAAAATGGTTTGTTTTTTCTGCTGAAATTCCGTGTATACATAAACTTCTCCATCCTTTATGTCTATATCCTCCCTGTCTATCTTTATCTCTGTGGGGTACAAATAAATGTTTTATACTTTGCGCTTCTTCCAGCATAGACTGGTAAGGAATATCAATTTTTAATGGTAACCAAGGTAAACCACTTTCTTTAACTATTTGTTGGTACGAGATCGAGGTCATACATAAAACTAGAGCCACATCCGCAGCCCATTTTTGCTCCTGGGTTGTTAACTACCATTTGTCCACTAAAAGCTTCTTTTTGCCATTCAATTTCAGCACCTCGTAAGTATTTTATACTTTCGTTATCTGTTACAGCTTTTGGATTTTCATTAAAAATAATGTCAGATTCATCTAACTCATTTTCTAAGCTAAATTCGTATTGAAAACCACTACAACCACCTCCTACTACTGATACTCTAAAAAAATCTTCAGCTTTTTCTAAAATACCACTAATGTAAATTTTAGCTTTGTCTGTTAGTTTTGGAAGCTCTTTATTGTAAGTTTCATCAATAATAGGTGCGTTACCGTGAAAATCTCTAAGTATTTTTTCATCGAGAGTTTTTGGTTTATTTTGTTCCATCCACCCCCAAATATCAAAGTCTTGCTGGTCTTTTTCCATTATGTGCAATCTCCTCTAATACGTTTATATAGGCTTGTCCTATATTTTCCCAAGTGTTTTTATTATCATTCTTGTTTACTTTATCGTGTAAAAGTTGTTTATCGTGATGGTTGTATAAAACTTTTAAGCCTTCTTTCAATCCATTTTGATCAGGCTCTTCAATCCATGCATGGGTGCTCATTAAAGTTAAACTATCTCCCGGTTTTGTTGCAAATACTTCTGGATTAGTTAAATCAATACCTTGTCTTACTGTATTAAGTTTTAAAGAGCAATGATCAGGTACAAACTCATCAGTAGGGCCTCCTTTAGGAATTATTGGGATAGCGCCACAAGCAAAAGCTTCTTGAACATGCATACCGAATCCTTCTCCTCTATATGGGTGAACTATAGCAAAAGCGTTTTTATATATATTTGCCATCTCTTTATCAGATAAAGAATCGTCATTGTATATAATATTACCACAATCTTCATAGTATTGCAACCTCATTATTTGATGAAAAATAGTATTTTGTCCATAAACAGCAGGACTATCTTTAATAAATAACTGAACGTTGTCAGCTTTTACAAATGCGTCTTTCCACGCGTTAATTAAAAGATCTATCCCTTTTCTAAACTGACCGCAGCCTACATAAACAAAAGTATATTTAGAAGAATCATAAAATTTACTTTCTTCATCCTCTAAGTTAAATAAACAATCATCATACCCATTAGGAATAACAATTAATTTATTTGGGTTTAGTCCTCCTTCAGAATAAATATTAGCTGTCCACTGACTAGGGGTAATTACCGCATCAGCAAAAGTTTCCCATTTGTATTGCCACTCAAAAGGTACTTTACCCCATTCCCAAGGTTGTATATATACGAGCTTAGTTTTATCTGAAAGCGGCCATCTCCAGATAGGAGGATATCCATGTCTTAATTGAATGTCAGGTTCTTCTTTTTCTTTTTCAGAATAAGTTTTAATTAGCCTGACTATTTCTTTATCTACTTTAAACTCTGGCTCAAATTGATCTATAGGAGTAACAAAAAAATCAACATTATTTTTGTCGAATTCCATTAATAAGTTTCTATTGATAATAGACAAAGATTGGTTGTCGTAAAATTTTCCTAATATTTCTAATTTCATAATTTCCTCAATAACTCAGCCCTAATTGTTGTTCGGCGTGAAACCTTAAATCTTTAGTTTCTACACATACTATCTTAGGCCATTGATTATTACCAAAGCCAGAAGTCTTAAAGTTTTTCAATTGATCCCAGTTTTCTATAGTGGTGTTTTTCCAATTTTGAAAGAAGGGGTCTTCGTTTGCAATATCGCTGTGTCCGATATTGTTAATTTTTTGTTGCAAGTTTTTTTCTGTTCTACATAAACTCCAGTGTAAAACTACAAGAGGGGTCATCATTTGTTTTTGATTATTAGTCCATCTAGCATACTTATAAGTATTATCTTTGTGTGTTAAAAAACCTTGTGGTGTTTCTCTATGAAAGCTATTATCTTCATTAGCGATAACTAAAGTTTTATCCTCTATCTCTTTCCAAGGAGTTAACCAAGTAAACATCCAATCATATTTTTTATAATAAGGTTCTGCTAGAGGAACGAATTTTTGAAAGAAATGTTTAGCGTTTAATAATTCTTCATCTGCATCAAAACTAAAAATCCAATCGTATGTGCATTTTTCTTTCAAAAAATTTCTTTCATAATTATCATTTTCAATAGGCACAGTAGAAGGATGAAAGTTTTCTTCAATCACTTCTATTTTATTGTCTTTATCAAGGGTTTTTAAATCTTTCCATAGTTTGTTTTCGTCAAACTTAAAAGAATTGTTACTCCAAGAAATTCTATCTTTATCCAGTCCTAAAACTATTTCATCAACATATCTGTAATATTTAGATATACTATCAGGTAAATATTCTGCATCATAGCTTATTAAGGAAATTACAGATTTTTTAAGCATTAACTACTTCTTTCTTTTTAGGGGTTGGGACTGTTACTGCAGTTTTATTTTCTAGATAGTAAAGCATAACAGCAGATTTACCATCTAATCCAACTGCAGTATCTGGAATTAGTTTTTCTTCTAAAACCACATAGTCTGCGTCTTTTAATTCTTTTTCTATAGAGTTTTTTACCCCTACATCTTGTACTTTAGTAAAAGCAATAATTGAATATTTATCAATGACTGTTTTATATTTCTTAAGGAAATCACCAACATCGCTTCCCTTTTTATCTGCATCGTGAAAAATAATATCAAGTTTACTATCAATCTCTGATAAATCAACATCATTTACGTTTGCTTCAATAACTTTAATATCGTTTGGACCTTCCCAAGCTCTTTTGTAAGTATCAATAGTATTTTCTAAAGCTGTTCTAACATTGGGATGGCCTTCTTCTAAAAATCTATTAGGTGCTGTGGCATCATATTTAAAATTATCAACTGCGTAAGCATTAACATCGTTGTCCCACAATGCTGCAATAAGAGTTCCCCCTCTATACGCACCAAGTTCAAGATAACTCACTTTATGATTTAAATCACATAAAGTATTAAGTAATCTTTTCATTCCTAGCCCCGCGATAGAATAAAGTTCTTCTTGTCTTTCTCCCAGCTTATTTCCTTTTCCTTTTATTACCATTTCGGATACTCTTTCAAAATGGTCTTTAATCTTCTCTTTTTGTAATGTTTTCATAATCATCTCCTTTATCTCTTCTTATATATCTTTCTATCCATATAAAAGGCGAAAAAAGTATAAATAAGGGTATAAATAGTAAAATTACAAATATCAATCCAATACTTGCAACTATACATAAAGCGCAAATAAACAAAAGAGTATAAATTGTCATACTCCAATTAGTATTTGATACGTCCACAATGCGCTTCTTTTTAATAAAATTTGTCAGTGACTCTTCTGAAACGAGCCACCTTTTTTCTTCGTTTTCTTCCATCTCTATTCCTCTTGATATAGTAGTCTATGCAGCTCCATTTGAACACGAACTTGTTCTTTTGATAAATTTAAATACCCATAAAATGAAACTATTAATAGTATCGTATAACCTAAAAATTTCATTAAACAATTTCTTTATTTATGGTTTTCCAATACTCTGTTTCTTGCCATTTGTCTTTAACTCTTTGTAAATTCCTAGACTCTGACTGTCTATTTTCTCGAGTGGCAACTCTTTTATTATCTTGACTTTGTAGATGCATAATGGTAGTGGGAACTTGGTATACTTTCCATCCATTTTTTCTAGCGGATAAACAATAATCTACGTCTCTATTATACGTCCACTCAAAGCTTCTATCGAAATCTCCTACATCTTCAATAACTTTTCTTCTAATATATACCCCGCCAAAAGTAGTCCAAGCTACCTCCCTAACACAGTCATATTGTCCTTTATCAGCTTCGGGAGTTTTAAAAAACTGTTGTGTTTCCATATCTAGTCCACTACCAAAGTGAGTGGGATTATTAGTTTCTTTGTCAAACATACCTCCCGCAGATTCTATCCAAAAAAGTTCGTCATCGTTTCTAGCAGGGTACAATAACTTAGCACCTATCAAACCAGCTTCTGGGTATTTGTCTGCATAATCACATAATTCTTCAAACCATAATGTTGGTTTATCTTCTTCTTTATGCGCCATGTCTGCATGAAAAATAATAATGTCTCCATCACATTGTTTCCACATTTTTTCAAACATTAAGTCTGAACCAATTCTAGAATCATCTCTTTCAAACATAAAAGGTAGTTCCCAGTATCCTTGTTTAAGCCTTTGTATTTCGTTTTCAAAAACGTAAGGACAAATAACTGTTACATTTTTCATTAAATTAACCTTTCTACCCAAGTGCGAGGTGTCTCATCTGTCACGAACTCTAGATCAAGTGCGTAATCAAACTCTTCTGGTCCTCTTCTTTCTATCCAACTACACATCTCATGAATAGTTTGATCTAAGGTTACACTAGCGTTATAATTAAAATCATTTTTAATTTTTTTACTAGAACACCAAGCATTTTTAACTTCTGCGGGCCTATCTGGATAATGATCAAAATGAGGATATTTTTCTAAATGATGTCCAATTTTCTTAGCTATTTCTATAATCTCTATTTCATTGTCGTCTGGGCCTATATTATATACTTCACCTACTAAATCTCTGTCACTTTCTATAATTCTTTCAATAGCATCTACACAATCAGCAACATTACTAAAACTTCTTTTTTGTGTTCCATCTCCATAAATTACTACTTTTTTACCTTGTTTTAATCTATTGATCATAATTGCCACTACATTTCTGTAGGGGTCCATATATCTTTGTCCTACACCTACTACGTTGTGCGGAACTATTGTCATATATTCAAGTCCGTGAAGTTTATGCAATAAAGCTAAATGTTCTTCTGCTTGTACTTTAGCTAGGCCGTATGGATCTTCGGGAGCTGTAGGCATATCTTCTGTAAATGGAGGTGTTTGATTACCGTATCTTGCCATAGAGCTAAAGTTAATAAACATATTAGTTCCATTAGCTAAGGCTGCACTGGCAACGCTTACAGTTCCTCCCACGATATTTTGTGTTACTATCGCGGGGCTAAAAACAGAGAGTCCTTCGTAAGGTAGTGCCGCTGTATGAATAACTACTTCACAGTCTTCCATTGCTTTAGTCATTGCTTTTGTGTCTAAAATATCAATTTCGTGAAACTGACAATCAGGCACATTATCTTTTAGTCCACCTATAAAAGTGTCACATCCTATTATTTTGTGGTCTTTTGTAAGTCTTCTTGCGATATTACTACCAAGCAGTCCTGCAATTCCTGTAACAAAAATTTTCATTAAATACTAATCTCTTTCCATCTGTTCGTCCAATCAATAAGAGGGGTCATATGCCCTTCTTTTAAGTGTGTTGCAACTCCCGGTAATGGACAAATACTAGGAGTTTGTTGTAATATTGTGTTTTTAAATACGTTATAATTGTTGGTTTTTGCGCTTTCTTTAAGTAGATTTATATAACTTTTCCAAATTTGTGAATTTCCATAAACACTCCACCCAGAGGTGTTAATAGATCTCCAATGTCTGTCATTTCCCACATATACATGACCCTCGAAAGGAATAGAATATTTAGCTGGGTCGTCTTCGGAAACCCCAAAACCATGCCAATGTTGTAAACAAGTTCTAATAACATCTAAACCGTCATAGACAAATAGATAATCATCTTCTAAAATAAAATGAGAGCGATCATCTATGTTAGTCTCTAAAGTTTCTAAAGCGGTTATTAAAAATTGATATTTTTCTTCGGTTTTAGGTACTTTTATGTGCGTTATCAATCCACAGGCAGTTTCAATTATCCACTGACTAATTTTTTCTGGCAAATCAGAGTCTATTAAAAATATTCTATCTTCTTCTGAAATACTTTCTTGCAGGCTTAACCAACATTTTTTAAGTGTTAATTCTTTGTTCGCTTTTTCCCAAACATATCTGGGTGTTCCGCTTATTGTCTCTTCTTTGACGCTTGCTAAATAATATATATTCATATTAAAATGGGTTTTGTTCAGGTATAAAACCTGTGTTATCTTTCATTTTTTGTCTATTTTTTTCTTGTAACTCTTCAATTAATTGATGTCGTTCAATACTAAATTTAAATAAACTAGAATTTGGTATTTCATACCTGTGGTTAAATTTATCATAAAACCACCTTTGTTGAATTTCTTCCACTATTCCATCTTCTCTGATGTCTTTTAAAGTTCTCCAAAACCATTGATTTGGTTGTTTATATTTAACGTCATATAATATCATTTACACCTCCATTACTACATTATAAATTTTTTTTTATTACTAAGCAAGAACTTTTATACTTTTATACCATTGTGCTAACTCAGGCACTACACTACAAAAATTTTCGTCTCTACTATTGTCTAATAATTGTGTCATTTTTTTAAATCTAGATTGTAATTCTTCTGCGTTATTAGGTGTATGTTTCATAAACTCTAACATATTTATTAATTTTTTTGCTTGCCACTCTTTAAGTTTATACTTTTGCATGAATCCTTTATAATATTTTATTATCTTTTCTTTTTCTTCTATGGGAAGTATTTGTATATTAAAGTGATCGGGATTAGTTAATAAATTAGGATACAAATCTTTTCCATTTTGATTACAATAAACTAATAATTTAGGAATGTTGTAAATATTATAAATTTGTATTACACAACTAATAGAGTTTACGTATTTTGAAACTTTTTTAAGGTTAGAGTTAAAAATATCCCATACCAACCCTTTTCTAATATATTCTCCTACCTCTTTATACCCGTCCTGACTTAAATATAGTTTTACTTCTTTAAATTCTTTCCACAAATCAAATATATTTTCTGTTTTATAATTAAGAATAGATAAATTAGTGTTATAACTTATAGTTAAATCTGTTTTTTTATTGTCTATCAAAAAATGTAATAGTTTATAGTGTCCCTCTTGGACAAGAGGTTCTCCTCCTGCAAAATATATTTCTTCTAGATAGGGTAATAATTTAGGTAGATCTTTCCATAAATTATCATTATCTGTCCACGTATCTGTAATAGGGTGTGCTTTCGTTTTGAAAAATTCTTCTTCTTCTTTTCTCCACTGACTACTTGCATACGACCCACACATTCTACACCTAAAATTACAAATATTACCAAATCTAATATCTAAATAGGTAGGAGGAATTGTAATTGACCCATCTTCTTTGGTATACCTACTAGTTTGAAAAATTTCTTTTTTATTCCAATAAGTATTAAGTTCTTGCCGGTGACTGTGTCCTCCTTGTTTTTCTTTGTCGTAACACTCTCTTTTACATTGTGGGGGAATTTCCCCTCTAAGAAATTGTTTACGTAAATCCCTGTAAGGTTTTCCGTTCCATACTTTTAACATAGACTCTTCGTGAGTTCCTAAAGTATATTCTTCGGTAACAGAACCTTTCGATACACAACAAACTTTATATTCTCCTGTCATATTTCCGTGCATATGAATCCACGGTAAGATACATCCTTTTACGCTCATTATACATATACCACAACGGCATCTTCTAGCTCCACTAAGTGTCCTTGTAAAGTTATTCTCATCTCTCCTATCCTAAAATTTCCTTCGGTAGCAATTTGATGATATATATCTCCAGTGTGCTCGTAAATGCACCCAGTTTTATAGGGTATATATAAAGCCGTTTTTTCTAATAAATTTTGTTGATCGGGAGAGCACTCTTGGTAGTAAATAGGAGATACATTATTCCAAGACTCTGTATCCATCCAAAACCTTAGTCCTGATAGTTCTGTTGGAGACTTTATAGATATAGTGAAAGTAAATATCTCTAATACTTCTGATTCCCAAACATGTTTAGTTTCGGGGCTATCAGTATGAATAGAAGCACTCCATTTATTTTGATTTAAAATTTCTGCGTTTTGAAAAATGTGAAAGCCAGGAAGGGCTTTTGCGTGAGGTCTATTTGTACCATATGTGATAGGTTTATCAATACTTTTTTGGTAATGTTCTAGTATTTTATCGTATGCCCACATGAATTTGCTTGATAAAATAGGATTATATCTGTTAATATTATCTACATAGCTATAACCTTCATCTAAATAAGATAATGCGCCCACAGAAAAAAACACAGTTCCATAACGATGTTGCCATAAATTTTTTATTTCAAGTAAAGAATTTGTAATTTGTTCACATTCTCTCTCAGAGAATAATTGAACTTCCGACATCGGATTACATTCTAAACTATTTTTATATTCTGTTAAACTTTTCAATATAATTCCTCTAAAATCCCCACTTCTGTTGCCGGGCAGGGGCCTCCCCGAGTAACTACGCTGCTAGAGCATAATCCTCAGATGCAAAGTTATCGTTTGCAATTATAGTTTTGTTCGCGTTAACCCAGCTTACATCGGGGTAACTCCACTCCTCTATTAGCTACCAGTCGATCCTATTTCGCCCCCATAAAACTATTTATATATTGGTGGAGGCGCGGGGTACTGCCCCCCGGTCCTGTATAGTGTTTGAATTGCTTCAACGTTACAATGATATTATGCAGCTATGGGATTACTAGGATTTAGGTCCATATACTTCCCCCACTCTGCGTAATAGTGTCTCATACCTACTTCATCATGAATAGTTGAGTTTTCGTGTCTACCATGTAAAATATTTCTAGGCTCACTGCCAGGAGTCATTGATACTCCCTGACCTGTTACACCTAATAAGTCTTCGTGCAAATTACGACCAAAAGGTCCCCAAATAGTATTATGATGTCTAATACGAGTTTGTCTTTCTTCTGGAGTATCTTTCTTTAAACCGTACCCTCTAAACTCTATAAGCACGCTATTAGGTCCTAGTGGTGTAACACTATCTGAACGATAAGCACTACCACGTAGGTTAAAGTTAAAGCCTGGAAACAAGTCTACCATATACCACTGGTTGGGTGGTAGATTAGGAAAACTTAACTCTCCTCTATCTCCGTCTTTATCAAATTCAGTGTAGTTAACTGTGAAACTGCTTACATTAACATGACCATTTTCAAAGGGAACATTCTTTCTTGCAAAATATTCATCGTTGAAACCGGTTACTCGGTTAAAGTAGTGCATATAATCATGATAAAACTCACTATTAGTATCATGCCATAGTTTGTAGTTTGTAGGGATGATTGCTTTGTGATAATGAAATATGTCTAATTCTTCAGTATCAATTGCATCAGAGATACAATCAAAAGCGCCTGCGGTCCATTGTTCTACATCCATTGTAGGATTAGGGTCAAGTGTTACCCACACCATACCTCCGTGTTTTACCTCACAGTGTAGTTGTGGTTCGCTTGTTACGATAGGCGCAGACAATGTGCCGGACGGTTCGTTTATACCGTAATTACGATATGCTCTTACTTCCTCACCAGTATTACATGCAATAACATTTACCCCTGCTATTTGTGTAGTTCTAAAATTACCCGCATCATACATCTCACTGATGTGACACATAGGTACCCACACTTTACTAAAAATATTACTTATTTCTTCTTTCCAAATATTATAGTCAGAATATATTCGACTATCAACGTATTCAACGTCGGGTTTTTTCTTCCAGTTTTTATGATTTCGTGCTGGCATAGCGTTCTCCTATTATATAAAGTGGCTCCCTCATAAAGATACAGAGTTTATAGGCTTACAGACGTAAGTGATAGAATCCCAATCACCATCTGTGGGTATTTCAGAATATTCTACAAGCATTGTGTCACATTCTATTTTTGTTTTAAACCATTGTATGTCTTGATCAACACAAACTGATCCTGTACAAACGGTTAGTAATATGTGCCAAATAATTTCCATTCCATATCCTTACTAGGAAGTCATTAAATAATTAAGTACTATAATTATTATTCAAAGAAGATAATTTATCTTCAGCATTTGCTAATTTACAAACTTCATGGTCTACTGCTGCTACAAGATCAGGATGCTCTCCAATTCCCGCAGGATTTTCTATGTAAACTTGAATGTTTGCTTTCGCTTTCGCAATCTCAGCTTCGTATTGTAGTCTTAAGGCTTGAACTATCATTTCCATATTTTTCCTCTATTTAAATACCTCATCGTTCATTTCAGATTCTTTAACTTCCCCCTCTAAAGTATTCCAATTAAAGATTCTAAAGTTATCTGCTTCTAAGTCCCACACTAATTCCATTCCAGAGGGGTATTTTATTTCTGATCCTACTCCTTGAATATTTTTAGAAATAAAATCTTCTGGTAATTCTGTAATTTTACTGAATACCATCATTCGGGACTCTCCTGATTTTTTCTTAAAAGATGCTTTGTAAACTTTCATTATTATATAATCCTTTCAATTATTATTATATAATATTATCCACAAATAGTCAAGATACTTTCTGTTTTTTACGGTAATTATGCTGTTGCTTTTTTTGTTTTTTATTAAACATACGTTGTCTAGCTTCTATTTTTTCTCTTAACTCTTCCGCTTTTTTCTGTCGTTTCTTTTCTCTAATTACAGCGACAGCTTTTGCCTCTCGTTTTTTATCTCCTTTTGATTTGAAATAATAACGAGATTGTAGCTCTTTATAAAAACCTTCATCTTGAAGTTTTTTATTAAGTAGTTTATATGCTTTTACAACGTTGTTGTTTTTAACGTAAATTTTCATGTTCTCCTATATAATCCATTACAGATTCTTCGTATGTTAAATAGTTTAATTTCCAATTGAAAATCTCCTTTATCTTAGTGTTGTCTAGTTGTCCTCTTTGTTTTCCTGTAGGTCCTAATTTACTTTTTGTTTCTACATCTATCTGCATTAACTTTTTTGCAAATTTTTTTACTACATTTTTATCTCTATTGTAACCAGAACTTACATTGTAAATCCCTGATACTAAATTATCCACTATTTTTTCTATAAGCACTACAAAGTCTTTTATATATAAACAATCTGCTTCTTCTATGTTAATAGGTCTATTAGCTTTAGATTGTCTTTCTATGTTCATTGTTATAGGAAAACTTCCGTCTCCTAGCCCATATACGTGCATAGGTCTTAAAATTACGTCTTTAGTAGTGTCAAGAAGCATTTCTGCTTTTCTTTTACATTCTCCATACCAATCTACAGGATTTAAAGAATGGTCTTCTGTAATTTTACCTTCCCAAGTTCCATAAACCATAGAACTAGACATTTGAATTATTGGACACTCAAATACTCTTTTAATATTTTGTAACCCTATTACAGTAGAATCATGCGTAAACTCTTCTAAATACTGGCTTAATATAGCTTCACATAGCCCACCACAATTAATAATTAAATCAGGTCTTAAAGATTCTAAATTAGCATCCATAAAGTTATTAAAAGTCCATTTATTTACACATTTTATTCCGCTAATAAGTTTTTGTCTGTAAGAATGTGCTATAAGTCTGTGTTGCCTTTCTAATTCTGAAATAGGCTGTAGCCCTTTAGCTCCTCTATGTATCATAGAAAACCCAGGATATGATTTAGACCACCCATCAATTATCGTAATATTGTGTTTCAATGATAATTTATTAGCAACGTGACTTCCAATAAATCCTTTTCCACCTACAATAATAATATTCATTAATTGAGGGCCTTTTTTATTGTTTCTAATTCCCATTCTTCCATATAATGATGACTTGGAATATGTACTATAGAGTTAACAAATCTTTCTGTCTCAGGACATTTGTCTTCGTTTGGGTTTACCCACTCAAATTGTGTTAATGGTTGTTTAAACATTATTCGAGCTAAACATCCAGCATCGTGTAATTTTTTTAGAACGTTATCTACCTCATTACGACTGACAGACATAGTGTATCTTTCCCAAATATAGTTATCTCCCGCTACGTTTGTATAGGGAAGATTATCCAGATAGAAAGAAGCAATCTGTCTTCTACGCTCTCTATAGTTGTATTGCTCATAAAGTTCTATTTCTTTCAATAGTACTGCGCATGAAGTCATATCTAAAAAAGATTTAGTTCCTACTCTGACTATAGAGTGGTCTTTTGCTGTTCCATGAGCTTGTATTTGATATATTATGTTATACAAATCATTATCATGAGTAGCTAATCCACCACCAGAGCCTAAACACCCAGGTCCTTTAGTAAAATCAAAACTATAACAAGTGATATCAGCTAAACTACCTGGGACATATTCATATGGCTCCCCCATGTAAAAAGAAGGAGCCGCATCTTCGATTATTGCTATATTTTTTTCTTTACAAGTTTTCCATATTTTTTTAGTATTTGCAACTGTTCCAAAATTATGTACTACTATTACTGCTTTTATTTGTCCCCATTGTTCTTTTTCAAGACCTTCAATAGCCTTATCCATGTCCATGTTTCCTGTTTCATCACAGTCAACAAACCTAACTTGTCTTCCCATAAAAACTGGAGCATTTGCAAACGCTCTCCAACCATATGCAGGAACTAAAATAGAGTCTCCAAAATTAGTTAAAGTGCTAACCGCAATTTGTAGAGAGTCAGTACAGCAATCAGTAAATGTCCAATAAGGAATACCAGATAGATTTGCACATTTATTAGCTAATTCTAGTTGTACTCCTCTAATTTCTCTTCCATCTTCTGCTTGATAAGGATCGTCCATTGTATCAGCAATGGCTCTCAAATAATCTATTTTGTGTTTTTCCACTCTTTTTTTATGTGGAATAAAAGCAATTTTTTTCATGTTAATAATTTTCTTAACATTTCTACATCTTCTTCAGAAAACTTATCTTTGTTACGCCAAAATCTACCATCCTTTAAAATTAGTTTTAAAGAGTTAGGATCTCTTACAGCATCCGTTCCCTCATTAATATTAGGTAAAGATTTAGCTTTCAACTTATTATCCCTGTATTCAGAATCTTTAGTAAAATTATATATAAATTCTTTTCCTGGTAGCTTATACTCTTGTTTACTTTTAAGCCTAACACCGTTTACATGTCGATTAGTAGTCCACATTTCCATTTCTGGATTATCAAAAAACCCTATAATTTTTTCTCCCATGTCTGGGTTTTTCATTTGTAAAATAGGTAATCTTTTAGTACACCAATCATATTTATTAACGAAAGACATCCACCAAAAAAAATCTCCTATTGTTGGTTTTGGAACCGGACATTTTCCCATAAGCTTGTAAAGCATTTCTAATCTTTCTTTTTTAGTGCCAAACCAAGATATTTTAACTAACTCATGTTCTTCCCATTTACCTTTACTCCAATTGAAGACATTTTCCCAAGGCTGTGAGTATTCTAAAATATCTTTAAAATACATAAACCTATCAAAACCAAAAGTTTGATCTCCCGCTTCTCCTGTAACGATAATACTATCAGTATAAGAATTTAAAAGAGGAAAAATTTCTTCTCTTTCAACAGGTTTGTCGTAACTTTTAATATACTTTTCATAAAATAAAGGATACTCCTTAATAGAATGATTAGTATATGTAAAATTTAAAGAAGCACTATCTGGTTTAGTTAATAACATCGCTACAGCTGCTACTGTGCTATCAATTCCTCCACTCCATGCAACTTTTACAGGTTTGTTTAGTGCCCACAATTTTTCTGCTATTTTTATAGAAACTTGTGAAAAATTTTTATCCCAACTACTGTTATAATTTTGTATAGCTCTAAAGTATCTAGGTAACTTATTATGATCATCTAGTCTATTTACTGGATCTATATTCCTTGTTACCTCTGCGTAAAATATTTGTTCTTTAGTATAAAAATTCTTTCTCTTAACGTGGAGAGGTATATTAGGATTAATTTTCCAATCAGGAGACTCAACATTTATATAATATATTTTTGGTTCTGACATTAAGGCGTTAACAACTTTCTTAACATTTCTGTGTCTTTTTCAGAAAAGCTATCTCTGTCTCGCCAAAATCTACCATCACTTAACACTAATTTTAAAGAGTTGGTAGAAAGTTGTAAATCTCTGTTCATAACATGAACCAAAGACGCATATTTTACTTTGTTGTCTCTATAATCAGTATCTTTAGTAAAATTACATATAAATTCTTTTCCAGCCATTTTATAATCTTTTTTACTTTTACTCTTATTAAGTCCTTTTACTCGTCTGTCCATAGACCACATCTCAAATTCTGGATTATCAAAAAAACTTTTAAACTTTTCACCAATATCTGGGTTTTGCGCTTGTTGAATTTGGAATCTTTTATTAACCCAATCATATTTATTAACAAAGACTGTCCACCAAAAAAAATCTTCTATTATTGGATTTGATACGGGACATTTTCTCATAAGAGTATGTAGTGTTTCTGTTCTTTCTGCTTTAGTTCCTAATCTAGATAAATTAATCCGATATAATTCAGTCAGTCCGTGTTTTCGAAACCACTTGTTATTTCGATCTTTATTCCATCTTTCTTCGTCCCAGTTAAGAACATTTTCCCAAGGTTGTGAGGATTCTGAAAGATCCATATTCATAATCCAGTCAGAGCCAAAAGTTTGGTCTCCTGCTTCTCCTGTAATGATAATGCTATCAGGATAGGAGTTTAAAAGATCGAAAAG
>MDSY01156969.1_pt1 | contig 31435 bp, 16 predicted proteins | sample 811131 | NCBI WGS metagenome assembly MDSY01 (sample SAMN05326643, study PRJNA326480) | marine metagenome | isolation source: seawater | place: Atlantic Ocean: South West | collected 2010 | reverse complement strand
TGGATAGTGAAAAGACACCCATTACTCAGATATCTGCATGGCAAAAAGCGATAAAAAACTTGATGATTAATATTCGAACAAGGAATTCATTTGAGATTGAAGAATCGAGGCAAATACTCAAGCAAGCCCAACTTGAAATTGTCCAATATGAGGATGAGTTGATAGAAGGGAGGAAGATGACAAAAGACGATATTTTGTTATTTAGACTATCAGAATCTGTTCGCAGATTGTGTGCTTATGCTCGAGATTTTGGTGAGGTTTTACTCAATCTTAAATTGCATGATGAGATGATATCTAGAAGCAAGTGAGTTGTAAAAAGTTCATTCGCTTCTTTTGTTTCGAGGATTTGTGGAAGTCACTATATTGGTTGTTTTTGCAGCTTTTTTCGCTGCGGCATTAACTGTTCCTGCAGGATTCGGTTTATCCACGATGCTAACCCCGGTTGTTCTCCTAATCTTAGATCCGCATGAAGCCGTAGCAGTTGTTGCAATAGTTCATGGTGCCCACAATTTGGCTAAGTATCTAAATCTGAAAGAGCATGTTGATTTTGATGCAATCAAACACTACGGAATTTTCTTAGTGATAGGGGCAATAATTGGTGCAGTATTACAAAATCAAGTTGAGCAGAAACCTCTTCTGATTTTGATTGGAGTCTTCCTTATCGTCTTACCAATTCTTACATTGAGCGAAAAGTGGACTGGATACAAAATACCAGAAGCGAACGACAGAATCGGAGGTTTTGGTTCTGGATTCATGGGTGGACTTTCAGGCCACCAGGGTGCTTTACGTGCAATGTTTCTCTCACGTAGGTTGACTGAAAAAATGTCCTTTGCAGCAACTGCAAGTGTTTTGGCATTATGTGTTGATTTAACTCGAATTCCAATTTACATCTATTACAGACCTGAAGAAATTATGGAACACTTACAACTGACCGGATTACTGGTAATTGCAGCATTATTCGGAGTACGGGTGGGCAAAAAGTGGTTAGTTAAATGGAAAACTACGACCATAAAAAATGGGATTATGGTAGGTATTATCTCGAGTGGCATATTCTACCTTTTCGAAGCCTTAAGTTAATACAGAGTACAGAAAAGGCTCACTTGGGGCGCTCTAAGCAATAAGAATATTATTCTCGGTGCTTAATCACAAGAATCCGAAAGCATCGTATTTTTGTGCGAATGTGTAAATCATAATTGGTACAATGATAATTCCCATAGCGTGAGAACGTCTGATTCCTATTCTTGGTGGCATCAGACCTAGCATTGTTCCTATGATTAGAACTCCAATTCCTATCCAACCACAAGACAGCCAAACGAGGACTGTGATGAAAATGATAACGCCCATAACCATAGATTGCAATGGAACTGCTTCATGAAGTTGTAAAATTCCTTTACCAACGTGACGCATCAAAGGAACAGCGATTAGTCCAGCAGCGACAGTTAGAGCTAGCAGTCTGATGAAATCAGTTGTTGGATGAAGACCGCTCCATGTATCTACTGGATACATTTGCTTCAGTGCGAGTGTTGCACCAGATCTCGATCTACCTATGATGTAGAGGAACCCAAGAACCATTACAGTAACGGCAGTATTTGTTGCAGATAATAGAGCGATGACTTCCAAGTCTTGCTTTTGGTGCGGGCTTTCACCTTCTCCAGCGGCTTCAGCCCTAGCTAAGGCTAGCAATTCTTCATCGCTTAGTTCAGTCAATTTTCTAGTCTCCCAATCAAGCCCAACACCTTCTTTGCCTTGCAACTTTGCGGCAGCATTTCTACCACCCATCACCAAAACTGTTGCTTGGGCGGCAGTCATACCAGGTAAAACTCCCATTGCAGCACCTGCGCAAGAAGATAGGAAGCATGGCACCATCAGTGGGCCACTTGGAGGTAATTCCCAATCTTCTTTTTGAGGTGGCAATTCAGATGTAGTTGCGTATATGTCTAAGAGATTTGCAATTCCAAATAAACCACCTAGTGCCGGTAATAAGAGACCTGCACCGGGCATTCCTACTGGAGATGTTACAGGTAGGTTGAACACTCCCCATCCGTACAATCCAGCTAGTAAGAAGAATGATGTTGCAGCGATGTATCCTGCAAATCTTGAATCTTTACCTAACCATCCAAAACTAGCGTTTTGTATCCATTTTGGGAAATCTAATCTTGTTGTTTCTGTAGCAATTAGAAGGAAAGATATTGACAATAAGACCCAAGGAAGTGCTCCACGCAACGAATCATACCAGCCTAACTCAGGACCGAATGCTATCCTTGCAGCCACAATTAATGGCAGCGAAAGAAATAGTCCCAACTGACTACCTCTTGCTGAATATGCAACACCCTTGGGTGCATTACCTGAGAGAAGCATTCTGTGACCGGGTAGTAACGCAAGAGCTGTGTCAGCACCTGGTGCACCAATTAGGGCTGAGGGAATATACCCCAAGAACGTGTGAACAACTCCAGTCGCTACAATAATTCCAGCGGCAGCTGAAAGCGGTATTCCAATTGCTAACAGTGCAGGAGATACTCCAAGTAGAATTAATGCTACATTGTTTACGTGGAATCCTGGTATCAAGCCCGTCAAGGAACCAATGCATACGCCAGTAAAGAGCGCAAACAGAAGCCATCCAAGCTCAATTACGAAGCCATCCATGCAATCAACTCCAGTCAATAATCCTCAGCATCATCAGCGATTCCGTTCCCATTACTATCAACTACATCAGCATCATCAAGGATGTAAATGTGAGCTAAACTCACATCATCAGGTATCTCGATTAGTCTTCCAACCCAAGCCAAGGTTTTTCCTTGATTCTGTGAATTATTTGCATATATCGAGTTATCTTTGACATTAATCCGAATTTTCTGTTCCCCACCCTCTTTCTGGAGGTAGGTTTGATTGTCAATGGATACAAGATTTCCAGTTATGCTTGTTATTTTATTAAGATCATAAAATTGTGGTGGGCCTTCAGTTAAGTCATATACATTAGCAGGTGGACTTTCACCAACCAAATTTATGTTGATTACATTTAGTTGTAATTCAGGCGGATTTGAGTTCCATGTAACCGTTACAGTTGCGCTCACTTCCTGACCATCTTCAAGCCAACCAGATAGCATGCCAAGTGGTATGTATGCATCGAATTTTGTAAGAGTATTAGGGTATGGAGCGTTAGCTATTATCACCTTTGTATCTCCATCGTTTTTCATCAGCGTTGAGCCTGATATTACCCCTGTAATGTTGAACTCCGTTCCGTTTTCGGCGTGTTCTAAACTCATTTGCGGATTTCTAGCAATTTGGTTAAGCATATCTTCAGCACCGACGATATCTCCAAGTCCACCCTTACTATCACTATCAACATCTACACACCACATTCCTTTGGAGTCGGACCAAGATAGCCTACCAGTTATTGCCTTTGTCTGTCCCTCAAGTGAGGAAATATCTCCCGCATTGATCAAGCAGATCCGCAAGGTTTCGTCCTCAGAAACCAAATTATCTCCGCTTATTTTACCGACTAGTTTAACGATATTATTTGATGAGAAAGACCATGATTCATAATTTGACCATCCAATCTCTGTTGGAACTATTTCATGTGTCCTAACTATTCTTATTTCAGGACCTTGGGTGTGTATCGACCACCTTAATTCACGCTGTTCGTATTGCACTACGGCAGTGACCTCAACTTTCTGGCCTGATTCAAGCCACTGGGTCGGGGCTGAGTGAACAACCATTCGCATTTGGTGTTCGCTACTACCGTATTCAGGATGGTCTCCTAGATACAGTGCAGTAAATGTAGAGTCAGGATTAATCGATTTTGAGAGATATCCCGTAATTGTATGAGACTCGCCTTCGTAATCTTGCGGGTTTTCCGCTATTGTGGAGATTCCGATCTCCTCTGCTTTTGGTGTATCTGAGTCACTCCATGAAAGCGCACCTCCTCCTAAAGCCTGGAGCCATATACGTCCTTCATATTCAATTACATCTCCAGTTGCAGTTACAGTGGTTCCAAGCATCGGTAAGGAGTCAATATCTCCATATCTATACCATCTCAGTTCAGCAACACCCGTATCGTCTTCTACTATGATGTCAACACGATTATCCCCTGATGAATATGGATCTGCAACCCATGAGATAACTTTCCCTTCTACCGAGACAACTTCATTGGTGTGCTCGACCAAATCCTCGATTAAGACAAGCTCGGGTTCTCTAATCATAGCATATGCGTTCATCGCTGCAACAAGCAATACCGAAAGGGCAAACATAACCCATAGCCGCTGACCACGTAATTCAGGGCTATCATCCAGTAATCTATCTATGAATGCAGAGAAGCCACCGCCTTCAACTTCATCTTTGTGAACGGCAACATATTCACTGTGCTCAATGTGACCATCGGTATTGGCATCATATGATTCGAAAACAGCACCAACATCCATAGAATTTTCAGTGTCTGTGGGTGCATCATTTTGTGGAATATCTTCCTCAATTTTTTCTTCTATCGAGTCACTGTCATCTAACTGCGCACTCTCGCTCATGGTCCTTCCAACGCTTGTCGTTGAATATGCCTTACGCAGGGAAAGGACTTGATATGAGATGTGTGAGCGATGCACATGAGGGACCGTGTGATACGCGATGAGGTTCATCGCGACATTCTAGTTCCTGCAAAAATCGCTAAACTGATTGATACAAAGGAATTTCAAAGACTTCGAAATATTCAGCAGTTAGCAACATGCCACTACGTTTTCCCTGCAGCTACCCACACGAGATTTTCACACAGTCTAGGAGCATATCACCTAGCAAAAGTGCTTTGTGAGCATCTTTTAGATGTTCAGCCCGGTGTTATTTCTGACGAAGATGCTGAATTGGTGGCAATCGCTGCTATGCTTCACGATGTCGGACATGCGCCTTTCTCTCATCTCCTTGAAACAGACAAGGTATTTGCGAATTATCATAACCACGAGGATTGGGGTAGGAAAATTCTCGAGTCGGAGGAAACAGAAATTGGAATGGCAATCAGAGAGGTTCTGGGTGAGAAAAGAACTGGACGCTTGTTCGCTTTGTATGCAGGAAAGAACGATTACCAAGGAGAGGCAATAGCGCCATTCATGTATGAAATTGTAAGTAGTCAATTGGACGTTGATCGAATGGATTACATGATTAGAGACCAGGCAAATTCAGGAGCCCAGATTGGTGGTTTCGATTATTCTAGAGTAATCAGGGCATTGCGAGTAGGTGAAAATGGTCACTTGTATGCTAAAGACTGGGGCTTACCGGCAATAGAAGCATACTTAGTTACCAGATATCATCTCTACAATCAGGTATACTTTCACAAGGTAAATCAACTGACACAGGAGTATCTTGTTCGCGTGCTCTCTAGAGCTAGAAAACTTGCAAAAGAGAAGAAATTAGAACTTAGTGAACCTCTCTGGAATATGTTATGCAATGAGAATCTATCTGTTAAGCAGTATGTTAGAATTACAGATGCAGACATAAACAGTGTTTTGATGGATTGGGCAGAGCATGAAGATTCTAAATTGTCAGGTTATGCACGAAGGTTAGTCTCAAGACGTGACTATCACAAATCGATAAGAATAGGAGAACTGGATACTGAAATGAGTTCTATTGTGATTCCTAAGATTCTTCCAATTGTGATTAAGGCAGGACACACCGAAGATGATATCATAACTGCAAGTATTCGCAAAAAAGGGTATATGCCATATTCTCAAGGCATAGTTTTGCAGGACGGAAGGGATGTCATAGAACAGTCTCCACTAATACAAAGCCTCTCACTACCGTCAGAGCAGGCACTGATTTTTATTCCAGAGGATGTAAGAGATGAATGTGAAGCCGTTGCGAGAGAAGCAATCAAGCCGTCACAATCAAGACTACCTACCTCTTGAGATAACATGCTCCGGACCTGTAGCTTAGTTGGTGGAGCACCCGGCTCATAACCGGGCGGTCGTGGGTTCAAGTCCCTCCGGGTCCACTTAATCTCCTATATGCCGCCCAATGTTTTACTATGTTTAGCGTAGTAGGTATCACATGGACCAGCGCTTACAAACCATCTTGAGACAAAAGGCAATAATAGTTCAACAAGAAGTTGAATTGAGCAATGTGATGATTGGAATTGATATGGGTAACAAGTATTGTCTATACTCGCCAGGTGGAAACAAGTTAGGACAATCGGCAGAAATTTCTGGAGGAGTAGGCGGCTTTTTGTTGCGTAATATACTAAGCAACGCCAGGTCTGCAACCGTCAAGTTGTTTGGCAGTGACGGTCAGGAGTTAGGAGAATTTAGAAAACCACTGAGGTGGATACTCTCTGAGATGAGTGCAACATTAGGAGGTCAGGAAGTGGGTCGAGCAAAACGAACTTCTTTGATATTTAGAAATTACTCAATAAGTGTCATGGGAGCGCCGACTTTCACAATCTCTAGCAGTCTATTCCAGTGGGGCAACTTCAAGTTTGACGTAATGAGAGGTGGAATCCACGTAGCACGAATCATGAAGCGATATGAAGGCGCTTTGAAGATGATGTTCACTCAAGCAGATACTTTCACAATTGAGTTCATAGATGATAATTTGACACTTGAGGAAAGATATACCTTACTTGCTACTACTTTCTTGATAGATTATGATTGCTTTGAACAGAAATGAGTTAGTCATTCTTCAATGCTATTATAGAATCAATTTTGATTAATCCAAAGTTGTGAGAATCCTCGCTTGCTAAAGGATCGGGGTTATCTCCTTCTACGAATACCATTCTATCAAGTAATTTTTTTACCCGTTTAACACATACAATTTTGGATTTAAATGGGTGCGGGAAAACCACAATATTTCCTATATCGATAGGTTGGTTATCATATACTGCGCACTCAAGCATGTCACCATCATTGTATGTTGGCCACATTGAGTCGCCTTTGATTGCGATGCTCACGATGCGCGAATCCATGGAACTTCACGGCCTTTGACCGACCAGAACATGTTGTGTATGGACTCTATTGCATCCATCAGTTCTTGTGCATGGTCTGCTGAAACTTCCACCTTACATGCTGAGCAGAGTTTTGCAGCTTGCCAAAATGTCTCATGGAGATCAGGATTTGCCTCAAGATGTTGTGGCTTGAAGAAATCAGTCCACAGGACTAGCAACTCATCCTTACATTTCTGTGCTTCTTCTTCCTTGATAGCAGCATATCTGCTCATGGTATTGAGGTAGGCTGCAGAATTTCCTTCATTTCCGTGGTTTTCAGCTAATGCGATCATTTTCTTTGTCATGGACTGGACAGCCTCACCTGCGACTCTAGCGCTGGCAGGGTCGTATACTCCGCAGGGTCCGTCACAGTGTGCTTCAGCTTCTATAATCAAATCGTCTCTCATTGAATCCCTCTGATAGCCCGTCGAAAAGGCCTACTCTTATGAACATGTCCCGTATTTGAAAAGCAACGACGTTTCCGTTTTATGCAAGGCAAGTTCCCAAAACGGTTATGAGGGTCGTGAGTGTGGCTAGGACATAGGTGATATGATGAAGGCATTACGACGTTGTTTAATTCTACTTGCTGTCTACTTCGCTAGCACCCTAGTGATAGCAACCCCTGCCGCAGCTCAGGTATCGGTTCCGGCAGTTGACCTGCAATGTCTATCTCCGAACCCCAGCGGTGCGGTTGACGTTCCAGTTTATCCAGGGGCTACATTGACAGGTTTCGCAAATTGTAGAGTATCAAACCCAAACACATACGCTGAAAGAATCCAAATCCAAGTTTCGGCTGATGGTTTAGTTGTTGCAGCACCTGGAACAATATCTTTAGGTCCAAACGCTGAATCTGAATTCCAGACTACGGTTAGAGCAGACCAAAGAATGACAATGTCAGGTCGTAACCTAATCGTTACTGCAACTGTCGTTGAGGCTAATGGAGTTCCTCCGCCCAACATTGCTGAATCCCAAACTCAGATGATTATCAACATTCTACAATTTAGTAGACTGCAAGTTGAGGCTACCGAGCCGTTCTTGCAACTATCGCCAAAAACCGATCACAACTTTGAGTTCAAAGTTTACAACCAAGGTAATTGGGCTGACAAGTTCAAAGTAGGTGTTACTGAGACCTCTAGAGACAAGTTAGAAGACAAAGGTTTCCAAATATCCATACCTCTGGTTTCGGTTGAAATAGACGGTATGGCAGCCCCAATGAAGGTTAGAGTAATGGTAAGAACTCCAAAGAACCAAGGGTGGACAGATGAATATCACACTCTAGAATTCGAGGCAATATCAGAGTTCTCGTGCAGATACGAAACAACTGGATGTAATGCAATGGCTCAGATGGTAACCATCTACGTTAGAGGTGTATACCTGCCAGGCTTCGAACTAATCCCTTCTCTTGCCATGCTTGGAATGGCAGCTGCTGTAATAGCTAGAAGAGGAATGGATGACGAAGATGACGATGATGAAGCTGAATGGCGTGAATCAGCTCCGGGTCTTTGAAACAACAAACCAATTGTTACTTATACACCCTAAATCAAGGGTTTTATTGATAACACAGTAATTTACGTGTTACAACTACACAGACAAACTGGGTGATAATGATGAGTGGACTTTTGGACAAGGCTAACGAAACCGCAAAGGACATCGAAAATTCAGATAAAGTTGAGAAATCATCAGCTGAAGAATCAGAATCTACGGTATCCATCCCTTTTGAAACAACTAATGAAGGCGGAATGAATACAAATCAATTATTATTCCAGTTAGGGGCAGTATTTCTATTCATACTATCAATGATTATTGTGTTCTTTATCGATACAGTCGTAATCTTTGATGGTTTTACTGTTGATGACCTACTTATTCCTCTTGTGATAATTTCCTGGCTGGTATTTAATGGCAGTGATCTGAAACAAAAGGAGTTTGACTTCACCAAGTTAGGTGTCAGTGGAATTGTCATACTACTCCTAACAGGTGGGACAGCAGCAGTTGCAATCTTCAGTGCCTCAGATACAGGTGTTACAATAGCTAATGTCGAATACGATGGAGATAACAATGAGTTAGACCTCTCTTTCTACGGCCCATCCGGAATGGATTACACAATCGAAATCCTAGCAAATGACAATGTAGAGTATTCTCACGATGCAACCATAAGCGTAGACAAAGGCACTCATTCTGTTGATTTTGATGATTTTTGGAAGGGCAATGCAGAATATATGAACGGAAAAGACCGCGTCGTTTACGAGATAAAAGTCACATCAGACGGAGGAGATGATTCAATGACTTTTGATTCCATAGCGAACAGAGAGATAGATACTGCCTTTGTAAGGGCAACTGAAGTCTTTGAGACAGATAGTGATGGTCACAGAACATATAATGGAATAACAGTTGAAATGATAGTGGGAATGGGAATGAATTCTGGTTCAAGCGGGGCTTCATTTGATTTCGCTGACGGTTTCTACACAGGAACTCCTCCAAAAACAATCACTTCCGATTGGACAGCAGATGTAGTAGTAAAGGGCGGAAATCAGTATTCTTACAACACGATTACAGCGGATGAAGGTTTAGTCAGCGGTCTAGGCGAATTCCAATTTAACTGGGTGTCATTAAACGGACAGGGGTATCTAGACAGGTCTGATTTTTATGATGATGATGGGTGCTACACATTTGAAGTGACAATTGTGAATGAACACGGTCAGACATTTACATCTTCAGTTTCCCGAATCGAGTTCTTCTGGGATTCAAATGAGGCTACTTCTGACTCATCTGATGATCAAAAAGCTACTGCTTGTTGAAACTTTCAACGTAAAACAATGGTTTATACCTTGACCTAGAGCATTTATAGACATGGTCGATTGGTCATTCGATGGGAACGGTAGCGGATCTGCTGCTAGAGCAAGACCCGTAGTTAGAAACTCACCTCGCCCAGTTACGGCTGAAAGTTTCGCAAACTCTTCAACAAAACAGAGATCAGGCAGAGTAAAGAAAGTCGTTGACGGTAAAGTATACCATGTTCGAGTAAAGAAAGTCAAGCGATAATCACTCAATCGTCCCTAGTTCTTCATCCTCTTGAGCCTCCTGCTCAAAGACATGATACGATTTGTCCTTCTTCCTTGTGTTGTAAATCACTAAACCAAATATCCCCAATCCAAGTCCGAGTCCTAATACGATAGGAATGACGAGGTTTGAAGATTCATCTGTTTCCTCGCTCCAAGTAACTAAACCACTTGTTGCAGACTGATCTTCGAATACATCGATTCCATCAAAATGGTAAGGAACAAAAATTGTGCACTCAAGAGCCAATTCGCCTTCAACAGATGAATCCCAATTTAGAGGGATTATTTTCGTTTCACCAGCATCGATGGTGTGACGTATTGTAGAGCCGACATTTGCGTCAACACCATTTGACACACAGTCAATAAGGAAGTTTGCAGGTGCATCACCTTCATTTGATACGGTTGCTAGTACCCCTAGTCTTGAATTTGTTTTGCCCTCATTATCACTTTCAACTAGGCTGTCGAAATTGAGCAAAGGTAGATCCATGGTCAAATCAAAGTGATTTACTCGAGGTAATTCTAATATCTCCTTTTCATAATCTCCCCACGGCGTTTGCAACACAATTCGCGCACTTGCTTGCTCGACATTTAATACTCCATTTCCGTCTTGCCATCGAACCATCCTCGACCTTTCATTGGCAGCGATATCTACTATATTGTCACCAGAGTTACCAGGATTGAGGATGTTCCCACTTAAGGCAGAGGTACTCACACTGTTGTATCCCATATCATATCCGTAAAACGAGATATATCCATTTTGTAATCCAACAGTTCTTGTTGTAAGTATATTCACCCAATTGTCAGTTACCCCTCCAGTTCCGCTAGAATTTACCCAACTAATCCCAGCATCATCCCACACAATAATGTCCTCATCGGTTACACCACCTGCGAGACTCGAATCAGTAATGGATATTGAGCCATACACTTCTATTGGACCCGTACTCAGCATAGTTGCTCCATCCAATGAGCAGGTTCCATGACACGTAATGTCGGCTCCAAAAATAGTTCCCGATACAGTAAGTGTTCCATATACTTCGATTGTCCATGCGCCATTTCTGTCAGGGATCACTAGAGATATTCCGCTTCCATCTATTTCTTCAACGGACCTGATAACCGGCGTATCTCCTTGCGGTGAAAGTATTATTGAGCTAATTGCAGAAATCTGGAATGGGCTTGTTGTAATGTTCACCGTAATGTTTTCAACATCCATATCCCCATTCCAATCGAATTCACTACCAGTCCAATTTTCTGTAACATTTCCGTTGATCTCAATTGATATGCCAAACAAAATTTCGTCTGCGAAGAATATTCTCATCGTTCCTGATTCACCTAGGAAACCAACTGGAACAACCATACTAGCACTTGTACCGAGATTCAACTCAGGAGGTGCGGTAGCATTCATGTGGCCTGAGACTACTAACTCTCCCCCTTCTTGAATGATTATTTTTGTGTTTTCTGCGATTGTGTAATTTCCAGAAACGGTTAACGTATTTCCATTTGTTATCGTGTAATCACCATCAAGAGTTCCATCTGAAGCGTATTCTTCATTAGAGGAAATTTCGTTTCCAGACACAATTGGCTGGCATAGTAACATAATCAATATCATCAACGCTGCACGTCGCATGAATATTCGCCGTTGCTCAAGGCAAATGAAATCTACCCCGAATTTAGTCGTCAATACGGGACATCTTTCCATCCAATCTTATAGCCAATTAAATTAAACGAGCGGTGTAAAATTGGTGTAATTACGATTAGCGCAATCATTGGGAGGATTAATTCTCTATTACCATGTGCTGAATTAGTCAAAAATAATTGGCCGAAAATGAACACAGAAATTGCAAAGGGTAGAGTGTCCAATAGCGGAGCTTTGCTTGAGATTTCCCCTTCTCTCTTCATACCTTTTCTACGTTTAAAGTAAGAACCTGTTGAATCTCCTATCAGGCTCGTAAATCCGAGAAACGTTCCAACTAAGAATGCGCTTGTCGCCCATCCGGTTGCACTTTCTACGGGAGATATGAAGATCCAATTAGAGGGAATAGTCGTCATGATAACACATAACAGACCGCTAGTCAGTGAGCCACCAACTAGTCCATTCCATGTTTTACCATCACCAAGAATCCGGTTGCCATCTTTATGTAATCTCCCTCCATCGATAGGCCAAGGACCGTATCCTGTTTTTGGAAGCCATTTGCCCCACATCATAGCAAACGTGTTTACTAGAAACCCTGGAAGGTAAATCCAAAGCGTAAATAGAATCAACTCAAACTGATTGAACTCAGACATTGGTGTGGGCTGATGGACTCAGTCTTTGAATAAATTGGATAAAATCCTAGCACGATGGAATTATTTGCCTACTCACAATCGAGCGGGTATGGCTGGTATGTGTGTCCTAGTAGTGGGTGGCGGCGGCAGAGAGCACGCAATATGTTTGGGTCTTTCAAAAAGTGATTCAGTCAATGAAATTCATTGTGCTCCAGGTAATGCTGGAACGAGTCATATTGCTACAAATCATAATTTTACTGAGGTCTCAGACCTTACTCATCTAGCTTTTCAATTGGATGTTGATTTGGTGGTTGTAGGCCCCGAAGCACCACTTTGCGAAGGGTTGGCAGACATGTTGATCAAAATGGATATCCCTTGTTTTGGTCCTGTTGCAAATCTTGCTAGGTTAGAGGGAAGTAAATTGCATGCTAAGCGGATGATGTTCGAAAACAAGGTGCCAACTGCCAAATTCCATGTTCTGGAAAAAAACGACGACATAGCATCTGCTCTGGACGATTTCGCAAGCAATCCATGGGTGGTAAAACGAGATGTTCTTGCAGGCGGAAAAGGTGTCGTTGTAACTAGCGACAGAGAGGAAGCTAGAACATTTATTGAACAATCTATTGCTACAGATGGTAAAGTAATGCTCGAGGAATTCTTGCCGGGTGAGGAGGCTAGCGTCCTTGTAGTGATGGACAAAAGCGGTTTTGTTTGTTTACCTGCAAGCCAAGATCACAAGCGAGAATTTGAGGGAGACAAGGGAAGAAATACTGGTGGAATGGGAGCATATGCGCCTGCACCAATTTATGATGAAGTTGTGGAAAAAAGGACAATTGAAAGAATAGTCAAACCAATGCACAAAGCACTAGCAGGTATGAAGATACCATATAGGGGAGTTTTGTATGTTGGACTGATGATTGACGAGAATAAAGATCCCTATGTTGTTGAATTCAATGTTCGTTTTGGAGACCCAGAGTGTCAAGTTACAATCCCACTTATTTCCTCAGACCTTGGTGAAATGCTCAATGCAGCAGCAAACGATGAACTCTCACAAATCGCTGTTAAATTCCACAAAAAACACGCTCTTACTGTCGTCCTTGCAGCAGAAAATTATCCAGGTCCTGTTGAGAAAGGAAGGCATATAACAAATTTGCCAGATTCTAGCGTAACCTCTTGGGTAAATCATGCTGGTACGAAATACCAAGATGGAGTCTTAGTTTCTAATGGGGGAAGAGTTCTTTCCTGCACTGCAATTTCTGAAGATTTAGTCAGCGCTGCGAGTGAAGCGTATGACATTATCGAGAGCATTACCCTCACCGGCTCTCACTACCGAACTGATATTGGTCACAGAGCGCTATGAACATTGATGAGATAATAGGCTTGCAGCACACTGTTTTTTGCATATTCTTTTTTTATGTTAATTTATTGATGTAAGGCAACGCCTAAAAAGGGGTCTTTGGTGCCCGCAACGCTACAGCCTTATGGCTGCATCTAAAACACTAGAGGGAAAAACAATGTCGACACAAAACGACACAAAAATTAGAGGACCATCCTCACCATTGCTAGGGCTTCTTATTGCCCCTATTGCAATCCTGATGGCTCTATTAGCTGACATGGGATTAGATTTCGGTCTAGTCTTTGAAACCGAAACGATGAAGCCCTTTGCTGCACTTACTGGAGCAGCGATTTTGGGTATTACCCCAAGGGTTCTAAGAGAATTAGAAATTGTGAAAGTTTCAGCTGTGGTTACTTCCCTCATCACGCTGGTTGCCTCCTTCGCATATTCTGAGGTAATATCAATTGTTACAGATTCTAACTTCGTGGGTTTCTTGGCCTTCATTACGATGTTTGGAGGATATTTACTTGATTCAAGAGGTCGTCATGAGTGGAATACAGTGCTTGTGTTCACCATGATAGGAATTTGGACTGCGCTTGTTGCGTCTCTAAATTTCAGCGATACACAAACCAATGAATACATTTTCACAGATGGACAAAAAATCGTAATGTCTGCTGCTCATCAAGAAGCGACTGGATTCGTATTTTTCAACACGGTTGCTATATTTGTTGTTCTCGGTCTGCTTGCTGGAGTGTTAGCCAGAGGAGTGTTAAATCCTGCTTCAGACAAGGGTTGGTTTGGATACATTAAGCCAACCTCGAGTAACTGGGACAAGAAAACCATGCCATTACAAATCGCTTTGGCAGTTTGGGCTGGCACACATGTAGCCATTATGGCGTATTTCAACACATTATCCGATATGGATGTGCTAGGCGTTTTCATTGAAGACGGCTATCACGGTTACATAGGATTCTGGCCAGCTGCACTAACGGGAGTTGTTGCGCTAGCGTGCGCTTGGATGGCTGCTGAGCGCTGGTTTACAAGAGCCATATTTTTCGGTTCTGCATGGATACTATACATCGTATCGTCTCTGTATGAATCCGGTCACTGGGCCAACGAAAGTCTCGAGGGCACTTGGGCTGTTTGGATTTGGTTTGGTATTACTTTCTTTATTGGAGTCCTGATTTACTGGTTCGCTACACACGAACATTACGGCGGTTGGATGAACCGAGAGCAACACGAGCCAAGTCAGGCACGTGTATTTTGGTCAAACCATTGGGCAGGCATAATGGTGTTTGTTGCGTTCATGGTAGCCTTGGCAATCAGAATTCAGTGGTATTTCGTACCTTCAATGAATTCTGAAGGTTTGAGTTCTTGGGATTTGACAGGAGGATCTGACCCATGGTATATGAAGCGAGTTGTTGATTACGTTGTTGCCAATAACGCCCACCTGATATTTGATGCAGATAGGAACTATCCTGTCGGCGGAATCAATCCTCGTCCACCTCTGTTCTCATGGTCTATGGCACTAGGTGCAATGTTCTTGACAAAACTTGGTTTATCCGGTGATGAGTCGGTTTGGTTTGCAATGCTAGCATTGCCTGCTATCTTTGGTGCACTAATCGTTTTCCCAATGGCAGGAATAGCTAGAGACAACTTCGGAAAAGGCGCTGGAGTAATCGCAGCTTGGTTAATCGCTTTCATGCCTACCCACGTTCAAAAATCAACTTGGGCAATGGCAGACCACGATTCATTTGCGCTACTGTTCTTAACTGCTGCTTTCATGTATTACCTGCGTGCAGTAAAAGCGGGTGGGGATGAAAGGCTATCTCGATATACAAACGCATATCCATCAGGAATTGTTACTGCAATGTCACAAGTCCTGCGTGAGCGCAGAAAGGCAGCAGCAAATGCGGTTGCTGCTGGTGTCTGCTTTAGTATCGTAGCACTTGGTTGGAAAGGTTTCGTTTACGGCCCTGCAATAATTTTCCTTGCATACTTCGTTCAGGTCGCAATGAATATGTTTAGAAGAAAGGACAGCACGATACTATCCGCTCTAAACATCATAATGCTAGGAACAATATTCATCATGGTAATACCGTTCTACGCACACCCACAGTTGGACTTAGTTCTAAACTCAACAGGACTTACTCCGCTATTGTTTATCACGCTGTTCACAATAGCTATCGCTTGGATTACAACAGGTTTCAGAGACAAGCCTTGGTTGCTAGTCTTAGGATCACTAACAACTGGAGGTTTAATGTTTGGAACAGTGCTATATCTACTCCAAATTACTGATTACTCGAACGCGTGGGAAATACTAACCACAGGATCAGGTTATTTCACAAAGAACAAGATATTCGGAACTATTGCTGAAGCAAGCGCACCTAGTAGAGGTCAACTATTCGCCTCATACGGCCCGATAGTATTCGTTCTCGCAATCGTTATGGGTATAATCGCTCTATGGGACGGACTTGTCAAGAAGAGTCAAACAAAATTAATTCTCGGTATGTGGGTTATCATAGCAGCATACATGGCATGGTCCGCTGGAAGATTCTTGTTTAATGCTGCCCCTGCAATGGCAGTAATGGGCGCTTGGGGTATTGTTGCTCTGTGGAAAGCTAGTGGTGCTGGAAACATGGCAAGATCTTGGAGGAGAATGGGTATCAGGACGCCGGGAGAGAGAATCTCCAATGCTAGAAAAGCGGTATGGAGAACTCCTCAGTTTAGCGCAATTGGGCTAGTCTTGATGATGCTTATGAGCCAGCACGCTGCTTATGGAATGGATGCTGCAATGCCTTCATCAACACGACACGAGGGAGAGATGGACGAAATGATTTACAACGTCGCTCCAGATATACTACGATGGAATGATTTTGGTTTCTCCATATTAGACGATACAAAATATGACGAAAACTCAAGATTTTACCTCGGTGCTTTCGGTTCTGGTTTCAATGACAAAGGCTGGAACATGGCCTATGATTGGCTAGCAAACCAAGACAAAGATCAAGATTATTCCGACAGGCCAGCATTTGTTTCTTGGTGGGATTATGGGTTCCAGGCTCTAGAAACCGGAGAACATCCATCGGTTTCTGACAACTTCCAGTCAGGAATACCTGCAACAGGAAATATGCTGCTTGCGAGGAATCAAGACGACCTAGTATCCATGTTCATATGGAGACTTTCAGAAGGTGACCTAGCATACAATGATGCTAAGACAGGAGAGAGAGAACACACCTCCAGTTTCCTCAACACACTGACCTCAAACGGAATGTTAACCGAGGAACAGAAAGATGAATTTGTCAAAATCCAAACAGATATGAGCTCAGATGATGTCATTGACAGAGTTTTCAGAGTAATTGAAGTTCATGATGATGTAGTATTGGCTGAAGGTAGGTTGATTGAAGATGGAGTGTTTGATTCTTCCTCGCCAACATATTACAAGGTATACGAAAACCAACAACCAGTTCCATGTCGAGACAGTGATGATTGCATAGGGTTTGCATTTGCTGAAAAAGAACAAGCAAAACAAGTATTCCGCAGTAATGCTGGCTTGGGACAAAATATTGATGGAGAGAGTAACTCAACACATTACATTGTAGGTGATTACTGGTATACTTCAGACATGATTGAAGAATATGATTCTGTTAGCACTGGAATTCACCGCAAGAATGCGGCAATTGCAATGATTACCCAACTTTTGACAAACTCTCTAGAGTCAGAGGAGATTCACCAATTGTACACTGACCTGTCAAGTAACAAAATATACGAAGTTCAGGACTACAATGGTTCACCTGGTGAGACGATAACAAGAGATCACGAAATTAGATACTTTGCAATTGACCACAGGCTTTACCCAAGAGCAGGAACATACAGCTCACAATACAGCGGAGGTAACCCAACTGGAATTTTTGCAGCTCCAACAATACTCTCAGGTCAAGATTTCTCTACGTTCATGGATGAAGTATACATGACCTCAAGAGGTCAGTTCAATAGCGAAATGACAAGAGAAGAATTTGATATTGAAATGCGAAAGGACGTCCTAAACCAACAATCAGGAGCAGACTTTGATCCTCTGAGTCTGGTTGATGTAAGAGTTGATCATACACCCGAATTCTTTGAAACTATGCTAGCAAGAGCTTATGTTGGATATGGTGCATCAACGCTAGGATTTGCAACAACTGAGCAACCTGGTCAGCACATGGGACAGTCTGGAACTCCAAATTCGATGATGACAAACGCAGTGCCTTTGCCTGGAGCCATGATGAATCACTTCGTAATCGCTAATTGGTATCAGCCAGCATGTGAGGTTGACGAAGAAGGAAACAAAACAAACCCAGATTGTGTTAATCCAAACATAAGAGATGATACAAACACACTGGTCAAGATCTTGAAATATTACCCAGGTGCTCAAATTGAAGGAAAGGTAAGCATGTCTGACAATGGACAGGCTTTACCAAATGTCAGAATATTGATTGAACGAGATGCGTTCTCCGGAGAAGATGAGACAGATGAAGATCCCCGCACTTGGTGGGTTCCAATTGGATACACTGATGCTGACGAGAATGGAGAGTGGTCTTACATCGCTCCAGCAGGTAGAATTCGTGCCACTGCATTTGCAGGAGAATATAGCGATGTAGAAACTAAGGATTTGGTTAGATCCGGAGACTATGCTTCTGGTATGGATGACATTGCTGTTGAATCTAATGAAGACAGAAACATAAACGCAATCGCAGCACTCCTAGGAAATGTAGCTAACATGTCTTGGATGGGCGAAGTTACCTACAACATCACTGAGAGCCAAGCCGGTTACGAATCACAACCGGTCGTTCAAGACTTCGATATAGAGGTAGATTCGAGTGGTATTTCTGGAACAGTTACTTGGACAGGACACGAATCGTTCGAAGGCGAACCTATTGAAGGTGTAGATTTCATTCTTAGGAACATCTGGTCAATGACAGACAATTACACTGTCAGCACAACAGAGGGTTCATTCACAACACCTCCTGGTGAGAGGAGAGAATTACAAGGAACCGGACAGGTAACTTTCACTGATGTCGGGACATTCGATACACAGGACGAGACTGGAATCGTTAGAGGATTCACAGGTAATTACACACGAACTGTAATGGATGGCCGCTCTTACACTGCCAATGCTACATTTGATGGCGCTGGAACAATAGTGGCTACTTGGCTTGATTATGAAGCACCAGCTTGTGAAGAAGAAGAAAACGAAACATCTCTGCCACAATACACTGTTAATATTTCAGGCGTCGATGAAAACCGAACACATACTGCTTGTCTGACAGCGGATGCAGACACTTACCTATTTGCAGGCAAGATAAATGCAACAGGAAGAATGACTGCAGATGGAGTTGTTACAGTCGTAAAGCAGCTCAATGGTGAGACGTTTGAAGGAACTGGAACATTTGTTGGAACAGGTATAGCAAACGGAACTGGTAGATTTACCGGAGAAGGGATATTTGCTGGACCAATGGTTGCACCGGGTTCATTCTACCTAACAGGTATTGTTCCGGGAACATACAACATGATTGCAGTTATGGAAAACGGAAGAGAGATACTCTTGCCTGATCCAGTCGAAGTGACTATTGAGCCAGTAAACAATCTAGAAATGAAGATGCCAGGTTCTGTATTTGCAGACACTCTTTACAGCGGTGAGTTAACTAATTCTAACCCAACTCCACTACCAGATACAACTATCGAAATTCTTGATTTCGGATATTCAGAGACCGATGTGTCTGTATCCGTTGTTACTGATGAGAATGGGTCCTTCACATACGGCCCTCTGGCACCCGGGGAATATCAGTGGAGAGTGGATGTTGACCAAGATGGTTGGTATGAGGTAAAGCAAGGCTTCGTCGTAGGTGAAGACTCTGCAAATATTACACTTGGTAATAATGTCCCAACAAAGTATGATTTAATTATAAATCTAAATTCGGATGATTCGGAATTTAACATAACGAACCGAACAATCACAATTACGAATACAGAAAATTCTGCACTTGAGGATGGCACGGTAACTGCTACATCCAACGAGACAGGCATAGTCTACGCAGAAGTTCCGATGGGTAAATTCATCATATCTGACGAAACTGATGAGGAATTAGTTTTGTGGCACGAGGTCGAAATAACTGATGAAGATGTCGCACTAGACTTATTTTACGCAGTGAGTGTTTGGGTAAACGGTACGGTATACAGCGTGAAAGGTGGAGATGAGAGTGTATTCGTAGATTACAACGAGACAAGCATACCAAGAGACCTTCTGGACACTGCAAGCGATATTCCAATGGAAGCTAGATCTGGTTCTATCGTATTGGAAACATCTTCAGATGAAACTGGAAACTATTCATTCAGATTGCCAGAAAACTTAGTGTTCCACCTTACAGCTAGGGACCTAGTACTAAGTAGCAATGGTATACTTGCAAATGGATACGTAATAAATAATGCTTCACAGGTTGAAGATACTGACATAATCTTACGACAAACCAATGAGACAAAAGGGCAAGTTTGGCTAAGGTATGATGCTGAAAACGGAACTGGCGTTGCTTGGGGTAATGGAATTGAAGGCGGAGCAGGAATAGAAGTTATTGCAACTGATTCTACTGGCCTTGAGTGGCGAGATGTATTAGATTCTGATGGTAAATTTAGAATAGATTTGATTGGAGATAATTACACATTTGCAGTGTCAAATGAAGACCTGAAAATAACCCCTTTGAGTCAAGACACACGCACAGACAATTCTGATTTGAACATAATTGCTAACCCAGACAACATATCGGTTACTATGCGCGTATTCCTTGATTCAGGTAATGATGCAGTTTGGGAAAATGGGACAGCTATCACTCCAGAGTTCACAATCAAATCTCAAGATGGATTTGGTATTGATTTGGAAGTAACACAGGACATGTATGATAATGTTACTGGCGAGTTGGTTGTTGAACTTTCAGTAGGAACATACATCCTTGAATTAGAAAGCGACGATCCAAGAGATGAGAACGCTAGTGATTACAAGTTATACTCGACTGGCTTACCAACACTAACTATGGGATTAGGGCCTACGGGAGATGCCCTTGATGTGGTAATACCTGCGGAATATCTTTTCACTGGAAATGTGACAATGGAGAACGGTTTCCCAATGGACAACTCAACTGTCTGGTTGAGGAACGCTGCGGGTGATGATTTCTATCCACTGTCAACTGATGCCAATGGAACGTTTGCAGAATACGTTCCACAGGGAGACTGGTTCTTGGAAGTTGATGACTATCAAGCAGATAGTAACGAGACAGAAATCTTGAGGATGAACATCACAATAGAATCTGCTCAAAGAGATCTAGTCCTACAGACAGAGACTGCTATGGAAGTGAGTATACAAATTCAAGAATCGTTAACTGGGGTTAATGTTACAGCAACTAGAATGATTGCTGTCAGCTTAGATGGATTGGGCAATGTAAGCCTTGGGCCGGCTGACAACAGCGGAAAAATCAGCGAAGTTCTAATGCCAGGAAATTGGACTCTAGCATTAAGCAGAACAGACAACCTTGAGATGTGGAAGCTGGAAGAAGGCATTTACAATTCCGCAGACGCAATGGTTAACGGATCTTGGGAAGCAGGAGTTGTTGAAGTTGACAAGTTTGTTTTGATAGGCGGAAAGATTTTCTGGGACCTTGATGAGAACGATGAGCCATCGTCCAGCGAAGGTATAGAGGGAGTGAACGTATCGATAAGTAGCGATTCTGGATTTAATGAATCCCTAGTAACAGATGAGGATGGTGTTTGGTCATTATTTGCTCCTATCAGGGAGAATTACACCGTAATTGCACAAAAGGAAGGATTTGCTACTGTTAATTACACAGACGGTAACGTCTCATACTACGTAGTGAATGACACTCACGAAAGTAGAGACTTCGAAATGAGTGCGGGCGTTGTAAGCGTAACAATCAGTGTTACTGATATTCTAGGAGAGACTACAAGGTTGCAAGGCTCTCAAATCACTTTATATCCTGCTGAGGGAATTGTAAGAGACACGATTTCGATCTCTGACGCATCTTATTCTAACGATACACTATCTTGGACTGGAGATATTGCACCAGGTGATTGGATTGTAGTTGTGACAGGAACAGATGCAGGTCCAAACGGCGGCGGTATCGCTGTTGGTTTACTGCAAGCATCCGTCCAAGAAGGAGCATCAATCGACTTAGTGATGGAAATGGGAGGCCTACTATCGTTGTCTACCTCTTGGACAACAATAGACAACACGCCTTACCATGCTGGTGATGTGGATGAAATTGTTGAGGTTGAATTCGATCTTGGAGATGATATCAAGTGGGTTATGTCATTTGACTCAAATGGTCAAATCGAGCAGATACTACCAGCCGGAAAGGTCGATGTCGATAGTGAATTCAGCACAATTCAGCACGACTTGAATCTAACAATGGAGTATAGTTCTGGAATCACTGTGGACGTAAAGCAAGACACAGCAGTCGACAAATTGATGGAATACAATCGCAAGATTAACTCAGACATGATTGTCGAGATTGTAAGCGTCGATTCGACTACTGTAACAGATATTTCCGATGACTCAACGGAGATGACTGCAATTGAATTAGAAGATTCAGATTCTGAAGATGAGGTCCCAGGCTACAAGGTAATTGAGATGGTGTTGAACCTAACATACGAAGGAACTGAAATTTCTGATGTATTCACAGCAAGTTCTACTGTTTCAGTCACCCAGGACTCCGAGTTCTGGAAGGTAGAATACGAGATTGATGATAGTGGCAATTACTCTGAAGAATTAGAAGTTCTGATGGGCATAGGCCAGAACAATACGGATATTAACCAAGTATTGCAAAAGACTGTCAATGTTAGAATCACTTTACCATTGCAAAACCAATCACAAACCTACGATGATGGCCACACAGTAAACATGAGATTTACAGCTGATGGAGGAATTACTGAATCCAGTATTACCGTATTTGTTCCACAACAATACAACATTTCACTAGTTGAGATACCGAGTAAGGTAGGTATTGCAGACGGTGGTCAAACACTTGTGACCATTGAGGTTGAAAATCATGGTAACGGGGATGACACAATCTCAATTATACCAACTCTAGAAGAGTCATGTGTTGATGCAGGATGGCAGGTAACACCACCAATCTCTAATCTAACAGTTGCAGCAGATAATGATCGAAGCCAGTCCTTCACAGTATTCTCTGCAATAAACTCCACAGAAGGTGATTGCAAGGTAACGTTTGAAGCATCGAGTGAGAGCCCTGATTTGGAAGTTTTGAGCACATCAACAGATGTAGTAATTTCATTGGTCAGCCTAGAGATTCTCAAGAGCTCTATTGAGCCTGATGATGCAGATGCGGAAGCAAATACAGGTGGCTTCTTCAAGATTCCAATCAAGAACAATGGTTTCTTAGATGCAACAGGAGTGAAGATCACACTGGAAGCGGATTCAGAAGGTGATACTGAATATGCTGAAAGGTCTGTCAACATTGACATACCAGCAAATGGCACAGCCTATGCAAACTTCAGTTACGATGACTTACCACCAGGTCCTGCTAGGTTCAAAATAACAATTGACCCTGTGAATAATCCAGTAGACAGCGATTCTGATTCTTCTGAAGTATTCACTAGAACGTTCTCAAACATGGCGGACAGCGATGATGAGTCTCCAATCTTTACAGTGGTAATTGTAGTCCTTGCTCTGCTGGTTTTGTTCGGTGGATATAAGACAGCAAGAAAGGGCTCATCTGGTAGATTCTGATATCGATTAGGCACTTGCATGACTAAGTTGGCTACTGTCGGTCCAAGACATACGTTCAATACGTGAGTGTTGCAACGAATATCCATGCGGGAGGAAAGAGAACTCAATAGAGTTGACTTAATTCCCGAGCCAAGTGATTACCGCATTATGTCTGCTGTAGACACATCAACCAGAGGATATCAAGAGTCTTGGAGAAGCGAAACAATGGGGTGGGATCCACATCCCGTCCCAGTTATTTCTAGGCCAAGAAGAGCTGTAAAGAGAATCGCTAATGCAAGTGTATTTGTGTTAACAATTATTGTAGTTTGGGGAATTTGGAAATCGCAATTACTTGTCTTTGAAATCCCACCGCCCACTTCAGAGTGGGCTTTCGAAGATTCTGGTGTTCGTGATTTGCAAGCGATGGGCTACACTGGTGAAGGCGTACGATTGTGTATGGTGGATACTGGTATAGATACCTCAAACGATGACCTAAATGGAATCGACCTTGTTTTCAAGGATTTTCTATCCAATTCTTACCTGCCTACTGATTACGGCTCCCTAGCCCATGGCACGATGATGGCTGGGATAGTTGCAGCAGATGGTCACCTAAACGGTATTGCTCCAGGTGTCACACTCGGTATGGCTGCTGCTTTGGGTGATAATGGAGAGGGAGATAACAGTGGTGACCAAGAAGATGTAGCTAAAGCTATTGAGTGGTGTTGGCGGTCATTTGATGCTCACATCATCTCATTATCGCTTGGAGGAACAAGCAACCCTGAATCGCAGTCAGATGGTCCAACCGTAAATGCAGTTTTACAAGCAATGGATAACGGTGTGTATGTTGTTGCAGCGGCAGGGAATGATGGTGGAAGTGCCGATGACGGTGTGCTCTCAACCCCTGCAAATGTGAATCGCGTAATATCAGTTGCCGCATTGGATAGAAATGGAGATATCTGGGAGGGGTCATCTCTTGGCGGTTCTATTGACAAAGACGGCGAAGTCAGAGAAAACCCACATCTAAAACCTGAGATTTCGGCACCGGGGGTCGATATCGTATCAACTGCAGTTGGTAATGAGTTTTATTCATCAACAGGAACTAGTGATGCAACAGCCTTTGTTTCTGGAATCCTCGCATTAATACTAGAAGCCGAACCGGAGCTGAAGAACGTATCAGGTTCATCCTGTATCGATGAAGTGAAATCAGCTCTTATGTCATCTGCAACTCCTCTTGAGGGAGATGTCTCGCACAATCCAAGGTGGGGCTATGGAGCAATAGATGGGAAAATGTGGCTTAGTCAAATACGATCAACATCAGCATGCGGTGTCATCTAAATCTGCTACTGAGTTGTAAATTTTCCTTGTAATTATTGTTGATACAAAATGTAAAATATGATATTTTGTTACAAAATTCACTTCAAAAGTATGATACAAATTAGTGAAATTGATACTAATCATCAGTTTTGTAGCCCAATGTGTTAAGTTGGTCTTTCTCTTGGAGATGTTATTGAGGTTGGTTTATGTCGCTAACATTGAAAAAAAGTAAGAGCATAGGTTTGGTTAGTTTGTTCGTTTTGTCGCTATTCGTGGCAATGGTTTCAACAACTCCTGCTGTCGGTGCTGTAAATGACACATCATCTGGAACAATCACGGGGACAGAAACCTGGACAGGCGTAATGAACCTAGATGGAGATTTGCTAGTTGCAGGTGGAGCTAAGCTAATCATTAACGCAGGAACTACAATCAACATTCCTGCAAACAGGAATATCCAAATTCAAGGATCAATTTGTGCTGGCGACGCATTCTGTGGTGCTACTCAAGCAAGCACTGGATCTCCTATCAGGTTCATATGGAGTGAGCCAGGTGCAGCCGCACCAAATCAAACTGGTCGCTGTTATGTTACAGGAGTCTTCAACCCAGATATGGCTTGTGGGTCCGGCATATATCTAGCCTCTACAATCGACCAATCACTGACAAGAATGAATCACGTTACAATAGATGGTGCTTACGGAATACCTGTCGACATAGACGGACAGGGTACAATCAAGTATGGTGCGATGGTCTTTGATGGCGCTAGTTTGTCTGTATCTAATCCCTCATTTAGAGACGTGAATACATCGAATGTCCTAGCATTTGGTGGAGCATCGCCTACTTTTGATGGAGGGACATTTGAGGTTGGTGTAGATGCTCAAGGATACAGAGGTCCCGCAATACAGGCATTTGGTGCTGGTGCGGGACTGGTAGTTATGCAGATCCTAAACTCCGCATTTACGGGTGAAGAAACCGATTGTGGAACTCAGGGCGGTGGGCGCTCGGCAGTATATCTGGAAAACTCATTCGTAAGAATGGACAATATCGCAATAACTGAAAATTCTTACGGGGCGTTTTTGAGGGCGAGCAGTGGATATCTAACCAATTCAACAATCGCCACTAAGTGTAACGCTGTTGACACAAATTCTCACCTATCTGCAAATGACCAAGACTACACTTTCGTAATTTCAGACAATTCAATCACACCCGCAGAGGGTGCAGGAATAACAGCCTATGACGGCGCAATTGTTGTCGCTGAGAGAAATGTTATCTCTGGTGTCTCAGAGGGTTCTGGATTTGGTATCCGTTCTTCCATCGTGACAGCCAATGAGAACACAATTGGACCAATCGGCGGTTGGAACGGTTTCTGGATTTACGGAGAGTCTGATGTTGTCGCTGAAAATAATACCATACTTAACACAGCAAAAGAGCCGGTATTAATCGGCGAATACCACCACAAAGACCAGGGATGGAATGTTCCTGCACCTACAAAGGCAAGATTGTATTTTGCAAACAACATTGTCTCTAACAATACTGGGACTTGCACATCTCAATACATGTATGGCGGAGACTTCCCATGTCCAGCATTCCACGTATACATGTCATCTGCAACATTCATGGACAATTCAGTCACAAACAACGCAGGTGACGGTTTCAGAATTAAAGGAGGTATTGTGAATGCACAAGGAAATAATATCGAAGTGGGCGGTTTTGGTGCCAACATTTCCCTTTACGATGACAATTACGGAAACAAGTTTGGTTCAATCGGATATTTCTCAGATAATACATATTCGAATGCATCCCAAATCTACAATGTTACAGAATCTAGAGTTGCAGTTCAAAGCGAGTTCATGCCAGACCCCGGTGCAGGAGAGATGTATCCTGTTCAGCTATCATGGGGCGGTGCTGAATGTCCATATGACACCGATGAGTGCTTAGCCGCACCTCCAACCTCTGAATGGCCTCCAAAATTCATGCCACTATCAATGGAAGTGAACCAGAACGCAACAACATTCACCTATGCTGATGTGCAAAACTTTGACAGGTCGAAGATCCACATACAGAACCAAAACACTGCATGGGGTGTTCAAGTCGAACAGGGTGAATTGGTTAGATACCAAGTTAAGGCTGACAACTCTCAAGTTTCTGATGCACTTGTTATAATCAAGGATGCGAATGGTAAACCATTGTACAACATGACAACTGACTCTTTCGGATACACTCCTTGGGTTACACTGCCATCTAATTTCCACATTGATACCAACTGGGATCACGTTGCAATGGGTAACGAAACTGGAGTTGGCGAAGACTCTTGTGAAGACGGAATAGATAATGATGGAGACACTCTAAGAGATGGTCAAGACCCAGATTGTCAAAACGGAAATAGAGAATTGCCAACTTACAAAGTAGAGGCCAGTAAGTTTGGAAAGGGAACATCAGAACAAGACTTTACTCTTACAGGTATGGTTGACGAGGTGATAAACCTTGACAACCTTGCTCCTTCAGTAAGTGTGGACCAAGTTGATGGTACATCATTCGCTAGAACAATTTCTATCACAGGTTCAGCATACGATGGAATTGAAGGACCATATTTCAACGACTATGACTCAGTAATCAAGCAGTTTGGTGAGGTGAAGCGAGTAGAAATTCAGCCACATGGAAGTCTGGATTGGTATCTAGCAACTGATACCTCTGGAGCAAATGGCGAGGTTACAATGACTAACTGGCCATTCAAAACATGGATGTTTGACTGGGATATGTCTAATCACTTTGAGGAAGATGTAACATTCCGAATTAAGTCACATGATGGTCTTGATGACTCAATCACTACTACTAGAGTGTTCAAATTGAATATCAACCCACCAACCATAAACCTAGATTCTCCAATTAACGGATCTCTACACTCTGGTCAAGAAGTCCTCTTCAGTGGAACAGCATCTGATGATTACAGCGGTGTCCAAGGAAATGACATTCGAGACATCTGGTTCTCAGTTGTAGGACCGAACAATTATTCAGCAAATTATGCAGCTAACAGCGGTGGAGGAAGTGTATGGGCTGATTCATGGAATTTCTCGTCACTTCCAAGCGGATCATATACTTTCCAAGTTTGGGCCAGTGATTCTAACTACTGCCATCAAAGTATTGATGTCTGTAATCCAGATACAATCACTATTGAGATTGACAACGACAACAGAATTCCAATCGTTCAAGTAAGCGAGCCGCTGCCTATGGATACAGTTAGAGCATCAGAAGATACTGTAATTAGCGGTGTTGCAAGAGATAACGACGGACAGGTTACTAGAGTAGAAATAACGATATTTGATTTAGCAAGCGGAATTGAATTAAACGATGGTCCAGACCCAATTACTCAATTCTTACCAAACGGAGCATGGACAACCAACTGGGATACGAGTAAACTAATTCATGACCAGCAATACGAAATTTCAGTACGGTCATATGATGGCGAGGATTACTCTGCAACTACCACTGTAAGGATTGTTATTGATAACCCGACAGATGCAGATAACATAGCACCGACATTCAACCCAGACGGCTGGGCTTCCACAATCAAGATATTCTGTGATGCAAAATCAACAGCATTCGATAAGTGCGGTGTTGGAGCTGAGATAAATCTACTAGAATTCTTCAACGATTCCGATGGAACAGGCCCGCAAGAAAGCCACATGGTGTTTGACATCTGGGATGACCCATCGAGTGCTTTGGACGATGACTACTCACAATACATCAGAATCACTGCTGACGGTAAAGCGGTATACAATCCGATGGACTCAATGTTCATGACCACATCTGAAATTAGTAACTGGTCTTTGGCTCAAGTTAGATTTGAGGCAAGGGATATCTATGATTCCATAGTTTACTCCTATGATGTCAGTTTCATTGTGCAAGGTGTAGAATTCACAGTGTCTCGAGTTGATTCAGGAGGAGTCAGTTTTGATAATCCAGCTGAATTCAGTGGAACTGGTCTTCCTAAATCACAAGTTGAGGCTCGTTTGGTAGATGGTGAGATTCTGCTAAATCGGACCATTATTAACGTCGATGGAACATGGACTATGCAGATTTCATCAGGTCAGTTGGGTGATGATGGGTCTTACGAGATATACTTCCAACAAGATGGGCAGACTATTGGAACAAATGGTGATGTCATCAAATTACGAAACGGTGAATCAGCCGTTTCTGGACTTGACACTTGGGTATGGGTTGTGATTCTACTTGTAGCCGTTATACTATTGGCAGGTGTTGGAGCATACTTCTTCCTAGAATTCGAAGAGTTCGAAGATGAAGATGAAGAACAGTTAGGTGAGCAGCAAATGGAAGAGGATCCTTATGCTTGGGCAAAAGTTAGAGCAATGGAAAAGGCAGCAGGCGAATTAGCACCTGCACCTGCACCAGTGCCTGCTGCACAACCTCAACATCCTGGTTGGATTTGGGATGCTCAAGCCAACCAGTGGGTTGCAGATCCAAATTACAAACCACCTAGTGAGTAGTTCCGCACGGAAATACACAACAATCTAAGAGGAGTAAGGACAAGGGGATAACTATGGTCGCGCGCCCTAAGCCTGGAGTGCAAGAGAGGATATTGCTTCATTTATCTGACTTCTCGGATTTCATGAATTCAGTTGAAGTGCCGTTTTCTTTATCCCAAATGGGTATAGCCAACGCAGTTGCAATTGCTAGGTCAAATGTCCCAAGAGCTATTGCTGGATTGAAAGATCAAGGTTTGCTAATTGAAAGGCAAGCACACGTTCAGGGTGTTAGTAGAAAAAGAAAGGCGTATTTTCTTACAGATTCGGGCATGAATCTAGCAGACGAAACGTGGAAAAGACTTCGTCAATTCCCACTACGTGCTATTCTTCCGGGTGGCAATTCCATATCATCGACTTTGGGAGAAATACAGGACAAATTGCCGTTTACAATGCGACCTGTTGATGTAATTCGATATCTAGATGATAATGGTGTTTTAGATGTTAGATCACTATCAGCAGACCTTGTGGAAAGGGACCTCTCCAAACACGTGGAGAAGCAACTAGTCACGAGCTTAGGTGACCTTCCTAGGCTAAGACACTTTTACGGCCGGTCCACTGAATTAGAGAATATGGTTAATTTGCTGGAAGCTAGGTCTACAACACTAATGATACCCGGGATTGCAGGTATTGGAAAAACAACAATGGCTGCTAAGGTAATCGAATCGTTCATGCACAGGAGAAATCTACTATACCACAGATGCCAAGATTGGGATGGTAGTAGAGCCTTCTTCGAAAGTATTGCAGATTGGCTATCAAATATAGGGGATTCAATACTTGCAGACTATATCTCTGCTACGCCAGTTCCACAAGCCGCAGATGCTGCAAAAATCATAATCGATTCCCTGGTAAATTCTCCGGCATTAATTGTAATTGATGACTATCACAAAGTCAATGACAAGGTTTTGCACCAAACCATACAGGCACTATCTAGGGGACTGGTTGAGTGCGAGGGTGACATAGGTGTGGTAATTTTCTCTAGATCATTCAAAGAAGTGGTCCCTTTGAAAGATGCTGACGGAAGGATTGTATCCCTAGTTCTTCCACTAGAGGGTCTAGATCAAGATTCTACCAGGTTTCTTTTGCCTGCGTTTGATGATTTAGACAAAGAGAAGTTACTCTACATTCACTCATTGTCAAGAGGTCACCCACTTGTTCTAGAGCTAATCAATAGAGGAGCTTCTGCTGGTGCTTTCCATGAATCTCTAGAGAATTACGTCAATATTGAGATATTCTCTAAGTTGTCTGGTGAGCAAAAAAGACTCCTTGGGGCTCTTTCTGTGTTTAGAGAACCAGTTCATTTGGAAGCAATTACTGAGCAAGGATTGAACATAGATGAGTTAGATTCTCTAGTGGAATCTGGACTTGCAAGGCAAGCGGATTCTGACACTTACGATGTTCATGACCTTATAAGAGAATTTTTACTGCAAAGCTTAGATAAGCAATCCAAGGAAGAATTACATGTAAAGGCAGTCGTATGGTATGAAAAGCAAAAACTGGATAGCCAAACTGCACTTGAGTTAATCTACCATCTGATATCATCATCAAGAGATGACGATGCGGCTAAGATTATCGTCGATAAAGGAAGGAGTCTAGTAAAAGAAGGTCACATAGAACTGCTAGGTCTTCTAGATCTTGTTGATAAGAAATCAATCGGAGAAGAAAAAGCATGTCGAGTCGACAGATTGCGAGGAGAAGTGCTCTCACTTCTTGGTCGCTTTGACGAGGCTGAACAGGCATTTAGTGATGCAAAATCTCCAGCCGAATCAACAGGTCAAAATGATGTAATTGCAGATATTATGTCAAATCTCGCAGATATTGCACTGAAAAGAGGCGAATCAGACTCGAGTCTTTCGATGCACAAAGAAGCACTAGAGCTTTACATCTCTATGAATGACGCACTAGGAGCTGCTCGCTCTTACAGCAATATGGGTTACATATTGCGTCGAACTGGGAATAAAGAAAAAGCATTGGAAGCATATTCCGAAGTTGAAAAAATTCTTTCGAGTGATGACGCAGAGGAATTAATACCAGCAAGGATTGTATTAGCAAGAGCCTTACTAGACTTAGGCGAGAACGACCGAGCTCGAGACCATGCGTTATCTGCATTTGAGAGTACAGAATCATCAGACGACCCAATATTACACGCAAGGGCGCAGGCAGTATTGGGTAGATATTATGCTAAATCAGAGGATGCTGATCTTG
>MDSY01103560.1_pt1 | contig 31437 bp, 28 predicted proteins | sample 811131 | NCBI WGS metagenome assembly MDSY01 (sample SAMN05326643, study PRJNA326480) | marine metagenome | isolation source: seawater | place: Atlantic Ocean: South West | collected 2010 | reverse complement strand
TGAATCTTTTGATTTAACTCCAGCTGGCATCATTAATAATTTAAATCTTTTAGAGCCAATTTATTTAAAAACTGCAAGCTATGGTCACTTTGGTCGAGAGGATCAAAATTTTGCTTGGGAACTGACAACCCCTTTATAAAAATGTATAAAAAAATATACAATATGGACTATTATGGAAGCAACTAAAATTAAACAAGATATTATCGATTTCATCAAAATTAAGCTCGAGGAAGAGGGTATTGAAGATATAGAAGTAACTGAAGAATCAGGCCTTATTGGCGATGGGGGTATTATAGATTCAATGGGTATTGTTGAGTTGTGTCTATTTTTAGAAGATAAAGCTCAAACGCTAAATTTTGAATTTGATTGGACATCTGATTCAGCTATGTCTAACTCCAGAAGTATGTTTAAATCAGTTGAAAGCTTGGCAGATACATTTATTGAGCAATTTAATAAATAATGATTATTGTTACGGGAGCAAGTAGAGGTCTTGGAAATGCTATATGCAATAGACTAATTAGCTCTGGTAAAGAGGTGCTAGGCATTGCAAGAAATACTAGTGATCTTAGTTTCCCATCAGAAAATTGCGACGTTAGTGATTTTGAATCTCTAAAAGATATTGCTAAACAGCTTAAGAGTAATGGTAAAAAGGTTGAGGCTTTAATAAATGCTGCAGGCATAGCAGCAATGAATTTAGCAATAACTACTCCTAAAGCCACAACAGAAAAAATTATAAAAACAAATTTAATGGGCACAATTTATTCTACGCAAGCGTTTTTTCCACTGATGATAAGAGAAAAGAAAGGGTCGATTATTAATTTTTCAACAATTGCCGTGAATCTAAGTTTGAAAGGTGAGTCTATATATGTGGCTTCAAAAGCTGGAGTTGAAGGTTTCTCAAGAGCTTTTGCAAGAGAAGCATCAGATTTTAATATAAGGGTTAACTGTATTGCACCAGGACCCATACAGACAGATCTTATTAGTGGAGTAAGTGAAAAACAAATTAATAAAATCATTCTTCAGCAAATGCAAAAGAAGATGTTTGAGCAATATGATGTTTGTGACTTGGTTGAAATTCTGCTAGATGATAAATCAAAATCATTGACTGGCGAGGTTCTCAATATAGGAGGAGCATAGTGGATTTAATGTGGATTTAATTGATAGCTTATCAAAAAGATGGGAGGGCAATAATAATCCATTTTTAATTCATCCAGAAGGCTCATTATCTTTTAAAGATATTCTTGAAAATAAAAACATCAATTTAGACTCTGTAAAAAAAGGGGATGTGGTTGCATTAATTGGTGATTTCAATTCTATTTCAATTGCTACTTTATTAATGCTAATTGATAAGAAAGTAATTCTAGTCCCTTTAACGAATTTAACTAAAGAGCAGCATGAGTATTTTTTTGAAAGCGCACATGTAAACGTTATTATTGAGGATGGGAAGGTTTCAAGATTTTCTGAGCAAATTAATCATGAGTTTCTAGATATTATTCGCGAAAGAAATAGTTCAGGTTTAATTTTATTTTCAACAGGAACAACGGGCAGGCCTAAAGCAATCTTGCATGATTTTGACCCTTTTCTAAGCAGGTTTGAAACACCCAGACCAACACTAAGGACATTAAACTTTTTACTTTTTGATCACATCGGGGGCCTAAATACACTATTTCATACATTATTTAACAAAGGTATAGTTATAGCTCCCAAAGACAGAACTACCCAAGAAATTCTTGAATTATGCAATAAATATAAAGTTGAAGCATTGCCAACAACCCCAACTTTTTTAAGAATGATGCTACTTAGCGGTGAGCTAAAAGATAAGTTTCCAAAATCAGTAAAAATTGTGACATATGGAACAGAAAGAATGGATCAACCAACACTAGATGAATTGTGTAGAATTTTGCCTGATGTTGATTTTAGGCAAACTTTTGGAATGTCTGAGCTTGGCATCTTAAGGGTTAAATCAGAATCAAGAAACAGTCTCTTTATGAAAGTTGGTGGCGAGGGCGTTAAAACAAAAATTGAAGATGATGTTTTGTGTATTAGGTCAGATTCAAGAATGATTGGATATTTAAATGCTAAATCACCCTTTGATAGTGATGGTTGGTATAACACTAAAGATATTGTTGAAAGAAATGGTGAATATATTAAAGTTGTTGGGAGAACAACTGAAGTTATAAATGTTGGAGGGTTAAAATTTATGGCATCAGAAGTTGAAAGAGTAGCTCTTGAATTTGACAATGTAAGTCACGTAAAAGTAATTGCTAAACCAAACCCAATCACTGGTGAGCATTCCGAAATAATTCTACAACCATCAAATGACTCGTTTGATATAGCAGAATTTAGGAGGTTTATGAAATCAAAGCTCCAAAGCCATATGGTTCCAAGAAAAGTGATAATTGAAGATATATCAGTTGGACATCGCTTCAAAAAAATTTAAGGTTAAAATAACTACTTTTCTTCCTGAAAAGTTAGAATAATCAAATGAAAATTTCTGTTGTCAGTGGCGGTTTTGATCCTATTCATTCTGGACATATCGAATATATAAATTCTGCAAAAGAATATGGTGATATTCTTTTTGTTGCATTGAATTCAGATAATTGGCTTTCTAGAAAAAAAGGGCAGCCATTTATGTGCTTTGATGAACGAAAAATTGTTCTTGAAAGCATTCAATCTGTAAATGAAGTGATAGCGTTTAATGATGATGATGGTAGCTGCATAGATGCTCTAAATCAAATTAAAGAAAAATATCCAGATGATAAAATTATTTTTTGCAATGGGGGAGATCGAAATAAATTTAATATTCCAGAAATGTCTGTGCCTGATGTTGAATTTGTTTTTGGAGTTGGAGGAGAAGATAAAAAAAATTCCAGTAGCTGGATATTAAAAAACTGGCAGGGCAAATCAGAGAAAAGAGTATGGGGCAAATACTTTAACCTTTATCAGAATGAATCAATTAAATTAAAAGAATTAATAATAAATCAAGGTAAAGGCATGAGTTTGCAAAGGCATTTTAAGAGAGATGAGGTATGGTTTGTGTCAAATGGTGAGTGTAGGGTAAAATTCAAAGCTAAAGGTACAGAAGATTTTAAAGAACTTCATCTAAAACTTCATGATGTATTTAAGGTTTCAAAAGAAGATTGGCACCAAATATATAATCCTTTTCAACAAGAATGTAGGATTATTGAAATACAGCATGGTGAAGAAACTAATGAAGATGACATTGAAAGATTAGAGTTTTATAAAGGAAATGATGAGTAAAGATTTTAAAGTAAAGGATATCTCTTTAGCAGAGTTTGGTAGGCAAGAGATCTTATTAGCACAAGATGAAATGCCAGCTTTGATGAAGCTAAGAGAAAAGTACAGGCATGAACAGCCGCTGAAAGGAGCTAAAATTATTGGATGCATACATATGACTATTCAAACGGCTGTGCTAATTGAAACTCTTATTGATTTAGGAGCAGAAGTAAGGTGGTCATCATGCAACATTTTTTCTACACAAGATCATGCAGCAGCAGCAATAGCAGCAAGCGGAATTCCTGTCTTTGCTTGGAAAGGCGAAACTGAAGAAGAGTACGATTGGTGTTTAGAACAAACAATTAATAAAGCTGGAGAACCATGGGATGCTAATATGATTTTGGATGACGGCGGCGATTTATCAATAAAAATTCATGAAGAATATCCTAAGATGCTTGAGAATATCCATGGAATTTCAGAAGAAACAACAACAGGTGTAAAACGTTTAAAAGAACTATTTGATCTTGGAAAGCTAAAGACCCCTGTTATAAATGTGAATGATTCAATTACAAAGTCAAAAAATGATAATAGATATGGTTGCAGACATGGATTGGATGATGCGATAAAAAGAGGTACTGATATGCTGCTTTCTGGGAAAAAAGCACTTGTAATTGGTTATGGTGATGTTGGCAAAGGTTCAGCTGAATCTTTAGCACAACAGAAAATGATCATTGATATTACTGAAGTAGATCCAATATGTGCAATGCAGGCTTGCTTCGACGGTTATTCTGTTGTTTCACCATATGAGAACGGTTTAGTCTCAAAGAATGGTCTAGGCCTTAATAAAGAGCTACTTAAAAAATATGATCTTGTTGTCACTACAACAGGAAATGTAAATGTTCTAGATAAATTTATGCTTAATGAACTCAAATCAGGTTGTGTCGTTTGTAATATTGGCCATTTCGATAATGAAATTGATGTTAAGCATTTAAGAAAATTTGAATGGTACGAAATTAAGGAAGGTGTCCACAAAGTCATGAGAGGAGATAATGACTATCTAATTTTATTGGCTGAGGGGAGGTTAGTAAACTTAGCTTTAGCTACAGGACACCCAAGCAGAGTAATGGACGGATCTTTTTGCAATCAAGTTCTTGCTCAAATATATCTTTATCAAAATAAATTTGCAAAACATAAAAAAGATATATTTATAAAAAATTTACCAATTGAGCTTGATCAAGAAGTTGCTAAGTACATGGTTGAAGGTTTTTCTGGGGTATTGACTGAATTAACTGAGGATCAAAAAGATTATTTAGGCATATCTGATGGTATATTCAAGCCAGAAAATTACAAATACTAGCTATTCACTTTTATATTTTTTTAGAAATTTAATATGATCAATGGCGAAGTTACCACTTACTTTTTTTTCAGGCATGACATTATCTACAACAGTTGACCCAATTGTTACCCAAGCTCTATCTCCAATTTCAACACCATTTGCTACAGATGAGCCAGGCCCAATAAATACATTTTCACCTATTGTCACATTTCCAGCAATAAATGAGGATGCAGCTAAAGAAGAATTTTTGCCTATCTGTGAGTCATGGGCAATATGTACATGGGAATCAATTTTTACATTTTCATTAATGGTTGTGAATCCTCCAAAGGTTGCTCTTACAACGGTGCTTAATGCTTGAATATTTACATTGTTATTTAATTTAACACCACCAGATTGAGAGATTATTTTGCGAGAAGAATTCTTTCCTGTTATTTCAAATGCTTCTGAACCAATGACAACTCCCTCACCTATGTTGCAGTTATCTCCAATAATTGATCGTTCATTTATAATGGCGTTTGGACCAACATAAGAATTGTCTCCAATCGTAACATTGGTCTCTGAAATTATTGCACTAGGATGCACCCTTGCTTTTTTAGATATTTTTGAAGTGAAGTTTTCCCATTGAAAATCTACTTTTTTAGACAAGTATGTTTGGATTTCTGACAAAAGAGTTTTTGGATCATCAGAAAATATAACTCCTCTATTTTTTTGAGAAATTTTTTCAAAGTATTCTTTTTTATTAACTATAAATGCAACATTTTTTTCTGATTTTAGGCCTAGTTCTAAAAACCTTTCACTAATTGCATACACTAGTGTATTCATAAGATATGGGTTGCATGTACCAATTTTGCTTGCAAAACTAATTTTAGAATCCACTACTAATTCAAAATTAATATCTTTTTGTATTTCCGATAACTTAATTTTTTTGTGCGTAAACATTATGTCTAAATTTTACTGTAAACTTTAAATATTTTTTAATCTGCTATGAAATTATAAACGATTAAATTAATTCAATTTATTTTTTCTTAAGATCATATTTAGCATATAATCTAACATTTTATGGCTGAGTGGCAGAGTGGTTATGCAGCGGACTGCAACTCCGTTAACATCGGTTCGATTCCGTTCTCAGCCTCCAACATACTCAAAATAACTAAAAATGAATCATTTTATACAAACGCTAATATAGAAAAGGCGAAAAAAGTATTACGATATACTCCTAAAGCTAAATTTGAAGATGGAATAAAGCAATTTATAAATTGGTATGGAAACTATACAAAATAAAAAAGTTAAGATTGGAATCGTTGGTCATGGTTTCGTGGGTAAAGCTACAGACTCTGGGTTTGATACTGATGTAGAAAAATTTATTGTTGACCCTTTATTGGGAACTTCAGTAGATGATTTAAAAGATTTTCAACCAGAAATAGTATTTATATGTGTTCCAACACCTATGGCTGATGATGGGGAGCAAGATTCTTCAATATTAGTTTCAGTGGTCAAAGAATTAGTGTTGAAATGTCCCGATACAATAAAAGTCATTAAGAGCACTGTTTTGCCTTCTATTCTTGAAGATTTATCAAAATTAGATGACAAAGTGATCTATAATCCTGAGTTTCTGAGAGAAAAGCATGCTAATGAAGATTTTATTAATTCTAAATTAATAATTTTTGGTGGAGAAAAAAAAATCTCAAAGGTAGTATCAAGAGCTTATCTAAATAACTCAAAATGCAAGACTAGTAAACATAGGTTTACAGATATTTCGACAGCTTCTTTGATTAAATACACAATAAATACATTTCTAGCTTCAAAAGTTATTTATTTTAATGAGATAAAACGCTTATTTGATAGTTTTAAGATCTCTGATGATTGGAATGAAATCATTGACATAATCTCATTGGATGAAAGATTGGGTTCATCACATATGAATGTTCCTGGTCATGATGGTAGATTGGGGTTTGGGGGTGCATGTTTTCCTAAGGATAGTTTAGCGTTGCTTAAGCTTGCCTCTAAAAGGCAAATAGAGCTAAAAATTCTAGAAAATGTAATAAGGATAAATAACACAATTAGAAAGGAATATGAAGAACTAGATGCTCGAGAGTCCGAACAAAATGTTAGTTACGATGATAAAATCTAAAAATGCCCAGGTGGTGAAATTGGTAGACACAAGGGACTTAAAATCCCTCGAAGGGAACTTCGTGCCGGTTCAAGTCCGGCCCTGGGCACCATCATAATAAATTGAGGTTTAGAAATCTGATTTCTCGTGGGCATGGTAGAAATATGATAGTCTTTGTTAAATGAATAATAGTAACGAAAATAAAGATGTCGAATTAATAGAATTCTTTTCTTTACTTTGGAGTAAAAGAATAACCTTATCTTTAATAACATTGTTGATAACCACTCTAGCGGCATCTTATGCAATATTTTCTCCGAACATTTATTCTTCTTCAGCAATTTTAAAAGTGTCTGATAGTCAAGACGGTTCAACCCTATCTTCTATCACATCGCAATATGGAGATCTTGCATCAATGGCTGGTATTTCTCTTCCTGTCTCAAGCCAAGATAAAACTGGCCTTGTTATACAAACAGTAAAATCAAGAGATTTTCTGAAACATCTTATCTTGAATCACGATGTGCTCTCAAAATTAATGGCTACAAAGAAATATGACCATAAATCTCAAAAAATAGTTTTTGATACATCGATATATGACCCTAAAAAAGAAGAATGGAATAGTGGCGCACCCTCTTATCTGAGAGCATATAGAGAGTATTTTAGTAAGAATCTAAGTATAAACCTTGATAGAAATACTGGTTTCATAAAGATCACTTTTTACCATGAGTCTCCAAATTTCGCTAAAGAATTTCTAGAAATTATTATTTCCGAATTAAATGCTACGACTAAATTAAAAGATCTGGAAGAATCTCAACTAGCTCTTAAATATCTTGAGTCTCAATTAGAAATAACGAATCAAAATGATATAAGAGATTCTATAAACAAGTTAATAGAGATACAGTTAAAGAAACAAATGTTTGCAAATATAAAAGATGATTATTTAGTTTCAGTAATTGATCAGCCATTTGCACCTGAAGAAAAATCTTCACCTAGAAGAGCGTTAATTACGATTTTGGGACTATTCATAGGATTTGTTCTCTCTATTTTTATAGTCTTATTCAAGAATTCTTTTCAAAATAGAAATGTCTAAAATTTTAGTTACTGGATCAGCAGGATTTATAGGTTATCATCTTGTCAAATCTCTCATAAAAAGAAATCATGATGTAATTGGAATAGATAATCTTAATGAATATTATGATAAAAAACTAAAGACCAAGAGACTAGATAATCTAAATCTTCTAAAAGAAGACCATTCATATTCAGGCTCATATGATTTTTATCAGCTTGATTTAATTGATAAAAATAGACTAGAAGAATTATTTTCTAAAAATAAATTCGAGATAATAATTAATCTGGCTGCTCAGGCTGGAGTCAGATATTCTATTGATAATCCATATAGCTACATGGAATCTAACCTAGTTGGTTTCATGAATATACTAGAATGCTGTAGGAGTAGTGAAATTAAACATCTCATTTTTGCAAGCTCTAGTTCTGTCTATGGTATGAACATGCAGCAGCCTTTCAGTGTTGATCATAATACTAATTTTCCTATAAGCCTTTATGCCTCAACTAAAAAGTCTAATGAAGTCTTAGCCTTCTCTTATAGTCATCTTTATGATATTCCAATGACAGGGCTTCGTTTTTTTACAGTTTATGGTCCATTTGGTAGACCTGATATGGCATATTTTAAATTTACAAAAGCTATTAATGAGGGCAAGTCTATTGATATTTATAATTATGGAAAAATGAAAAGAGATTTTACTTATATTGATGATGTAGTTCATGGAATATTAGGGGCCATCAATAAAATACCAGAAGAGCAAAATAATAATATCTCTTCTTCAAAAGCAAGGTTTAAGATTTATAACTTAGGAAATAATAAACCTATTACTTTAAAAGAATTTATAAATTGCATAGAGGAAGCATTACAAAAGAAAGCAATTTTGAATGAATTGCCAATGCAGCTTGGTGATGTTCCGATTACTTATGCAGACATTAGTGATGCAAAGAAAGAATTAGGGTTCAATCCAAAGACAGACATAAAAGAGGGAATATCTAATTTTGTTAAATGGTATAAAGATTTTTACTTAGATTAGCTTTTAAGGGTCTTTATATTTGATATGTGATATGAAAAAAATTTCAATTCTAGTTATAAGTGGAGAAGATTTATATTTAAGAATTCCTTCATTGATTGCATTAAAAAATAAAGGTTATTCTATTTTTGCTGCTGGTTCTGTTGAACATCCTTGGTTCGCTGAAGCAGGAATAAAATTCTATAAATATGATTTAAACAGAAAATTTAATTTATTTTCAGACATATATTCTATGAGAAGAATTAAGGAAATTTATTATGAGTGTAAACCTGATATTGTTCATGCATTTGATACTAAGCCTTGCATCTTAACTCCTTTATCATTAGGACTAATAAAAGGAGCAAATATTATTAGAACGATTAATGGGATGGGGGTAATTTTTTCAGAAAATAATTTTCAAAATTTTTTCTTAAGGATAATATACATTGCCTTACATTTTTTCATTAGGAACAGAGTATCTTTAACAATTTTTCAGAATAGTGGCGATATGAATTTTTTCAGAAAATTTTTTTTAGCCAATAAAAATAATTCTCAAATAATAGCTGGTTCAGGTATTTCTGTTAATGACATCAATCAAAAAATAAATAAAGGATCAAGAAAGGATCTTAGAGATTATTTATTCCCTCAGAAAGATATTATTTTTATTCTTGTTTCAAGAATGATTATTTCTAAAGGTATTGAAACTTTTATAGAAGCTGCAGATATTGTCATTAAAAAGAATGATAAAGTTGGCTTTCTATTAGTCGGCCCCGATGCAAGTGAAGAGCCAGAAGGGGTAAAAATGGACGACTATATAAATCTTTCAAAAGAAATAAAGTATCTTGGCAAAAGAGATGATATTCCTAATCTATTGAATGCTTCAGACTTTTTTGTTTTACCAACTTTTTATAAAGAAGGCATACCTAGAGCTCTTCTTGAAGCGCAAGCTATTGGTCTTCCAGCAATTGTATCTAATATTTCAGGATGTAAAGATGTAATAATAGAAGGTAAAAATGGATGGCAAGTTCCGCCAAATGATAAAAGAAAACTTGCTAATAAAATAATACAAGCTATAGAAACAACAGAAAGCAAGAAAAAAGAAATGAGTATTTTTTCAAAAAGAAACATTATAGAAAAATATAGCGTATCAGTAATTTCAAATGAAACTGATAAAGTTTATAAAAAATCTATAAATGAACAAGAGCTCAAATAAAGATTTTTACTAACTTGATTGATATAATCCCACTCATAATTATCTTATTAGGAATCTATAGAATATGAGCACTATTAAAGAGAATATTTCTTGTAAAAATGCTGTTATTGGCATTATTGGCCTTGGTTATGTTGGCATCCCACTTTCATTAAGATTCTGTCAAACAGGGTTTAAAGTTATTGGTTTTGATATTGATAAGGACCTTGTAACTCAGTTAAATCATGGCAAAAGCTCAATTAGCCATATATCTGATAGTTCTATTAGGGCGATGATTGAAAGTGGATTTGAAGCGACTTATGAATTCTCTAAAATAAAAAATTGTGATGCTTTGATTATATGTGTTCCTACACCTCTAGATAAAGATAAAAATCCAGATTTAAGTTTTGTGACTAGCACTATGGATCAAATTCAACCTTTTTTGAAGAAAGATCAAATATTGAGTCTAGAAAGTACAACTTGGCCAGGAACAACTCAAGAAATAATATTGCCATATATTGAGAAAAAAGGATTTGTTGTTGGGAAAGATTTTTATTTAGTTTATTCACCTGAGAGAGAAGATCCTGGCAATCCAAATTTTTCAACTCAGACAATACCAAAGATTGTTGGCGGCACTACTGAAGAATGTTTAGATTTAGGAAAGAATCTTTATGAGAATGTAGTTGATAAAGTTGTACCAGTATCTTCAACTTCTGTTGCTGAGATGATTAAACTTTATGAAAATATTCATAGATCAGTGAATATAGGGCTTGTAAATGAGATGAAAGTTATCTCTGATAAATTGGGTTTGGATATATACGAGATAATAGATGGCGCTAAAACTAAACCTTTTGGTTTTACAGCTTACTATCCAGGCCCTGGTGTAGGAGGCCATTGCATTCCTATAGATCCCTTTTATTTAACTTGGAAAATAAAAGAATTTGGTATTGATTCAAGATACATAGAACTTTCAGGAGAAATCAATAATTCTATGCCTAACTATATAGCTGGCAAAATTAAAGAAGCTCTTAATAAGTCAGATAAATCAATAAGCTCCGCTAAAATATTGATTTTAGGACTAACTTATAAGCCTGATGTTGATGATTGTCGTGAAAGTCCTTCCGTCCATTTAATGGAGATTCTTAAAAAAGAGGGAGCATTTTTGGATTATAGCGATCCATATTTTCCTGAATTCCCTAAGATGAGAGAACATAGCTTTGATTTAAAATCAGTTGATCTGTCTAAGAGTAATTTAAATAAGTATGATCTTGTAGCTTTACTGACAGATCATAGCTCTTTTGACTATGATTGCATTAAGAGTAATTCCAAGATATTAGTTGATACTAGAGGTAAGTATAGGGAAGATAATGACAAAAATATTATCAAAGCCTAAAAAATAAACTTAAGCACTCAATGAAAAATTATGCATTAATAGGTTCTGGGGGATATATATCTTCTCGTCATTTACAAGCAATAAAGAATACTGGAGGGAATCTAATTGTTTCATTTGATATAAAAGAACCATCTCAGAATATAGAAGATTTATTTCCCAATTCTATATTTTTCAATAATTTTAATGAGTTTAAAAAACATATAGCAGACATCAAAGGATCTTCAAAAGAAATAGATTTTATATGTATCTGTTCTCCAAATCATCTTCATTTTGAGCATATAACTTATGGACTTAAGAATAATATGAATGTGATATGCGAAAAACCTCTTGTGTTAAAGCCAGATCATTTAAATGAGTTAGATGATTTAGAAAAGATTTCAGGAAATAGGGTTTTTTCTATTCTTCAACTCAGACTTCATCCTGCAATAATTAATTTGAAAGATAGTATTAGAAATAAAGCTAATAAAGATATATATAAAGTTGATTTAAGTTATTTTTCTTCTCGTGACGCCAGCTATCTAAAATCCTGGAAAGGCTCTAATGATAAATCAGGCGGAATTGTTACTAATATTGGCATTCATTATTTTGATTTGCTTGGATATTTGTTCGGAAAAATTAAGAAAAACATTGTTCATCACAGAAAAGAAGATTGCGCAACTGGATATCTTGAATTTAATAATGCAAAAGTCTCTTGGATCATATCTATAAATTTACAACATATGCCTAAAAATTTATCAAAAGAACAAAAAACATATCGGAGTATCAGGATTAATGATCAAGAGATAGACTTCTCTATTGTAGGCAATGATCTGCATGAAGAAAGTTATAAAAATATAATTAGAAAATCTGGATTTGGTATTGCAGAAGCAAGACCTTCAATAGAGCTAGTTAATGATATTAGAAATAATAAAATTATTCCTAGTGTAGGGTCTAAACACAGATATTATGGCAATATAGAATAAGTTTATGGCAATAGAATTCATTAATTTAAAGAAACAATACGATTTATTAAGAAAAGATATAGATAGAGCAATTAAGAATGTTTTAAGCCATGGAAAATATATACTTGGCCCTGAGGTCAAAGAATTTGAATCAGATTTATCAAATTTTTTAAATGTTAAGCATGCTATTACATGTGCTAATGGAACAGATGCTTTACTTCTAGCATTAATGGCTCTTGATGTTAAAAATAAAGATGCAATTTTTATTCCATCTTTTACTTTTGCTAGCACTGCTGAAGTCATACCATATACAAATGCTACTCCTTTCTTTGTAGATTGTGACCCAGATACATTTAATATGGATATCACGAGTTTAGAAAGAACTATTAATTTTTCAAGAAGACAAGGATTTGAGCCTTCAGTAATAATACCAGTCGATTTATTTGGTTTAGCAGCTGATTATAAGAATATAAAAGAGCTTGCCAATAGAGAAAATATAAGAATTATAGGTGACAGTGCACAAGGATTTGGCAGCAAAATCCATGGCAAATATTCGTCTGAATTTTGTGACATAGTTACAACATCTTTCTTCCCTGCAAAACCATTAGGTTGTTATGGTGATGGCGGTGCTATCTTTACTAATGATAATAATCTAGCAGATGATCTTTTATCGTTAAGATTTCATGGGAAAGGTAAACATAAATATGAGAATGTTAGGATTGGCATGAATTCAAGATTGGATTCAATTCAAGCAGCTGTTTTAATACAGAAATTAAAGATTTTTTCAAAAGAAATCCTGCAGAGACAAGAAATAGCAAAAACTTATAATGACAATCTCTCAGATATTATAAAAACCCCAAAGATTGATTCTTGTTATGAATCAGTTTGGGCACAATATTCATTACTAGCAATAGATAGCAATGAAAGAGAAAAAATCATGGAAATGTTAGCAAGAAAAAATATACCGTCAAACATATATTATCCTGTTCCTCTTCATCTTCAGAAGGCTTATAAGGAATATCCATTAGATCCTGAGGGCTTAAAAAATTCTGAAGATATTGCAGAAAAAATATTTTCACTTCCTATGCACCCTTATCTAACAGATCAAGAACAAAATAGTATAATATCGGTAATTAGAGAATATTTTTAAGCTAGTTCTCTTTTTGTAAATCTTATGAATTTTAAAAACGTTTTAGTATTAGCTCCACATACTGATGATGGTGAATTTGGTTGTGGTGGTACAATTTCTAGGCTTGCAGATAATGGAGCAGAAATAACTTATGTTGCCTTTTCTTCTTGTGAAGAATCTGTTCCAAAAGAATTCGATTCTAATATTACTAAAAAAGAATTAAAAGAAGCAACAAGAGTGCTTGGTATTTCAGGGAATAATGTAATCCTTCATGATTTTAAAGTAAGGTTTTTCCCTGAATATAGACAATCTATTCTTGAAGAATTAGTTTCCATTAATAATAAATTAAATCCTGATTTAATTTTATTACCTTCATTAGATGACTGCCATCAAGATCATAATACTATTGCTAAAGAAGGTTTTAGAGCATTTAAAAGATCTTCAATACTTGGATACGAGATGCCGTGGAACAATAAAATATTTCCAACAACGTGTTTTGTGAAATTAAAAAAAGAAGATATAGATAAGAAGGTGAATGCCATAAAGTGCTATAAATCTCAAGAGTTTAGAACTTATGCAAGAGAAGATTTTATTAAGAATCTTGCTTCTGTAAGAGGGGTTCAGGCAGGCACAAAATTTGCAGAATCATTTGAAGTTATTAGATGGATAATATAAAAAAGAAAATTGGTATTCATCAACCCAATTTTCTTCCATGGATAGGTTATTTTGCAAAACTGCTTGCAAGTGATGAATTCATTTTCCTTGATACTGCCCAATTCTCAAAAGGAAGTTATCAAAATAGAGTCCTAATTAAGAATCCTCAAGAATCGAAATGGTTTACAGCAAATGTTCAAAAAGAAAAAGATAGTTTTATGCAATCAAAATTTATTAAACTTAGCAATTTTGATTTCTGGAAAGAAAAACATCTTAAGACTCTTCAGGCGAATTATTCAAAAAGCAATAATTTTAATTTCTTTTTTGAAAAAATTGAGAATTTCTATAGGAATTCCGATTTTAAATATTTATGTGAATTTAATATTGGCTTGATTATTGTTATCTGTGAAGCTTTAGAAATACCAACAAATAAATTTATTAGATCATCGGAACTAGACATAACTTCAACAGGCGATGATGCTCTTATAGACATTGCAATCAAAAGAAATGCAGATGTATATTTATCTGGTTCTGGAGGAAAGAAGTACCAAGATGAGAAAAAATTTGAAGATAAAGGTATTTCTATTGAGTATAATTTTTTTACTCACCCACAGTACAATCAATTGTGGGGTGAATTTATAGAAGGGCTGTCAATAGTAGATCTTTTGTTAAATGAAGGAGAGAATGCATCTACTATCCTTAAAGAATCAGTTTTAATCAATGGCTAGAAGCATTCCATTTTTCTTTATATTTTTATTTATAGCTCTTTTCATTCCATTATTTCCATCAATTTCTATAGATCAAACACTAACTCTATTACTGTATTTAGCATCTGCAGGCTTTCTCTATCTGCATTTAAAGAAAACTAATTTTCTTTTTGATAGCGTGCTAATTTTTTATATATCCTTCGTAATATTTATAGCAATCGGAGCAATAATTTTTTTAAATGATAGCTCGTTTCTTATAAACACTCTGAGTTCAGGTGATGATTTAAATAATATTCTTGATAAATATTCTTTGTATATGTCAATTGGTTTCTTCACATTTATTTTTTCTAGTTTTGTATTTCTATTTTTTAGAGAGCATCTTCTGCTTAATAAAAAAACTATACCTATCAATAGTAGATTTATCATATCGATTGTCTTTTTAATATCTTTATTCATCTCAGTTGTAGGATTTCTTTTAGAACCAAACTATGTATCAAATTTATCTCAGTTTTTTAGCGGCTCATTAGATGGTAGAGATATAAGAATGGCAACTACATTAGAAGATTCGAATTCTTCATATGCAGGCAAAGGCATTGTTAATGTAATCAAGTATCAATTACTTCCTTTTATGTCTCTTGCATTCATAATCCTCAATAAAAATAGAAGATTTTTGATTCTATCAACCATATTAGTAGTTTTTATTGTTCTCATTGGTGAGTTTAGAAGAGCGCCTGCTTTATTTTTTTTAATAAGCATATTTTTCTATTTTCTATTTTTTGATAATAGCCTTAAGAAATCTCCTTCAGTTATGAAGTTATTTTTTTATTTCATTATTTTTATCTTAGCTTATACATTACTTTCACTTACTCTTGGCAGAAGCAGCGAAAGCATTTTTTTATTTACATATGAGCTTCTATATAGAATATTTATTTCTTCAGCCCAAACAGGAACTTATATTTTTCAAATTATTCCGGCAATAATGCCAGAACTAAATGGAAGTAGCTATATTCAAAATTTACCTTCCTTTATAACTGGCATGGATGATTGGTCTTTTGCAGCTGAAATTTTTTATTATATACATGGAAGACAAGGTGGAGCTTCCTTCTCTTTTATATCAGAAGGATATGCAAATTTTGGAATTTATGGGATTTTCTTAACAACTATTTTATTATCTCTACTATTTAGCTGTGTTGAATATAATTTTCAGAAACGTTCTTCTGATTATCTAGAATTAGCTTTTTATATCTTTTTCTTAATAAATTTAGTGCCTGCTTTTGTAATGGGAAGCTTGGTAGGGCCAATGATAAATATTATTCTTGTACGAATAACAATTTTTCTAATGAACTTAGTTGCTATTTTGCTATTTTCTGTGAATAGAAAAAATTAAATATAATGGAGTTATCAGTTTGTTTACAATTGATTCAATAGAATTATTTTTATGTGAGTTCAAATCAGAAGGTTTGAATTATTCTACTTGGTCAACCAATACAAGAGAATTTTTAGTTTATAAAATTAATTCTGGTAATTTTTCAGGTTGGGGAGAGTCAACAATAAATTATAATTGTTATGGTGTAGCAAAGAGAATCGGTAAAAGGATAGTAGGCAAGGACCTTTCCAAAAAAGAGGAATTAATAGACCCTAAAATATTGAAAGATAATATTATTTTTCAATATTATGCTGGATTTAATAGACGTTATCGCCAAATAAGGGAAGGATTTTCTCAAGCCTTATGGGATATTCATGGAAAAATTTTAGATAAACCATTCTCAGAAATGATTGGTAAGCATCAATTTGTTAATAAAAATATATCACAAGAAGGAATGCCTGTTATTCATGTCTTTGAGCCTGAAGATATGGCAAAACTTGCGAATTTATGGCTTGAAGAAGGATTTACAACATTCAAATTAAAACTAAGAGGAAATGCTAAAGAAGATATTAAAGCAATGAAAATGATAAAGTCACTTTCAAGTGAAGTTAATATTCTGATTGGCGATGCAAACTACGGTTATAAATCTATCAAAGAACTAGAAAACGCAGCAAATGGTTTCATTCAGAATGATTTAGGATTCTTACAAAACCCAATAAGAAAGCCTTTTTGGCAATATAAAAAAATATCAGAAAAATTAGGAATAAAATTTACAAGCGATAATACCTCTTATTGGCCGAATATCATTAGAGTTATAAAATTCCAGGAAGCAGAATTAATCAATCTGCATCCAAATATAATGGGGGGAGTTGATTATCTTTTTAACGTCTTTAGATATGCTAAAAAAAATAAGACCAAAACAATAGTAGGCAGTTCAGGTTTCTGTGGAATTCAAGATAAATGTTATCAAAAGATGTCATTTTGCTTAGATAATGAAATGCCAACTGAAAATATTGGGCTTCAAAATTATTTCTGTAAAAAGTTTAATGACTATTATAAATATAGCTCAAATACAACTTCTATACTCAAGAATGATCTTCAAGTAAAAGAGGGCAGGATTTATGAGAGAGATGAAAGTGGTTTTGGTATTGAGGTTGATCAAAGTAAGCTAGATCTAATTTGTAAAGAACATTTAATTTTTAATTAATGGATATTGTAAAAAATTTAGGTTATACAACTTTAGCTCAAATATTATCATTTTTATTTACGCTATTCTTTAGTATTTTTGTTGCAAGATTATTGGGTCCTGAAGGGCAGGGTAATTATGCGTTATGGATATTGATTCCAACACTTATAGCTAGATTTAGTCATTTTGGTTTTGATCTATCATCTAGCTATTTCTCAGAAGATAAAAGGTTTTCTGATAGCACTATTTTTTCTACGTGCATATTTATAGTCTTAACGTATTTCATTTTCTCCACATCACTCTTCTTTCTTTACAACTACACTTCATTAGAGATTGAATTATTTACATCGTCTAAAGAAATAATTTTTTTAATAATCATTATTGCAGGTTTGTATTTGCTAAGAACTCTATTAATGTCCTATTTAGTTGGGAAAAACAGAATAGCTATTCATAGTATTTTTACTGTTTCAGAAGCCTTCATTCCTTTACTTTTAGTTTTTAGCTTATTTTTTTATATTGATATCAAGGCTGAAATTGTTGTCATGATAATTGCTTTAAATATGCTTCTAATAAATATTTTCCTCGTCAAAAAGACTTTTTCAAAGATCATTGTTCCAGAAAAAGAGTATTTATCTTTAGGATTAAATTATGGAATCAAAAGTTGGGCAAATAATATTTTTAATCAACTAATTTATAGAGCAGACATTCTTATGGTTGCATATTTTCTAGGACCATTAGAAACAGGACTTTATTCAATAGCTATCTTATTTGTTGAGAAAGGTTGGTTCTTTACTGGAGCAATAGCACATGCTTTATTCCCGACAATAAGAGATCAAGATAATTCTGATGGACCATATTTGAGCGCCAGAATTTCAAGGGTTAATTTTTTGTTTACCCTTCTATATCTGTCTGTTTTAGGAATGTTATCCTATGTATTAGTTCCTTTTATGTTTGGAGAAGAATATTTAGATAGTGTTTATCCTTTGTTATGGCTAATTCCAGGTACGTTGTTTTTAGCTGTACCAAAAATAATCCTTACACAATTTGCAGTTGCAGACAGAATGGATATTCCCGTTAAATCTTCTGGCCCAGCTTTATTGGTTAATATTGCCTTAAATCTTTGGCTTATTCCTAAAATGGGGATAATTGGAGCTGCAATGGCTACTTCAATCTCTTATTTTGTCTATTTTTTTATTTCAGTTTATTTCTATCAAAAATTAACAGGCATACATTTCAGCAAACTTTTTCTTTTAGATAAAAATGATCTAATTCAGATAAAAGACTTTTTTTTAAACTTCTTTAAGAGAAGTTCATTATAGTATTAATGTATATAAGGAATTTCTTTAGATATTTATGCGATTAATTTATGTAAATCAAGTCGATTTTACTGAGAAGACTGGTCAAGGCACTCATGAAAAAGAAATAAAAAGACTTCTTATTAATGACAAATCTATTGAAGGCATATATGTGGGCCAAAAACCAGATAAGAATCATAATCTAACTAACCAAACTAATATTTTTTTAATTCCTATCAAAAAAAATATTTTTGGGTATATAGCATATCAATTCAGATTATTTAGAATCTTATTAAGATTAATAAAGCAAAAAGATACTATCATTTTTCAGAGATATTCTCCTACTATGCTGGCTCCTGCACTAATAAGCAGATTATTTAAAATACCATTAATAACTAGAACAGGGCCAACGATAAGAAATCTTAAAATTTATGAGAAACCCAATAATCATATTTTTAGATTTTTATTAAATATATTAATTAGATTTAATTACCATTCATCTTCTTATATCGTCACTGTAACAAAAACAGTAGAAGATTATGTGAAAGAAAAATATTCTATGGATGCAGAAAAAATGAAAATTATTGGCAATGGCTTCAATCCTAATACTTTCTTTCTGAAAAAAAATGATAGTCATTCTTCTGACAATCAAAATGATCCTTTGCTAGTTTTTGCAGGTAGTTTTCATATAGATACAGGTGTTGATGATCTTGCAGAAGCATTATCAATCTTGTCTAAAAAAAATGAGAAACAACAATTATGTATATTAGCTGGAGATGGACCTACTAGATCTGATATTGAGAAAAATATGAGTAAGCTTGATCTCAATTGGAGAATTATTTTTCCTGGTAGAATTGAGCAAAAGAAACTAAATGATTATCTAAATAGAGCAACTTTGGCAGTTGTTCCCTTTAATAGTATGGGTTTGAATCAAACTGGATCCGCAGCAGTTAAGGTCTTTGAATATTTAGCTACAGGAACTCCTGTACTAGCGACTAGGCATGATGATCACAAATTTATAGAAGAAAATAATCTTGGAATCTTATGTAATCCAGATGATCCAGAAGATATGGCAGAAGGAATTTTAAAAATAATAGACTTAAGCAAAAATAAAAATTTTGATAAGGAAAGATTAGCAGATTATGCAAAACAAAATGGCCTTTGGAATAATTCTTATCAAAAAATAAAAGATCTATGCAAATCTGCTTTATTGGGGAATATAGATGATCATTGAAGTTATTGGAGCGACTAGTTCAGGTAAATCTTTCTTAATAGGGAATTTAAAAAAATTCTCACAAAAAGATATTCTAAATATTAACTCAAGCGAGGCAAAACCAAATCTAATCAAACTACTATGGTTAGAGTTAAGAAATTGGACTTTTTTCCTTATTTTTAATCAGTCTAGAATAAGAATTATAAGCATTCTTATTTTATGTCTCTCAAGAAAAGATTCTTTTTTAATGAGAGTAAACTTATTCAGAAATTTTATTAAGAAATATGGAGAATATGAGTATATAAAAAGAGTGTATAAAAAAAGCATTTTCCTTCAAGATGAAGGGCCAATTCATGCTTTTAGCAATTTATTTTGTCATTACGATACTGAACCAGATATTAATAAACTTAATAATTTTAAGAGTATATTGATATTTCCGGACGTGATTTTAAAAGTTAAAACAGATCATAAAAAAATGTTAGAAAGAGCTAAATCTAGAGAAGATGCTCCTTGGAATAATCTAAACGATAAGCAATGGCAGAATATTTTTTTAAATACTGAAAAAATTTATGACTTTACGTTAGAGAATTCTAACTCCATACCTATAATTGAAGTAAATCTAGAAGAAGATAGCTATTATGAGATACTTGAGAGAATAAGAAAATTTTTTTGAAGTATGGAAACTAATATCTCGAATATAGAGACACCAAATATTTCTGAACCAGCAGAAATGTATAAATTAATCATAAATGAATTAGCAATAAGAAAAATAAAATATTGTCATTGGAAAAGTAATTTTCATTTAGATAATGCTTTATCAGGGGATGAAGATTTAGATCTTTTAATTTCAAAGAATGACTTTTCAGAATTCTCTAATCTAATTACTAATTATGGTTTTAAAGAAGCTACTAGCATTAATGATTCAAAGCAATCTGGAGTACATCATTTTTATGCAAATGACACCTCAACTGGAAAGCTATTGCATATACATGCATTCACTAGGATTTTAACTGGTGACAGCTTAATAAAAAACTATGTTCTTCCATTCGAAGATATGCTTTTATCAAATTTAAAATTTAATTATTTGATACCTACACCAATTAAAGAAGTTGAATTAATTATTTTTCTTTTTCGTAATTCTCTTAAAGGTTTATCAATTTTAGATATATATATGATGAGGAATTCATATAAAACAACATTAGAGGAAATTGAGTGGCTAATGGATGAAATAAATTTAGAAATTTTTAATGATCAGCTAGATAAATGGTTTCCTGATATTGATAAAAATAAACTTCTACAGCTAATAAATGAAATTAAGAATTCCCAGTATTCTTTTAAAAAATTTAGATTAATGTATTCAATTAATAGAGAACTTAGATGCTATAAAAGAATGTCTAATTTTAATTTAATCCTAATGACGTCAAGAATTTTAATTCGCTTATTGTTCTGGAAGTATTTTTTGAAGAGAAAATATATGAGGTTAAAAGATGGAGGAAAAATAATCACTTTTATTGGCCCCCAGGCAGTTGGTAAATCTACTCTTACAAGAGAAATAAAAGATTGGCTTGGCAAAGAATTTGATATTAGTTCTATGCATGTAGGCAAACCTCCGCCAACTTTTATTACTGCACCTTTTAGGTTATTTCTGCCTTTATTGAGATTATTAATGCCTTCACAAAGATCAACGCAAGTTGAAAAAGAAATTGAGACATCTCAATCAAGACTCAAGAATATTTCTTTTATACATATTTTTAGAAAAATTATTCTAGCTTATGAAAGAAAAGTTTTTTTACAAAAGATTGCTAAAAAAGTCGAAAAAAGACAGATAGTTATATGCGACAGATATCCTTCAGAAATAATTGGAGCAGTTGATGGGCCTAGTTTTAGAAAAGAGCTAATTAATTATCAATCTTCTTCCTTAAAGAAAAATCTTATGAGCTATGAAAATAGTTTATATAAAAATATCAGGAAGCCTGACTTAGTCATAAGTCTTAAATTAGATAAAGATATAGCAGTTCAACGATCTATTGAAAGAAATAAGCCAGGACCCAAAGATACTGAATATGTAAAATTTAGACATGAAATGTCAGCTCAACCAGACTTTCCACACTCCAAGCTAGAAGAAATAGATACAAGCCTATCAATTGAGAAAACACTATTATCTCTCAAAGAATTAATATGGAGAAATTTTCAATAAGATGTGTGGAATAGCTGGTTCTTTTAATATTTCAGGAGATTGTTTAAAAGAAGACAACTTTAATAAAAATATTCTCTCAGTATTAAATCATAGAGGTCCTGATGACAATGGAAGTTGGAGGTCACAGGATAACAGGACTTTACTATTTCATAATAGGCTATCAATAATTGATTTGAGTTCTGCAGGACATCAACCAATGCACTCAAATAATGATAGATATGTCATCAGTTTTAATGGTGAAATATATAATCACGAAGAGATCAGAAAAGAATTGCTTAAAACTAAATTAATTTTTAATGGTTCTTCAGATACTGAGATATTATTAGAATCATTCTCTACTTGGGGCATAGAACAAACATTAAAAAAAGTGAATGGAATGTTTGCTATAGCTCTTTATGATAAGAACAAAAGAAAATTAACTCTCATGCGTGATCGTATAGGAGAAAAGCCTATATATTATGGGGTTATTGATGGTAATTTATATTTTTGTTCAGAATTAAAAGGGTTCTCCTGTATTAAAGGTTTCTCAAAAGAAATAGATAATGTTTCTGTTGATCAATTTCTAAAATATGGTTTTATTCCTGCCCCCAGATCCATTTTTAAAAATATTTATAAGCTTAAACCTGGGCATTTTATTGAATTCTCAGATAGCTCTTATAATCAAAATCAAATTTGTTATTGGGACTTAAAATCAAAAATACAAGAAAATCACAACAAGAAGCTACCTAAGAATGAAGCATTGAAGACAATACACTCACTTTTGATAGATTCAATTGATCTAAGAATGAAGACTGATGTATCAACCGGATCCTTTCTATCGAGCGGTATAGATTCTTCTTTAGTGACTGCTATAGCTCAGAATCTATCAGATAAAAAATTTGAAAGCTATACAATTGGATTTAATAAAAAAGATTTTGATGAATCAGAAGATGCAACTAATATTGCAAAATATTTAGGCACTCAACATCATAAATTCATGATTTCAGATAAAGAACTTTTAGATATTGTTCCAAAATTGCCAGAAATATATTGCGAGCCTTTTTCTGATGAATCACAAATTCCCTCAATCCTAGTTTCTAACATTGCTAGACAGAATGTAAAAGTCATATTATCTGGCGATGGAGGTGATGAGATATTTGGTGGCTATAATCGACATATTGCTGGAGAAGCAGTTAAAAATGGTACTTGGCTATACAAGAATTCGATTAAATTTCTATTGAAAAATAAAAATTTACAGCCTTCTGTGATTAAGATTTTAAATAAATTTGGTAGAAAAATTAATCTAGAACAATTGAGGCGATTTAACTCTCTTCTAAGCAACAAGCCTAATAATAAAATTTATGAAGAATTACTTTCAATAAAAAATTCTGCAATATGTGAGACTCCTGATGCTCTTAATAGTGATTTTATTTACCTTGATTCTGTTGAAAATGTTATGGCATACGATCAATTATTCTATTTACCAGATAACATTTTAGTAAAATTAGATCGAGCTTCTATGAGCTGCAACTTAGAAACACGAGTACCTTTTTTAGATCATAGAATCGTTGAAACTGGGTGGCAAATAAATCTAAAGAATAAGATAAATAGTAATGTTGGAAAGGTTATTCTTAGAGATATCCTAAATAAATATTTACCAAACAAGCTTTTTACAAATAATAAAAAGGGCTTTAATGTTCCAATAAGCGATTGGCTCAAAGCCCCACTCAAAGAATGGGCTAGTTCTCTTCTTTTTGATAGAATTGATTGCAATTATTTAGATATTGAAATGGCTAGAGATCTTTGGCATAAACATCAGAATGATTCCCATGATAATTCTAAAGAATTATGGAATATACTTACTTTTCTTGCATGGCATGATCATTGGTTATCAAAATAGCTAAATTAATAGTTACATTTAATAGAATATATAGTTAGGTTTATGTGGGATATACAATTATTTAAATTAAATTTTGATGAAAGGGAGCTAAAAGCTGCAGAGAAAGTAATTTCTAGTGGCTGGCTAACAATGGGCGAGAATACAAGAAAATTTGAAGAAAATTTTAGCTCTTTTCTAGGAAATGATGCTAAATGTACTTCAGTATCAAGTTGTACAGCTGCACTTCATATGGCATTAATTGCATTAGGTATAAAAAGTGGAGATGAAGTTGTAATTCCTGCTTTAACTTTTGTGGCAAATATAAATGTTGTCAAAATGGTTGATGCAACACCTGTATTAGCAGATTGTAAAAATTCAAAAGACTGGAATGTTAGCTTAGAATCAGTTTCTAAAGCAATTACAGAAAAAACTAAGGCTGTAATTATAGTTCATTATGCTGGTTATCCATGTTCTGATATCGAAGAAATATCAGCATTATGTAAAAAAAATAACATTCACTTAATAGAGGATGTAGCCCATGCACCTGGAGCTACAATAAAAAATAAGAAATGTGGTTTATGGGGCGACATAGGCTGCTTTTCTTTTTTTAGTAATAAGAATCTTTCTGTAGGTGAAGGTGGAATGGTTTCTACTAATTCAGCTGAACTTGATAATAAAATAAAATTTATAAGATCTCACGGCATGTCTTCTTTGACTTTAGATAGACATAAGGGAAGAACAGTATCCTACGATGTTCTTTCCCCTGGATTAAATTATAGAATTGATGAGATAAGAGCAGCAATAGGAATAGTGCAATTAGACAAACTATCAGAAGCTAATTCTAAAAGAAAAAAACTCACTAAAATGTATAGAGACAATTTTTTAAATACTGACTTTCTGATTCCTTTTCAAAATCTACCAAATGATATGGAATCTGCCTTTCATATTCTTCCAATCAGACTTCCTTTTAGTTATGACAGGTCAGAAGTAATAGATTTTTTAAAAAAGAAAAGGATTCAATCAAGTATACATTACCCACCTTTTTGGAGTTTTTCTGCTTTTAAAGATATGTTTGAACCAGAAGATACACCAAATTTCAAAGAATTTGCAATGTCTCAACTTACTTTACCTCTTTATCCTACTATGACTTATGAAGAGGTTGATAAAGTATCAAATGCTCTTAAGGAATTTGTAGATGGAAGTTAGTCAAACTCTAAAATTGATTGGGAGAAAGAATCAGATATTTGATGAAGATATGCTGCACTTCACTCAGTCTTATGAAGAAAAGATTAAGAATTCATCTTTTCTTGTAATTGGAGGAGCTGGATCTATAGGGCAATCTGTTACTAAAGAAATATTTAAATTTAACCCCAAGAGACTTCATGTTGTTGATATAAGTGAAAATAATACTGTAGAGCTTGTTCGGGATATAAGAAGCTCTCTTGGCTACATAAAAGGTGATTTCAAAACATTTGCGATAGATTGCGGAAGCAATGATTTTAAATCTTTAGTAAGGAAATATAAGAGCTATGACTATATTTTTAATCTTTCAGCTTTGAAGCATGTTAGAAGTGAAAAAGATCCATTTACCTTAATGAGAATGATCCAAACAAATATAATAAATTCAATTGAGATAGCAAAAATTTCTAAAGAAATAGGAGCAAAAAAATATTTTTGTGTTTCAACAGATAAAGCCGCAAATCCAGTCAATATGATGGGAGCTAGTAAGAGAATTATGGAAATTTTTTTAATGAAGGAAAGTGAAGATCTGAACATATCAATGGCAAGATTTGCAAATGTAGCTTTTTCTGATGGTTCTCTTTTACATGGATTTAATCAAAGGTTTCAAAAATTACAACCTATAGCAGCTCCTAATGATGTTTTAAGATATTTTATAACAGGCCAAGAATCTGGCCAATTATGCTTGATGTCTGCATTAATGGGAGACAATAGAGATATATTTTTTCCTAAACTTAATGAGAATCTTCATTTAATTAGATTCTCAGATATAGCTATTAATTATTTAGATTCACTCGGCTTTGAACCATTTATTTGTTCTTCAGAAGATGAAGCAAGAGATTTAGCCGGTTCATTAATAAAAGAAAAAAAATGGCCTTGCTATTTTTTCAAAAGCGATACAACTGGAGAAAAAGATTTTGAAGAATTCTATACTGATCATGAGACTCTTGATCTAAATACATTTAAAGGAATTGGAATTATAAAAAATAATCTTTCATATGATAAAAAGAAATTAAATACTTTTCTGGAAGATTTAGATCAGATTTCTAAAGACAAATCATATGACAGAGAACAATTTATCAATATGTTCCAAATGCTTATAGGTGATTTTGACTATAAGAATACAGGCAAATTCTTAGATGAAAAGATGTAATAATGATCAGGTTCTTTGATATTTTATTCTCTAGTTTAGCAATATTAATTCTTTCACCTTTATTTATTGTAGTTATATTGATTCTAAGATTTACTGGTGAAGGCGAAATATTTTTTTTGCAGGATCGAATGGGTATGGGGCATAAAAAAATAAAGATTTTTAAATTTGTAACAATGAGAAAGAATAGTTCTCAAATTGGTGGAAATATAACTATTAAAGATGATCCAAGGATCTTGCCAGTAGGCAATTTTTTAAGAAAAACAAAAATAAATGAATTACCCCAACTTTTTAATATTTTTCTGGGAAGTATGAGTGTTATAGGCCCAAGACCTCAAACAATCAGTTGTTTTGAAGCCTTTCCAAAAGAATCTCAAGAGAAAATTACAATGGTAAAACCAGGCCTTTCTGGAATTGGTTCTGTTATTTTTAGATCTGAAGAAGAAATACTCGACAATCAAGAAGAAAATCTTAATTTTTATAATAATATTATTGCTCCATATAAAGGAAAAGTTGAAACATGGTTTGTAAATAATGTAAGTGTTTCTAATTACTTCCTTTTAATTTTTATTACAGTCATTATTATTGCTTTTCCAAAATCTCAAATAGTTTGGAAAATTTTTAAAGATCTTCCGGAACCTCCTGCTAAACTAAAAAAGCTTTTAAATTATTCTTAAGTGTCGCTATATGTGTAATGACTTAATTTACATATCATATGTTCTTTGAAAATTGATATAATCATCTTTATGTTTAGGACTGTATTTTATTTTTTATTTTTTATTTTTACGTTCAATATATATGCGCAAGACTTGAATAATATCGATCCAGAATCAATAAAAAATCTTAGCCCTGACGAAATAGAAAGGCTTTTTTCAGAGAATTTTTCATCAGATACTAGTGATATTTTAAATCAACCAATTGTTAGAGAGCCAACTCTAGAGTTGCAAGAAAATATTGAACCTGCAAGATCTGAAAAATTTGGATATGATTTTATAAATACGTCTCCTACTTCCATTTCAGCAACTACTGATTTACCAGTTCCAAATGATTATAAAATATCACTAAATGATGAATTGAGAGTTATTCTTACTGGTTCAAAGAAAAATATCTTTAGTCTAGTAGTCCAGCTTGATGGAACAATATTCTTTCCTGAATTAGGTTCAATCTCAGTTGCAGGAGAGACATTTTCTGAAGTAAAAAGAAAATTAAGAAATCTTGTCAAGAGCTCTTATGTAGGAGTTGATTTAGATCTTTCTTTTGGGAATTTAAGTGCAAAAAAAATAAATATTATTGGTGCAGTAATTAACCCAGGAACGTATTTAGTAAATCCATTTACCACTATATCTAATTCTTTATCTTACTCAGGAGGGATTAGTGAATTTGGATCATTAAGAAATATTAAGCTAGTAAAAGCTAATGGAGATATGCAGATATTCGATTTGTATGATCTATTAGTTTATGGTGATAGATCTTTTGATAGTGCAATTCAATCTGGCGATACAATTGTTGTTTCTGGTACTGATAATTTTGTTGCGATTGATGGCGCAGTAATAAGACCAATGATTTATGAATATAGAGAAGATGATACCTATGAGGATTTAATTAATTTTAGTTTAGGATTAAATTCACAAGCTGAAATAAATAATATAAGAGCGAATATAAATGAAAACAGTTTAGATTACACTTTGAAAGTAATACTTAGCCAAGAAATAGGTAATAAAATATTATCAGAGCTCTTTATAGGTTCAAGAATCAGCACCAGAGATAAGGATATCTTTGTAAAAGGCAGGAGTGTAACTTCAGGATATTTCTCAATTGTTGATGGAGATTTTTCAAAATTAATCAATCAATTAAAATTCTCTAGTGATATATATCCATTTTATGCAATATACGAACAAGAAACTAATCTTGGTTTGTCTAGGCAAATAACTTCCTTTTCACTTGCTGATCCTAATTCATACAAAAATCTTAAGACAACAAATAATTCTATCGTCACATTTTTTGATAGAGATTATATTTTAGAGTCATTAAATAATAATGATGGAAACGAAGATGACTACTATGAAGATGATAAAATTTTAATTTCTGATTATGTTCAGGTATCATTACCTAGCAATAGATTTCTATTGCCTCTATCAGGAGATATTATTCCAAGACAAATTCATTCATTTCTTGGTATTTCTTTAGCAATTGATTCTAATAAAGTCTCTGTAATAACGGAAAAATCAAGTTATTCTGCATCATATGATAGAACAGTTAATTCTAACGAATTAGTGGCTATTTCCTTCCCTTCAGTTAAGGAAAATCTGATAGATGTAGAAATTAGGGGTGAAATTTCAAATCCAGGCTCTTATACAATATCAAGTTCTACGACTCTAAAAGAATTATATTTGTTAGCAGGAGGTCTGCGTGATACAGCATTTGAAAAAGGGATAGGAATATATAGAGAAGAAATTAAAGAAAAGCAAATTAGAGCTATAAAAGAAGCAAAAGCAATTCTAACAGATTCTATTATTCAAAAATCAGCGAGCATTTCTGATCAAGGTATGGTAGATATAAAATCAATTATAGAATTAGCAGATTTAATTGAGCCAACTGGCCGTATAGCCGGTTCTTTCGGTGCAGAATCAGATATCACAAGAGATTTTTTACTAAGGCAAGGAGACTTAATAATTGTTCCTCAACAATCATCAGAGATTGTTGTACAAGGAGAAGTTCTTAATTCATCATCTTTTGTTTTTGAAGACAAGATGAGCTATCAAGATTATATTGATGCAGCTGGTGGTTTTACAAACTATGCAGACAAAAGATCAGTTTTTGTTATAAGGGCAAATGGACAGTCTGAACCTGCAGGAACCAGTATATTCAGTGGCCAAACTAATATCTTGCCAGGAGACACCATAGTTGTTCCAAGAGATCTTAATCAACTTGAAGTTCTTCCTTTAATTAGTATGGCAACAAACATAATATCTGATGTTGCATTCTCAGCAGCTTCTTTAAATGCAATTCAAGATTAAGTTTGTAGTTTTACTTCTACTTACAAGTTTCATTTTTTCTGATTCTATAAAATATAATAATTCTAATAATAATGGTGTTGTTGGCTTAATAAATACTCCAACTGCTCGATTCTTTGATGAATCTTCTTCTGCCTTGACTCTATATAAAGGTGATCCAGACAACAAAATTGCTATAACAATGATGCCTTATGATTGGCTTGAAGCATCTATATTTTATACAAGCATACAGGGAAGGCCTTACCCTTCTTATGAATGGCAAGATTACAAAGATAAGGGCTTTAACGCAAAAATTCGTTTAAAAACAGAAGGTAAATTTCCAGCACTAGCTATTGGTTTCAATGACATTGGCGGCACTGGTATATATTCATCAGAATACATTGTAGGAAGCTATGGAATAGATAACATAGATATGCATCTTGGGCTTGGATGGGGTAGATTGAGTGGAGGCAGCTTTCAAAAAGATAATCCTCTTGGAGACTTAGATAAATCGTTTTTAATTAGAGATGATATTATTGGGCAAGGTGGAGATCTTAGATTGGAGGACTATTTCTCTGGTGAAAAGGTAGGTTTTTTTGGAGGATTCAGTTATTTATTTCATGATGATTGGCTGCTTAAAGTTGAACATGATTCAACAGAGATACCATTAGAGCAGGGATTTCCAGAAAGAAGCTCAGATTATAGTTTTGGTCTTGAGTATATTGGAAAAGATAATGTTGCTGTAGCTCTTAATTATGAAAGAGGCGATTATATAGGTTTAAAATTTGTCTGGAAAGGCAATTCATCGAATCATAATTCAAAGCCATATAAGAATAATCAACCTTATGAAGAAACTGATTATGAGAGATTGAGGTCTTTGCTAGACTTTAATGAGATAGAAGTACATGAAATAAGGGAATTAAAAGATACATTAATTCTGGATCTTTACGAATATAACTCTTATACGAGTTTTGAGAATATTAGTTCAAACCTTAAGAAATCTATACAGGATTCAGGTATAGATTATGAAGAAGTTGTAGTTAGTTATGGAGTAAATGGATTAAAAGCTTTACAAAAAGATACAAATAGCTTCATAAGCAAAGAAAATAATGAAATTGAAACATTATATTCAAGAGAAAATAAATCAAGATTTTTTTATTCTCCAGATTTTGTTCTGAGACCTTTTATCGCTGGAAGAGAAGATTTTCTAAAACTAGCTCTTATGGCTGAACTAAATGCTCAATATATTTTTAAAAATAAATTATTTTGGAGCACAAATTTAAAGTATGCTTTATGGCAGGATTTTGACGATTTATATATACCGCCGATTAATACATATCCAAATCAAGTTAGATCAGATGTTAAAGATTATTTAAATAATTTTGGAGATAGAGTCATTCTAGGCAGATCCCAATTAGATTTTTTCCATACTTTGTCTCAAAGCAATCACATACAGTTATCTGCTGGTATATTTGAAGAAATGTTTAGTGGTTATGGTATGGAATATTTATGGAACAGAAATGATCTTCCTTTTGCAATTGGTTTTGAGGCATTTAAAGTTTATAAAAGAGATTACGATTTAGCCTTCGGCTTATTGGACTATTCAAATACAACTGGACACATTAATTTCTATTATGAGAATGAAGAAGATGATTTTCTCTTACCTTTCTCCCTACATTTATCTTACGGAGAATATCTAGCAGGAGATAAGGGCTACACCTTTGATATATCAAGAAGATTTAAAAATGGAGTTGTTATGGGAGCTTTTTTCACAAGAACTGATGTTACAAAAGAGAAATTTGGGGAAGGCGGCTTTGATAAAGGTGTTTATTTTAAGATTCCTATATCTGGAGATTGGTTTAATTTTAAATGGAGACCTTTAACAAAAGATCCGGGCGCAAAACTAATTAGAAAAGATAATCTTTACCACTACCTAAGAAAGTATAAAAACTAAGTTCCTGTACCTGTATCAGTTCCAGTTCCAGTACCTGGATCAGGTGTTGGCGCCGGTGTAGGTGCTGGCGTAGGTGCCGGTGTAGGTGCCGGTGTAGGTGCCGGTGTAGGATCTGGTGGAGGTGTAAATGGTCCAGTTTGTTCTGATGAACCACCATCTTCCTCATCTGAAGACATAGCTGCACCAAATGCAACAGCTAATAGACTAGCAATATCACTAGC
>MDSY01009824.1_pt1 | contig 31447 bp, 15 predicted proteins | sample 811131 | NCBI WGS metagenome assembly MDSY01 (sample SAMN05326643, study PRJNA326480) | marine metagenome | isolation source: seawater | place: Atlantic Ocean: South West | collected 2010 | reverse complement strand
TTTATAAAAGCATACTATGAGTCACAAGAATTAAAAAATTCACCTCTAGATATTGCACAAAATTTAATAGAATATTACAATATTGGTTTTTATAAAAAAGCAGAGTTAATAGAAAATACTCAATTAAATGGTAATATTGCTAGTGGTGCTACTACAATTAATGTAGATAGTACTGTTGGATTTCCAGACAAGGGATATATTCAAATTGATGATGAAATAGTCTATTATGGATCTAAGACTACAACATCATTTACAGACTGTATACGAGGTACTTCTGCACTTATATTAACCAATATACCATTATCTCAAATTAGTCTTAAAACATCATTAGTTGAGGATCATCTTGATAATGCTGTAGTTACAAATATTGCATACGAATTTACATCAGAATTTTTTAGAAGAATTAGATCAGAAATTGCTGTTACAATACCAGAAAATCTTGTATCCGAATTAGATTTAGCATCTTTCTTTTCTAGAATTAGAAGTTTTTATGGGTCAAAAGGAAGTTTAAATTCTCATGCAATTCTTTTTAGAATATTATTTAATGATAAGAAAATAAAATTTAGAACTAAAACAAGAGGTAGTGGAGCAACTTTAAAAATACCTAACTTTGATGGTGCTATAACTGGTCTTGAGATAACTGCTGGTGGGTCTGGATACGATTCCAGAACAGATGGTAGTGGTTTGATCAATCCTCCTATAATAGAGGTGTTTGGAAGTGGTACAGGTATCGATGTTGCAAATCCTACCGCTCTACTAACAGTTACTAGTATTACTAGTGGATCAATTGATGGGGTAACTATTGTTGACAAAGGAGAAAATTATGTTGGCCCTATTACTGCTTTTGTAAGAGAAAGAGATTTTGCTGAAGAAGAATTAGTTAGTTCTGTTGCTGGAAATGGTAGTGGTATAGTTGAGAGTTGGGATTTTAATACAGGAGAACTTACATTAACCAATATTGTAGGATTTTTTGTTAATGCTGATGAGTTACAATCTGGTAGTGGTGAAAGAGCAAGAGCATTTGTGGATAATTTTGAAATTATCTCTCAAGATCCAGAAATAGAATTTCCAAAAGATTATCTATTCAGACCATCAACATCAAACTATGGTGGTAAAAAATTAGCTAGATTAGAAGTTATTAAAAAGTTATCAAATATATCTGATCCTTCATTAGATGTTATTTCTAACAATAAAACTGTCTCTCCATCATATATTACATTTGTACAGGAACAAGATAGTATATTTGGAGTATCTAATGTAACTATTGAAAGTAGTCAAGTTATAAAAATTGATGCTGTTGATAAACCAACATATGAAGCAGATATTGAAATTAATGATGATTTTAATAAGATATATCTTCCAGCTTCTACTCAATTAGTTAAACCATTTAATGTTGCTAGTGATACTACAATAACTGTTGATGATGCATCAGGATTTCCTACTACAAAAGGTCAAGTTTACATTGATGATGTAATTATTGATTATGATGAAAGAACTGTTAATCAATTCTTAGGTTGCACTATTGTAGGTGCTGGTGTAGGTACTAAACCAGTTTCTACTGAAGTAGTTGCTTATGGAAGATATAGAACTAGAAAACAATATGCAAGAGGTGAGTTTGTAGGAATAGGTCAAGAAAGATATTATGGAGAAAATTTATATAGATCCATAAATGAAGGAACTTCATCTAGCACTGCTGATCCAACTCATATTTTAGGAAGGGTTAAAGTTGGTGATATTGAATGGGAATATATTGGAAGTTCTAAAGTATCTTATTTCGTTGATGTTTTTGTTGGATTTCCAGAAATTACTTGTACTGGTAATGAAGGTGAATTAACAATAAGAGTTGATAAGGTAAGAGATATAGCAGTTGGTCAATCAGTTGTTGGTTCGGGTATTGGAATTGGTGCAAAAATTCGTTCTATATCAGGTAAAGAGTTAACATTGTCAATACCAAACACATCTAAGGTTACTGGTGGATGTATATTCTCTGTTGCACAAGCAAGATTAATGGGATTAGTTGGTGATCTAACTATTGAAAAAACTGGTGCTTTATTCAGTCCACAAAAATACTTTTTTGATGATAAAACTTATGAAGATTTTACTGGAACAGAATATACATCATGGAATATCAATAGTGACCATACATTAGATACTGATAATGATTTTGTTGGTATTTCACAAATTTATAATTACAAATCACCAAAAGATGAACATGTTTATGTTTCATCTTCTGCAATTCCAAGTTATATTTTTAGTGGATCTGTAAATGCTAAAAATAGAGTTCTTTCAAATATATTTGATGGATATACAAATGCATTTACTTTAACTGGTCTTACCAATCCTATTGAAAAAGATTTATTTATTTTTAGAAATGCAGTATTACAAGATCCAACAACAGATTTTGATGTTGTAAATGATGTTCTTACTTTTATAGAAACTCCAAAACAAGGTGAGCCTGTATATGTAAGATATTTTACTGATACTAATAAAGTTACAAAACTAACATATACACAAACCACTCAAGGTGCTTCAAATTCTACACTTACATTGAATGGTTTAGGATCTTTTAATACATCTAATGATTATCTTTTTGTATCTGTAAATGGTGTATTACAAGTTGGAAATTCTATTAGTTATAATAATACTACTAAAGTAGCTACTTTTACAGATAATGTAAACACTCTTACTACTAAATTAACACCAACCACTGTTTCATATAATCCTGCTAATGGTAATTTAACTCTTACTATTCTTAATAGTAATTTGACTGTAGGAGATAAAATTAAAATTGCAGATGGTGGAATTACATTTACCTGTGCAAAAGACAGTGATGCAACTACTCATGCATATCCAAGATCTACTGACCCTGTAAGCGATCAATGGTTAGAAATTGAAAGTATTAGTGGTAATGATCATTTAGTTAATGTGGGTGTTTCTAGTGATACATCAACACATACATTTGTTTCTGCTGTAACTGATTCTATTACTAGAAGACCAGATAAAGTTGTAGCATATTGGATAAAAAATGCAACTGTTTTAGATAGTATTACATCTACATCTTCAAAAACTTATACATTACAAAATTCAAGTTCTAATTATACTGCTGCAACTACTGATACTGTAATTGTTGCTATAAATGGTGTAATACAAAAACCAACAACTTCATATACAATATCTGGATCTACTTTAACATTTGGTGAAGTAAATTCTGGTGCTGCAATTACTGTTATCGATTTAGAAGATGGTAGTGGTGGAGCAGATATTATAAATGTTGATTTAGGTGGTCTTGCTGGTATTAATCAAGATAAAGATAATTATAAATTACAAAAATTAGTTAAAAGGATACCTTTCCCTGCAAGTCTTATTAATAATAATGTTTTAAGAACTTCTAAAGCACTTTCACCAACAAAAGCATTAAAAGGTATTGGTATTACTATTGATGGTATACAATTCAATAGTATACAAGGTAATAAGGTAAGATATGGTGCTGTAAAATCAGTTACTATCGGTTCTGGTGGTAATTATGAAGTTCCCTTAGATAAAACTACTTCTGGTTCTGGTAAATTTTTAAAATCTTCATATCCTAAAGTTACTTTAACTAAAAATGGTGGAGAGACATCGGATATTATAATAACTGAAGATATATTTGATATGTCAGCAGGAATTAAAAAAGTTGACATTAATAAGTTTTTAGATCTTACTCCTTTAAGTGGATTTACAATAAAACCAAATGTTGAGGTAATTAACAACAATACAACAAATCCATCAGGATTTAGAAAAGCTGTAATAGATGTTGGTTACAAAAATGGTACTATAGATGGATTTATTGTAGTTGATTCTGGAGCTGGTTACACAGAGGCACCAACAATCAAAATAACTGGTGGTGGTAAACTTCCATCAGAAGATTTTTCAATTCCATTTTTTAATACATCTACAAAAGATTTGATTGTAACTATGGAAGGTTCAGTAATATCTTCTAAGAGTGCTTCTCCTACAATCACATTAGCAACTCCTGTTGGTAGTAAATTTAATGCTAATCCTATAACAACTGTTGATAGTGGTTCTAATGGGGTAGTAAAAGTGTTTGTTGCAAATGGTAAAATTGTAGCAACTCAAGTTATTGATAAAGGTCAAAATTATTTTACCGAACCAAGTATTAAAATTGTTGGAGTTGGTGTAAATGGTGTACTTAGAGCAAGATTAGACGGTAGTGGTGGAATTAATACAGTAGATATAATAAATGCTGGTAGTGGATATACAGTTCCACCTGTAATTACTGTTATAAATGATGATACTTTAGCAGTAGCAAGTTCATTGTTAAACGAATGGACATTTAATATACCAAATAGATTTAATACAAAAATAGATGAATTTGGTGGTTATTCTTTTGACTCAAGTGAGGGTGTTAATTTAAAAGTTGCTTCATTTACAACTAGTACATTAGTATTGTCAGAAGCACCTACAGGTGTAGTTGTTGGAATGGAAGTTACACATCCAGAAATACCAATTGGAACTTTTGTTACTAAAATAGATACATCTAATAAAATAATATATCTTTCTAAATATGGTCTAGATCAAGTTACAAATATAGCATTAAATGGTTCTCTTGTAAGTTTCTTCCAAGGTGATGATAGGTTTAAAGGAACACTTAAAGCACAAGAAGTTGTTTCTACAAATTTCCCTGAGTCTAGATTAAATTTTCAGTATTTACAATTAAGAAATACTACTAAGTTTGAAACTTTTTATAGTATTAGTAGTTCAGCACATTCTAAATTAGTTGGATTTTCTTATGATGGTCATCCAATATATTGTAAGTATGGATATTCAACTCCTTTAGATAATACTTCTTCAATTGAAGAACAAACTTCATCATGGAGATTAAAAGGAAATAGATTAAATGGGCCATTGGTTGAAGACTATCCATTAGGTTCATTTATAGAAGATTACGAATATGATAAAACATTTGGAACTTTAGATGAGTTTAATGGTAGATTCTGTGTAACTCCAGAATATCCAGATGGTGCATATTGTTATTTTATGGTGGATACATTCCCATTTGTAATTGGCCCACAATATTTCTCGGATCCAGATTGTTATAATACTGGACAGAATAGAACAAATGATCAAATTCCAAAACACTTTATTAGAGTTAATGATACTGCAAATACATACTTCCCACAAGAAGAAAAAAATATAAACAGATCTATTTTGTTTACTGATTATTCTTCTGTAGGTACAATTGATGGTATCTTTATAGAATCTGCTGGTGATAATTATAAAGTTGGTGACAGTGTAGTATTTGATGAAGAAGATACTGGTGGTAGTGGAGCAATTGCTTATGTTAATTCTGTAGATTCACCACCTATTTCAAATATTCAAATTGGAGCAGATGGTATTGTTGAATTTACATTTACTGGTAATCATCAAATTTCTAAAAATGATGTTATAGATGTAACTTATACAAAACAAACAACAAATACTATAATTAACTTAGATACACTTTCTACAGTACCTACTGTATTAAGTGGTAAAAATTTATATAGCGTAGTTTTAGAATCTCATAAAATATATCGATTTAAATTTGGTGCATCTAGACCATACAATTTATCTTTTGATATTTTAAACTTTAATCCATATTTCCAAAGAGATATTGATTTAGAACCAACTTATTTTGATATAGATCCTACAAAAATTCCAAGTGTTATTTTTGTACATACATCTCAATCAATATTTGAACTTAGAGTAGAAACAGCACCTATTATTGGTAGACATATTGTAAATGAAGTATTATCTCCAAATACATTCACTGTTAAAGATACATCTGTTACAGAAGCTGATACTACAGTAATAGATATTGCTATAAGATCAAAAGGTGCATCAGGTCCTATAAAAACATTAAATTTGGTTGACGGAGGTAGTGGATATAGAGTATTGCCTGGTGTAAAATCTATTACTTCTACATCTGGAAAAGGAGGTCTTTTACAAGCAACATCAACAACTATTGGTAGTATCAATTCTATTAAATTTATTACTTACGGTGATAAATTTTATGGATCTAAGACTGTAAGAAATTATGTAGATCTTCCTGTTACAGTAAAAGTAAAATCTAATTTTGAGATTGACACTGTTTCTGTTCTTACATCAGGACAGAATTATTTCTTAAATCCTTTTGTTAGAGTAAATGGTTTAAATGATGCTGCAAATTTACAACCAACATTTAGTAATGGTGAAGTTGTAGGTATGGAAGTACTTGATGGAGGTAGTGGATTTAGTACAGAACCAACTATACAAGTATTCAGTCAAAATGGTGGTTTTGGAGCTACATTCTCATCTACACTAAAAAGAAAATCATTGACTGTAGGTGATACTCTTTCTGTTCAAAATAAGAGTACAAGTGCTAAAATTCTTGCTGTAGATACCAGATCATCTACAATAGAGTTATTAGTTACAACAGGAAAATTTTTAAAAGATGATGTATTACTTTCTTCCGATGGTAAAACTTATGGTACAGTTGTAGAAGTTAATACTGCAAAAGCTTATGCTAAATCAAATTCATTTGGACAAATTAAAGAAAAATTTGTTGGAAGTGCTGGATTTATAAGTGATAGTTTCCAAAAACTTGGAGATAATCTTTACTATCAAGATTGGTCTTATAGTTTATCCAATGATAGAAATATTATTGAATGGAAAAAGAATGTTAATGATAATACTCATCCAGCTGGATTTAAGTTTTTTGGTAAGAATAGATTACATAGTAGAAAATCTATATTAGGTAGATCACAAGATATTGTACGAAGTGCTGTTACTTTTAAATCTAGTATTAGTAGTTTACTTAATGCAGATATACAAGTTCCATTTGAAGGAAAATGTACAAAATCTTATATCTATTTTCATAATTTACCATCCCCAAATCCATATAAAGTAAATGACATAGTTTTTGGTGATATAACTGGTAATTTAGGATTAGTTATAGAAGTTGGTGTTGGATATATTGTTGTCGAATATCAAAATGGTGAAATACAAATTGGTGAAAATGTAATTAATTATCTTAGAAATGTAACTATTTCAAGTGTTTCTGAAACTTCAAAAGCTTTAATTGCAGTCAATGGTATTTTACAATCACCAAGCATTGCTTATCATGTTTCTTCAAATCAATTATTACCTAAGTTTCCAATATTTCCAAACGATGAAATTGTAGGACATTATTTAGAAACACCATTTGAAATTATAAAAGGATCTGGTGTTAATGATGTAAATTCAATAAATTTATCTCAAGGTGGTGTAGATTATACTGTTTCTAATCGTGATCATTTATTAGTTTCTATGAATGGTGTAATTCAGAGAAATACAAATCTAACACTTATTAATGGTGGTAAAACTATTAAGTTTGCTGGTTCAAATCTTGATGGATTAACAAAAGTAGAATTTGTATTAGAACATCCTCAATTACAACCATTAACATTTACTGGAAGTGCTGGAACTGCATTTACTCTTAATGTAACTCCTTCATCTAATTGTAAATTATTAGTATTTTTTGAAGGTGTTGATCAATCTCATTTATTAACAGATTACACTGTTAGTGGAAATACAATTACTTTCCCATCTTCTGTAAATCCAACTGAAATATTTGGATGGCATATTAATGAAACAGTTACTTGTCAAAAAGTTCCTTTACCAAATTTATATTCAAATAAAGCTGCTGGACTTGATAAAGTATGTAATCAAGCAAATAATATAACATTAGAAATTAATTCAGATAATGTAAAACGTGCAAATGATTTTTATGAAATACAAAAAGAACAACTAGATGGAACTATGTTCTTATCTGGTAGTCAAGTTTATGGTTTTGGTACTAAATTTAAAACTTCTAATCCAGAAAATTCTACAAGTCATGTAGAAGTTATTAATGATATTTCAAACAAAGCAAATAATGTTACATCTACATTTGATCTTAAGATTAATAAGGATCAAGCTTACACACCTGTAGATGGAGTTAACTCATTACAAGTTACAGTCAATGGAACTATATTAGGAAAAAATAATAGAACTGTAACTCCTACAACTGCATCTTATGTTGCATCAACAGGTGTAATGACTTTAACAGTTCCCAATCATCAATTTGCTACTGGTGATTTTGTTAAGATTGCTGACAATGCAATTACATTTACTTGTACAATGGATAGTAATGCTACTAACCATTCATATCCAAGATCCACAGATCCTTTCAGTGGTGAATGGATTGCAGTTACAAAGATTGATGCTAATAATTTTAGTGTTAATGTTGGTAAATCACCTACAAAAAAATTCACTGCAACTGCAGCAAGTTATGCTACAGGATCAGGACAACTTACATTAACAATTGGTGGTCATGCACTAAAAGCTGGAACTAAAGTTAAGGTTGCAACTGACTCACTTAAATTTAATGTTAGTGGAAGTATAATTACATATCCTAGTGCATCTGGTGGTACTACATATGCATCAATTTTATCTGTAACTGGAACTCAAATTGTTCTTGATTTTGGTGTACCTAATAATACTGCTACACATGTATTCTTATCTGGTTCATCAGATTTAGTAAAAAATAATATAACCACTGGTGGTGATTATACACATACATTTGTTTCTGCAACTGTGGGTGGTATTAAGAGTGCTACTGGATATACAGTTAGTGGTACTCAAATTACATTTATTAAACCTCCATTATTAAATGATAAAATTTCTATTAAAGATTTTGTATCCACTTATAAAGCAAATAGTGGTACTAAAAAAGGTGCCGAACTAGACGAGTTTAATTCTGCAAATGGTGTTAGAAAAATATTTAATATTTCTGATGATGGTATACCAGAAACAGTATCTAATAAAACAGATTTATTTGTAATAAAAAATGGTACTCTTATCAAACCAGATATTCATTTAGGTGGTAGTGATTCTAGAGATAATACACAACATATAAGTGCAGTCGGTAATAAAATAACATTTAATGTAGCACCAGCTGCTACTGATAAGATTGGTACAATGGTCTTCAATAGACAATTATTACCAGCAAATAAGAGAAATTGGGTTCTTGATAGAAATGAAGAATTTGATGGTACTAGAAAATTATTTACATTACAATTAGGAAAAGATGATCATACTAAAAATTGTGTTGATCTAATTGGAGTTCCTACTGCTGAAAGTATAATAGTTGTTAAAAATGATAAGACTCTTGCTCCAACAACAGATTATACAATAGTTACACCTACAGATCCTAATGATATAAATGATGGTGCTGGATCTTACAGACTTAATTTTGTTGTTGCACCTACATCAACAGATATTATTCATGTAATGTATACAGCAAATGATGCCAACTTTGAAGATAGAACTGGTGAATTAAGTCAAACTTCTGCAAAAGTATTATCTTACACAAGTGCGTTGTCTGGAACTGGTTGGATTCCATTCTGTTATGTTGATGGTGATTATATTGATCAAACTGATGTAACACATGATCAGACTGCAAAGACACTTACATTTACAAACAATACAACATTAGCATCTCAAAAAGTAGAAGTTCACTTTAAGAAAGCGACTTTAAATCCAACAAATGTTTATGGTGATATTACAACTGCTGAATTGATAGTTAAACAACGTAATAATAACAATGTAGAAATTGCAACTACAAATAACACATACAATTTACTCTTAAGAAATGGTTCTTCTAATAGTACAATTACAGGAACTAAAGTTGTTAATGTTTTACTAAGAAATGGTTCTACACAACTCATAATAGGATCTGATCATTATCGTATACTTACGATGAATTTAAATAATCCTGCTATGTTTGATGCTGCAGGCGCTACGTTTGTTGCCGCAAATGGTATTGTATTAGCACCAGATGATCATTATGATCATTCTGGATCAGGTACACCAGCAACTACTGGAATTGGTGATGGTAAAACATATGCAGCAATACAATTTAAATTCTATGGATATATGAATAAAGGTCTTGGTGCTGAATGGCATCTATCAGATCCAAGAGGAATGCCTTATCTTGCAAAAATTGATATTCTTACACACGATAAAGATGATGGTGATGGAAGACTTAGAAGAATTAATATGTTAAATCAAAAGACTGGATCTTTTGGTGGTAATAATAGAACATCATTTAGATTAGAAGTTGATGGTATTAGATATACAAATTATGTTGCTGATGAAGACATTCTTGTATTTAAAAACGATATACCTCTAAAACCAAACACAGATTATAATTTATCTGGTATAACTGATACTGCTACTTCTGAAAAAGGTGATATTGTATTTGCTTCTGCTCCTTCTTCAAGTGATACATTTTACATGGTTGCAATGCAAAGTAATGAACTATTGAGTATTACTATGACAAATAGTACAACTGGTAGTTTGAGTAGACAACTTACAGCTGCAGAAAGAGAAGGTTTAATTATAATTGCTGAAAATAAATTACATTTTGGAAATGGTCAAGGATTTGTAATGAATAACAATAATCAAACTATTGTGTTTGATACTGCTCCTGGCTCTGGTTTACATACACCGTTTGCAATATCTACAAATACTGGTAAAATTGCTGATAAAATTAATACTCCTTTTGATGGTACTGAACCAGCATTTAATTTATTCTTAGATTCTGAAAACTTTGTACCAGTAGGACAATATGGAAATGATGCTGCTCCTGATGTTAATAGTTTATTTGTAACTAAAAATGGTTCACTTTTAATTCCAACTACAGATTATACTATTGGTGGGAATATAGGTTCTAAAATTGTATTCAACGTTTCACCATCAGCTGGTGATGATATTACAATATCAACTCAAGGTGTCATGAGACCTCTTGATAATATTAGTTCAACTACTGGAAAAGAACATACTCTTAAAATATCAAGTGCAGACTATTATCCAAATGCTGTAATTGGTAGACCAAGAGAATTAGAAAATCAAATTGTTGCGATTAAGAATAATAAGTTACTAGATCCAATAAAAGATTATTATGTTCTAAATCAAAAAATTGTATTTACAGAAGCTTTAATAAACAGTGATGTAATAAGATTATTTGATTGGTATGGTGATCATGATGATTTTGCTGTAAGTTCTTACAATCAACAGGTTAAAGTTAATGAAACTATTCAGTTGCCTGGCGAGTCATTGAGAAGAACTGTAACAGCAATTCATTCTCCAACTGCAATCACTGTTAATAGTCCAACTGGTATTACGAGTCCATCTGGTCTAAATGCAAGAGCAGATGTAGTTGATGGTAAGTTATCAGCAATTACTGTTGCAAATGGTGGAGTTGGTTATCCACAAAATACAAAATTCCGTACATATGGTATTGGAGATTCTGCTTCTGCAAATACAATATTGGTTCCTACAAAAGGAAATAGTGTTAAAACTATAACTGGTTCTGGTACAGATACAGTTACAGATGCTGCATATGTTCCATCTACAGGTATTTTAACATTGACTCTTCCTCATCATGGATTGTCAACAGGTGATAAAATTAAACTTGCAGACGAATCATTGACATTTAGATGTTCAATGGATAACTATGCTACAGAACATAAGTATCCTAGAAGTTCTACAATTACACATTCAGTATCTACTGCAACTTATAATCCTAGTACAGGAACATTGAATGTTACAACAACTAAACCTCATAATTTACAGACAGGTGATAGAATTAAAATTGGTGATAATGCATTAACATTTAAATGTGCTTTAGACAGTTATCAAACTTTACACACATATCCAAGAGCAACTGATCCATTTAGAGATAAATGGTTGCCTGTAAGTAATATTACAAATACAACATTTGATGTAAATGTTGGATCATCTACTTTGACATTCTACACACCAAATACTGTAGATTTTGATCCAAATACAGGTGAAATGACAATGAATATTGGTTCTCATAATATTCAAATAGGTGATCCTATAAGAATTGCAGATGAGAGTCTTACATTTACTTGTACTTTAGATGGAAATGTTTCTGAAAAGACTTATCCAAGAAGTAGTGCTACATATCATTCAGTAACAGGTGCTAATTATAATCCTACAACAGGTATTATGACTGTTACTATCAATAATCATGGATTTGTAAAGGGTGAGTATATTAAGTTCTTACCTAATTCTTTACAATTTACATGTTCAACTGATGGAAACACAATTCCTAAATCTTATCCTAGAACTACAGATCCAGCATATGATACATGGATACAAATTGACAATATAACTACAAACACATTTGATGTTCAAGTTCTTGATGTTATACCTTCTACAAATACAGCAACACATACATTTGTTGGTGCGAGTGTAAATGGTATGGCGAAGAAAGTCGATCAAGCATATCAAAGTGCTCTTTCTGTAACTAAAGTAACCACTGACACAATCACCGTAAATGTTCTTGCAAAAATTCCATCAACAAATCTTAGTGTTCATACATTTGTAAGAACTCAACCTAATTCTATTAGTTCTGGTGGTGGTTATCCACATAGGTTTGTTTCTGCTGCGTCAGATTGTATTAGTGAGAAGAGAGATTTTGCATCAGAACAATTCTTAGAATCAACTGTAGTTGATGAAGATACACTTACAGTAAATGTTGGTAAAGTTCTTCCAAATACTCAATATACACCAACAACAGGAACATCATATGATCCTGCTAGTGGTTTATTAACTTTAAATCTTGGTGCTGACTATAATGAATTGAAAGTTGGTAAGAGTGTGATTATTTCTGACAATGCGCTTAAATTTAAGTGTGCTATGGATAATAATGATTCTATTAAGTCTTATCCGAGACCAGGCTTAGATAAAGCATCTGAAAGATCTCTTAAAATTACTGCAAAATCTGGTAATACTATAACCTTAGATGTTGGTGTTGCTGGTACAAACAAAACATTTACACCTAGTATGGCACACTATAATCAGACAACTGGTGATATGGTGATCTTTATTGGACAACATGGATTGCGTAAAAATGCAAATGTAGTTTTAGTTAATAATTCACTCACATTCCAGTGTGCTAAAGATAATTATATTAGTTTGCATACTTATCCTCGTGCTGGTACAGACCCATATGCAAACGAAAAATCAATTGAAATTACAGATGTTGGATCTACTGAACATACAGTAACTTCAGCAACTTATGTTGCTTCAACTGGTATTGTAACAATTAGTGTTTTAGATCCTACTGATAAATTTGCAAATGATGATTACATCTTAATTAACGATAATGCTCTTGTATTTACATGTAATTTAGATGGAAATGCAACACAACATCCATATCCTCGTGCTGGATATGATTTACCAAGTAACAAGTGGTTGAAGATTTCTAGTAAAACACACAATAGTGGTACTAGTACCTTTAACATAAATGTTGGATCATCAACATATACTGGCACTCATACATTTGTAGGTGCTGCTGTTGATGCATTACAAAGACAAAATGGTGAGATTACGATTAATGTTGGATTTGATTCTGACGCTGGTGATCAGTATGAACATAGATTTGTAAGTGCTTCTACTGGTGCAGTCAAGTACACACCAAATTCAACTCATACATTCCAGTCTGCTGATGCAAATTCAGTTAAGATGCTTGGTGATGCTACACATAAATTTGTGAGATCAGTCACAGATGGTGTTTCAGTTGAAATTAAAACATTCCAATCAGTCGGTGATACAGTCATAGATTATGTTGGTCATAATCTCAGTAATACAACATTAGTTCCAACTTATGAATCATATGTTGTAAGAGATCAACAGTTAAATTCTAGTGATGTGAGATTTGGTACTAAACTATCATCTGGTATCAATACAACAGTAGAAACTATTCCAGTCACAGGTACAGGAATGGCTTCTGAAAGTAATATTGGTATCACAATAACATCTGGAAGTGGATCTAATGCAGTCTTACAACCATTTGTTGTTGATGGAAAAATTACTAAAGTGGTTGTAGAAACTGCTGGAAGTGGATACAATCCTGACGACATTGTATTGACTGTAACTAACGGAGGTGGGTCTGGTGCTGTACTGGAACCAGTTCTAAATGGATCAGGTGCATTTACTGGTGTAACTGTTACCAATGAGGGAATTGGGTATGATTCTTATAGAGCTTTCATAAATAAGGAAGTTATAGAATATACAAATCATACTACAACTAACTTAAAAGGTGTAACTAGGGGAATAGCGGGTAGTACTGCTGCAACTGGTGCCCAAAATGATAAAGTCTATTTTGACTCGTAAATACAGTATAAATAAAGATAAAGTAAAAAAACATCGGAACAGATAAATGCCATCACTAGTTTCTGACAATTTCAGAGTATTTGCTGCAGAGCAGTTTATGGAGGCCCTTGAGGAACCTCTAGATTCTTCTGGCAACCCTCTTTCCGACTCTTCCACGGAGGCGTTAAGAGACAGAAGTAAAGTTTATATTTTTATTGGTCGTTCACAAACTTGGAACTCTGAGAGATATTCAGGCTTAGGTTTTAACGATATTGATACTATCCCTTCACCAACAGACTCCTTTGATGAATTGAGTGAGATTTATGATGATATGATCGCTATGAAGAGAGTTACTCGTAGTGATGTTAATCAAGTTGTAAGAAAAAGAACTTGGAAGACTAATACTCGTTATGATATGTACAAACATAACTATTCTACTGGGTATCAGTCAGCAACTGGAGCTAATAAATTATATGATTCACAGTTCTATGTAATGAACAGTAATTATGATGTTTATAAGTGTATTTACAATGGTGAAACTCCTGCTAATCCAAATGGAGTTATTTCTACAGTAGAACCAACAGGAACAGCAACTACCATCTTTACTACATCAGATACTTACAGATGGAAGTACATGTATACATTGGGTATTAATGATTTTGTTAAGTTTGTTTCTAGTGATTTTCTACCACTTAAAACAGATTCTAACGTTGTTAGTGCCGCTGTATCGGGAGCAATTGATCAAGCATTAGTAAGAAATGTTGGAACTGGTCTAACACCAGGCACATATTTCTGTCCTGTTATAGGTGATGGTAGTACACTTGCAGTTGTTACATTTACAGTATCAAGCACTGCTCCAATTGCAAACCAAATTGATCCTAGTACAGTATCAATGTCTGTTGTTGGTGCTGGATATACTTATGGTACAATTGATCTTGCAGAATGCTATTCAACTTTAGCTGCTGCACAAGCAAGAACTGCTTCACCAACTGATCTTTCTGCTGGTTCACCTAGTATAGATGCTATTATCTCACCACCTGACGGACATGGTTCTAATGTTGTGAGAGAACTTGGTGGTTACAGAGTAATGGTCAATAAAGCTGTTGAGTTCTTAGATGGTGCTGGTGACGTACCAACTGATATGCAATTTAGAAGATTTGGTCTTATTTCTGATCCACAAACTCCAGGCAACTCTGATTTAACATCAAGTACTGCAGCTGTATCTAAAGCAATCAAATTTCCTAGTGGATCATCTGTTAACTTTAGTATAGGGGAAGTAATTAGCCAAGCAACTACTGGAGCAAAAGGTAAGGTAATTCATTGGGATTCTGTTAACAAAATTCTTAGATATTTCCAAAACGAATATACTGCTGTTTCTCAAACAGGAAATAACCAATACAAGTTGGTAGAGTTTAGTGGTGCAAATGCGATTACTGGAGCATCATCCAATACTTCGTTAACTCCTGATACATCCAGTAATGGTACTACAACCGTTGCTGGTAGATCATTTACCACTGGTTATTCTGCTTCTGAGGTTAAAAAATTTAGTGGATCTATTCTGTATATTGAAAACAGAAAAACGATCATTAGATCTGATGACCAAATTGAAGACATTAAACTCGTTATTGAGTTCTGATTATACTAATAAATACTAAAAAGAAGTCCTTCGACAATGCAAAAGACCAATCTACAACTGGCGCCATACTTTGATGATTTTGATAGTTCCAAAAACTATCAAAAGATTCTATTTAAACCTGGCTATCCAGTGCAGGCGAGAGAACTTACTCAACTGCAAACACAGTTACAGAACCAAATAGAGAAATTTGGAAATCATACATTTAAAGATGGTTCTGTAGTAATACCAGGCCAGATTGGTTACGATCTGCAATATGATGCTGTTTTAGTTCAGAATTTAATAACTGGTTTAGAAGTAGAAGCGACTAGAAGTACTTTAATTGGTAAAACTATAAAAGGTTCAACAACTGGTGTAGAGGCGGAGATTGTAAATACAATATCAGTTACAGAAAGTGAAAAAAATGCGATTACTTTATATGTAAAATATACTAAGAGTGGTACTAGTACATTTGGTATTCAGTCAAATAAATTTGGTAACAATGAAACTTTACTTGATACATCAACTAATACTGCAATTGCACAAACATATCTTTCAAATGCAACTGCATATACTGGAAGTATAGCATATATTACGAATGGTATATACTATATTCGTGGATTTTTTGTGGAAGTTGGTGATCAAAGTATTATACTTGATCAATATAATAATAAACCAACATTTAAAATTGGTTTAACAGTTACAGAAGAAAAGATAACTGCTGATGAAGATAGTTCATTATTTGATAATGCAAACGGATATTCTAACTTTGCTGCTCCTGGCGCTGACAGACTAAAAATTACTGCAAAACTATCAAAAGAATTGACTAGTTTTTCTGATAATGGTGACTTTATAGAATTACTAAGATTAAAAGAAGGTATTTTAGACAATATTGTAGAGACTAGTTTATATAATGAATTTGAAAAAAATCTTGCAAGAAGAACATATGATGAATCTGGTGATTATACAGTAAAAGATTTTACAGTTAAAGTAAGAGAAGCTCTTGATAATGGAGAAAATGGTGGTATCTATAATCCTAATGAAGTTCTTGCAGATGGTAGAAGTATTTTAGCAAGAGATCCATTAGAAACAGATCCAGCAAATTCTTTTAACGGAAATAATTATTATGCTTTAGAGGTATCGCCTGGAAAAGCATATGTAAGAGGTTTTGAAATTAATAATGTTGCTAAAAAATATGTACTTGCACAAAAAACAAGAGTAACAGGTTCTTCTAATAATAAGACTGTAAATACAACTTGGGGATCATATTTTACAATATCTTCTGCTGTACAAACTGTTTTACCAGGCGAACTTCTTTCATTGAGAAATAGTGGTAATACTGTTATTGGTAATGCTCGTGCTGTTGGTGTAATTCCTTATAGTAGTAGTCATTTATTATATGTTGAAGAAGCATTTACATTTACAGATGTTGTAGTTACAGGTGATGCTACTGCATTACAATCTGGTGATTTCTTATTTTCTTCTAGAGGATCTAGAGGTGTAGTTGTATCTGCAACTCTTTCTAGTGGTAATACAACAATTAAATTACGTCAAGTTATAGGTAGATTTGCAACTGGAGATGTTGTAAACAATAGTAGAGATTCTGCTACATTTACAGTTTCAAGTATTACAGATTTTAATTTTACTCAAGTTGATAATATAATAAATGGTCTTGGGTATGTTGCAACTGTAAATTCAAGTGCTGGTTTAAAATCATCTGGTAAAAATCAATTTGTTAAAGTATCAGACCTACCAGTAGCAACAATCAGTGATTCTTCATATACAAAATTAAACAGAGCAGTTACTACTGTTCAAACTGGTGGAATAGCTGCAGTAACAGTTCCAACTGGATTTCTTCCTTTAACATCTGGATATTATATTACTTCATCTGCTGGAGATCATACAGCTACTGCAGCAGTTGCTGGAACTACTTTAAATTTCACAAATATTAGTGGAAGTCCTACAGTTGGAACTAGTCTAACAGTTTGGTTTAAAACAAGAGTTTCAAATAGTACTATTAGAACTAAGAAAAATAAAACATTTCAATTTTTATCTGTTACAAAGAAAAAATCAGCAACTGATACAGTTTATGGTAATAGATATGATGACAAAGAAATTAATTTAAGATTTCCAGACGTTTATAAAATTCATGCGGTTCATCAAGCAGCAGTAAATGGTGTAACTGACACCCAAATGTTTGATCGTTTAATAATTAACGATGCATCAGATATAAAAGCTGGTGATATTATTCAAAGTGGTTCTTTAAGAGCAAAAATTATTTTTGAAAATGGTGTTAATCTTCATGTAAAATATTTACAAGATCAAAAATTTACACAGGGAACAAATTTAACTACAGTAATTACTATTGTCAATAAACCTAATTTAGTAGGAAGATTTTTAACTGAGGTTACACATGGTAACTATCTTGATATTACAGACAATTTTGCTTTAGTCAAAAATGATACTGAAGATGGTTATAGAATTTCTAAGTTAACTAGATTAGGAAATAGATCAATACCATCACAAAAAATTACTGTTGTATTTGATTACTTTGAACATGGAAGTACTACAAATGATTTCTATTCTACAAGTTCATTTAATACTGCTGATGAAGGAGATATAGAATTTACAAATATTCCTAATGCATATAATGGAACTCCATATACAGACATATTAGATTTTAGAGGAACATATACACCAACCTCTGCATCTGGTACTGGTACTGTAACTGCTCCATATATTTCTAGCAATGGAAAATCAGCATTTGATATTTACGAACAAACAAAAAGTATTGCAATAACTCCTTATCCAAATGAATTTGCTTCATTTGATTTAAGTTACTATACCGCAAGAATTGATAGATTATATCTTAATAAAGATGGTAAATTTGTAATATCACAAGGATCACCAGCAATCAATCCAGTGATACCTGAGGCTGTAAATGATTCTTTATTAATCAATACTATTTCTATACCAGCATATCTTAGAGATGTAAATCAAATTTCTATACAGAAAGAAGATACTAGAAGATATACTATGAAAGATATTGGTGCTATTGAATCTAGAGTAGATAGTATTGAATACTATACAACTTTAAGTTTATTAGAAACTGATACTAATAATCTGTTAATTTTAGATGGTAGTGGAAATAATAGATTTAAAAATGGATTCCTTGTCGATAACTTTAAGTCTCTTAATTTTACAGATTCTAAAAACTCAGATTTTAATATGTCCATTGATACCACACAAGGTTTAATGAGACCATATCCATATGTTAATAACATAGGATTTAAATGGCTTGAGACTATTGATGGTACTGCAACAAAAGTAGGTGGATTACAAAAAACTGGAGATTTCTTATCATTACCATATTCAGAGGAACAGTTTGCTTCTAATCCATATGCAAGTAAGGTAGTTAATTTAAATCCATTCAATGTATTTACATGGGTTGGAGATTTTCAAATAGAACCAGAAAGAGATGTATGGTTTGACACAGAAAGAAGCGCTCCTGAGAATGTACCTCAAATAGATCTTACAGGTCCTATTAAATTCCTTTATGATGAAAGTGGTGCTGATGGTGAGAAATGGGGTAGTTGGAATAATACTGGTAGTGAGAAAGTAGAAGGTGGTACTGAATTTACTGATGTGAGAACTGGTATAGAGAACAGTTTTAGTACTGTCACACAAAACATAGAAGTTGGTGATAGAATTGATGGTATTAAAAATATTGAGTTTGCTAGATCAATTGTGATTGATGCAAAATCATCAAGAATGAAACCAAATACAAATTTATTCTTCTTTATTGATGGTGAAGATTTTAATGACAGTGTATATCCTAAACTCTTTAGAAATATTACTAGAACTGTAAATAGCACCTCTTTTGTTGTTGGAGAAAAGGTTAGAATTGAATCACAGTCTGACGCAGGCACAAATCAGGTTATTGCAGAAGTAGTAGTTGCGTCAAAATATGATTCTACAATTACTGAAAATTACAGTGGTGCATCTACTGTACTTGGGATTGATAAAGTTACTACTGTAGATGCTACTTTATTAAATCCATCAAGTCCTACAGATAAAGTTAAAATAACAGGACTTACAACTGGTGCAGTCGCAGAAGTAGAATTAACTTCTCCTAGAATATCTACAAACGATGAAGGAACTGTAGATTTCTTTATTCTTCTTCCACCCAAAAAATTAGAAACTGGTAAATCTAGATTTGTTTTAACAGATGAAAGCACAGCTACAACTGTTGAGGGTGTTTCTGATACTAATGCAGTTGCTAATTACGATTCAGAAGGAACTCTATTTGAACTAACAAGTTTAAGTTTAGATTTTCAGATTCCTCAAATTACGGTAACACCTATTGAGGAAACAAGACAAAGATTTATACCTGATCCTCCTCCACCACCACCTCAGAATTGTGACCCATTAGCACAGTCATTCTTTGTTGATGCTATTGAAGGTGGAATGTTTATTACATCTATTGATGTATTCTTCCAATCTAAAGATACAAAAGTTCCTGTAACAATTGATATTCGTACTGTAGAGAATGGATCACCAACACAGACTATTCTTCCATATAGTGTCAAAACAATAGAAGCTTCTAATGTATCTGTAAATGCAACTAAAGCAGATACAGTAACTAAATTTACATTTGATGCTCCAGTATATGTAGCAAATGGTCAAGAATATGCATTTATTCTAAGATCAAGATCTCTAAATTATAAAGTTTGGGTATCTAGATTAAATCAGGTTGATGTAAATACCAGTCAATTAATTGACAAGCAACCATATGCAGGGTCACTATATAAATCACAAAACATGAGTGTATGGGAACCAGATCAGTTTGAAGATATTAAGTTCAATATTAATAGAGCGAAGTTTACTACTGGTAGTACTTTAACTGCTCAATTAACAAATGGTGTTGTTCCTAGAGTTAGTCTTCCAAATGACCCATTATTCTTTACAGGTAATTCAGCTGATATTACTATTTTACAACCAAACCATTGTATGCACACAAAACAAAATTTTGTGAATATCTCTGGTGTAAAATCAGACATACCAAATACTAAACTTGTAACTCCTTTAGGTAATGCACAAGCCATAGTTGATACAACTATTACACTAGCTGATGGTACATTTACTCCTACTCAATTCAATAATACAACAGTAAGTGATAATAATTTTGGATATATTAAAATTGATGATGAAATTATTGCTTATAAAGCAGTAAATGGCTCTACACTTACAATACCCACAGGTGGTAGAGGAGTTGGTGATGGTGTCATTGTTTCTCATGCTACAAATTCTGTTGTTGAATATTATAGTATTAATGGTGTTCCTTTGACAGAAATTAATAAAGTACATAGCTTAAATGATATATTTGACATGGATAGATATCAAATTTCTGTTACTTCAAAAGCAAATGAAACTAGACAATTAGGTTCTAGAAATATCAAGGCAAGTAGAAACTTACAGTTTGAAAGTATTACACCTAGATTAAATGAAATTATATTTTCTGGTACAGAGTTAAGTACAAGAATAGCTACAACATCTGGTGCTTCGGTAAGTGAGAAAAACACAGCAACTTTCTCAACTTTACCAGAAGTAAGTCTTGCTAATTTAGAAGTAAATGAATTAGATGCATCTAATGTTATACTTTCACCAGAAAACCAAATACAATATTTTGGTTCTACTGATTCATTTAAATTCTATATTGATGCTAAAACTACAGTTGATAACTTAAGTCCATTCTTTAATCTTTCTGGATCATCTGTTATTACTGCTATGAATCGTATTAATAGAATTAATAAACAAGATGGAACTATAGATCTTACAAGCGAACTTAATTCAGAAGGATCATTACATGATTCTGTTTATGTAACTAAAAAAGTCACTCTAGAAAATACTTCTACTTCTATCAAAATTTTATTTGATGCAATTAGAAGACAAGGAGTTGATATCAAAGTATTTGCCAAAGTGAAAAGAGATGACGAGACAGATGATTTCAATTTATTAGATTACGTTGAAATACCTTCTACAAATTATCCATTCTCACCAGACAAAGAAACATATAGAGCATTTGAATATGAAGTTACTGGTTTAACAGGATTTAAAGAATATGCGATTAAGGTAGTTATGATTGGTAATGATCAGTCTAACGTGCCTAAAATAAGAAACTTTAGAGGAATTGCTCTCGCAGTATAATTATGGAAAATCCAGAAGTTGATGGCCATCCAGATCTCACAAGGGATTCTGGATCTGGTGCTATTATCAATCGAAATACTTATAGTTATCAACAGTATATGGAAAGCTATAAGAAAAGAATAGAGAAGGAAAATAGATTAGATAATTTAGAACAAACTTTATTAGAGACAAAAAAAGAAATAGATACTATTAAGGATCTTATTTTACGGCATATAATGTCATAAATAGTGATGAGAAACAAATCTCCTATAAATATAGTATAAGTGGTAGATCCTAATGGCAGCAGTTCATAATTTATACGTTGATCAGGGTGCTGACTTTACTGTCGAAGTCGGTATATATGATGATAACAATGCAGCTTGGGACCTTACTGGTTACTCAGTAGCTGCAAAAATTCAAAAATCGTATTACAGTACAACTTCAACAAGTTTTATTGCAACTGTAAGTTCTACCGCAACTGGAACAGTAGTTCTAACCCTTCTCGATACTGTTACCGCAGGCATGGATCCTGGCAGGTATCTGTATGACGTAGTTGTTACGTCAGCTGGTGGTACAAAAACACGAGTTATAGAAGGAATTGTTACAATTAACGCTGGAATAACATGAATACCAAAGTTACTGTTCGGAACACACCTCAAGTCATTACTGTTGCAGCTTCGGCTGGTGCAAGTGGTAGTTTATCCACCTTGACTGATGTAAATTTATCTTCTGCGGGCGATGGTGCCGTTCTTCAATATGATGTTACAACTCAAACTTGGATAGCTAGAAACATTCTAGAAAACTCAGGTTTAACTATTAATGCAGGCTTTTATTAAATCTTTCACATAGGAACAAACAATGGCAACTTTTATTAAAGTTAAAAGGTCGAGTACAACACCAACCGCAACTCCTAGTAATTTAAGAAACGGTGAATTTGCACACAGTTATGGTGCTGGTACTTATACTGACTTTCAAACCACAAACAACGGTGCTGGAAACATTGCTTCGGGTGGTAAACTCTTCATCGGTCAAGGTACTGAAGACGGATCTGGACATGCTGCAAACATAGATGTAATTGGTGGTAAGTATTTCACTGACATGTTGGATCATGGTCATGGTACTTTAACTGCTAACTCTGCTTTAATTGTTGACCAGTCTAAAAAGCTTGATGAATTAAACGTAGATAATATTAATTTTAATTTAAACACAATTTCGACAACAAACAGTAATGGAGATTTAATATTTGATCCAGCTGGAAGTGGTTCTGTTGTAGTTGTTGATGATACTTTTCTTGCTTTTGGTAGTGATGAAGATGGTAAGATTGAATATGATGAAAATAGTACAGACAAAGTTCAAGTAACTGGTGCAAACTGGAAATTTAATTGCACAGTTGAGATGGACAATATTGTGATTGGGCCTGGAAGTCCTCATAGTTTTGATATGCCAGATAATACTGCTACAGCTTTAAAAATTCATGAGGGTTCTAATAATTATCTTGTATTTACAACCACTGATAGTTCTGAATTAATTACATTCAGTAGTGCTGATGTTGACATTGACAATGACTTAAATGTTGACGGTGGAGATATTACAACTAATGCAACAACATTTAATTTATTAAATGCAAATGCAACTACAGTAAATGCATTTGGTGCTGCTACAGCAATTGATATGGGTGCAACTTCTGGAACTGCAACAATCAATAACCCAACACTAGTTGGTACACAAGCTACTCAAAATTTATACAACTCTGCTGCAACCACAATGAATTTTGCTGGTGCTGCAGCTACATTGAATATGGGTGCAAACTCTGGAACTGCTACAATCGGTAATCCGACTGTTGTTGGTACTCAGACCACTCAAAACTTATATAATACAACTGCAACCACAATGAATTTTGCTGGTGCAGCTACTACTATTAACATGGGTACTAATTCAACTACATTAGACCTTGGTGATATTAGAATTAAAGGAAATACAATTTCAACAGATAGTAACTCTGCAACAGAACTTGTTATCGACCCATTCCCTGATGCTGGAGATGCTGGTGGTGACGTTATCATTCGTGGTAATCTTCAAGTTGCTGGTACTACAACAACTGTTAACTCTTCTGAATTATCAGTTAACGATCCTATCTTTACAGTTGGTGATACTGTAAGTTCTAAGACTGTTGTTTCAACTGCAGCAAGTGGACAAAACCAAGTTATAGTTGATAATCCTTCATCTGTTGTTGAGGGTGCAACAATTACTGGTACTGGAATTGCAACATCAACTACTATATCTAATGTAGAGGTTGAGTTTAATACTAACGCTGGTGCATCAAGTAACGGACAATTTGGAACCGCTCCTTCTGCTGGAGATGCTATTTACTTCTATGATGGTACTTTATTCTCACAAGTTGGTACATTTGTATCCCAAACAACTAACGCTGTTAAGATCAATCTAATTGCAAATATTTCTCTTGGATCTGACAATTTCTATGACGGTGGAAGCCTAAGTAGTGTTGGAACTGGAACTCCTACTGCTAACCAAAAAGTTGGTATTACTAAAGTAAGTACAAAAGTCTTTAAGACAACTACATTTACTCTAAGTAATAACACAACATCAAGTATTGCAGTAGACACACAACTTACAATCAGCCAAGCAGTTGACGACAACCTAGACCGTGGTATTCAATTTAAGTATTTAAAATCTAACTCTTCTAAAGTTGGTTTCTTTGGATACGATGATTCAAATGATGCTTTTGTATTCATCAAGGATGGTACAAATAATTCTAATCTCTTTAGTGGAACTAGAGGAGAAGGTTGGTTTAAAACTATTAAGGTGGATGATGGTGTACATAAAGGTATCGCCTATTTTGATTCAGATCTTAAGATAACTAGAACAGTTGCTGCTGGTTCTGCTGATGTTGACACATCATTCCAAATATTAACTGCTACATCTGGTGGTGTTCCTACATGGACTACAACTATAGATGGAGGCACTTATACTTAAATTATAAATTGAGGTTATTATGACACCTGATGAAGCAAATGCACTCATGCAAGTTATGAGTGAAAAAGTAAATCAATTGACTAGAGAAAATATGTTGTTTGAGTCAAAAATAATTTATTTGACTCAACAATTGAAAAAATTTGAAGATGAAAAATCCTCTGAAATCCTAGAACCCGATGGCAAGTCCAAATAGTAAAGCCACTCTCAAAGAATATTGCTTAAGACAGCTTGGTAAACCTGTTATTGAGATCAATGTTGATGATGATCAAGTAGATGATTTGCTTGATGATACCATACAACTTTTCAATGAAAGGGTTTATGATGGTGTCGAGAGGATGTATTTGAAATATAAACTCACTGAAAATGATATTACAAATGGTGGTGGTGGAAGTGCCAATGCAGGCAGAAATGAAACTATCACTGCTACAGATACTAATGATGGTGCTTCTGGTACTTCTCGTACTCTAAATTTTGATCAAGGAAGAGGATATTTAACATTACCTGATCATATTATAGGTGTTGAAGGAATCAAAAAGGTTTCTAACACTATGGTCAACAATATGTTTGGTTTTAGATACCAATTCTTTTTAAATGATTTCTATAATTTCTATGCATATGATATTCTTAACATGGAAATCACATTACAGTATCTAGAAACATTAAATTTTTTAATTGAAGGTAATAAAGATATTAGATATAATAAGGTAACAAATAGATTATACATTGATATTGATTGGGATTTAGCACAAGCTAATGATTACATTGTTATAGACTGTTATAGAGCTTTAGACCCTACGACATTTACTAAAGTATATAACGAAAGATTTGTAAAAAGATATGCTACTGCAAAAATTAAAAAGCAGTGGGGTCAAAATTTAATAAAATTTACTGGTATTAAAATGCCTGGCGGAGTCGAGTTTAATGGTAGACAAATATATGATGATGCTACTCAAGAATTAAGCACTATTGAGGAGCAAATGTTATCAACATATGAAACACCACCATTAGATTTCGTAGGATGACATGGCTAAAAATGTATACTTTACTATAGGTACTAAGTCTGAACAAAGACTTTATGAAGACTTGATTATTGAGTCTATGAAAATTTATGGTCTTGACGTATATTATCTACCTAGAGAAATGGTAACAACCGATAGGTTGTTTAGAGAAGATACTCTTTCTAAATTTGATGAGAACTATCTCATAGAAATGTATCTTACAAATTATGATGGATTCCAAGGTGATGGAACATTACTAACAAAATTTGGTGTAAGAATATCAGAAGAAGCAACCTTTGTTGTATCAAGACGTAGATGGGAAGATTTAATACAAGCAAAATCAAATAATCTTGTTTCAGCTGAAAGACCAAATGAAGGAGATGCAATATATTTCCCATTAACAAAACAGTTATTCCAAATTAAATTTGTAGAGAATGAAACACCTCTAAGACCTCTTGGAGATGTACCTACATTTACACTCGTTACTGAACTCATGGAGTTTGCTGATGAGAGACTTGAAACTGGTCTTGATGAAATAGATAAGATTGCTGCAGAAACAGCATACTCTATTGTTCATAAAATTACTAGTGGTATCAAGTACATTCACGTTACTTCTGCTGGAACTGGATATGGTGCTGGTACAACAGTCTCATTCAATACTTTAGCTGGTGCTGTTCCTCCCACAAATATTGTTCCCACAATTACAAATGGATCTGTAGCTTCAATTGCAATATCTAATCCTGGCAGTGGATATACAACAACTGCTCCAACAGTAACAATTACTGGCACTGGAACTAATGCTACAGCAGAAGCAATTCTATCTGTTGGAGGTAATTTTAAATTTGGTGAATTAGTACATGGTACAAAGTTTACAGCAGATGTAATTGGATCTAATCCAAATGCTTCTTTCAATTTAACAAACGTATTTACGATTCGTAAAGCAGGAAGTGGATATACTACTGCACCTCTAGTTACAATTGGAAAACCTGATGCCCAAACTGCAACAGCTACTACCTCTCTGTTATCTGGTGCAGTTGATACGGTAGCTTTAACATCTGGTGGAGAAGGATATCCCGATAACTTAACCAATGTTCCTACTACTGGTGGTACTGGTACAGGATTAAAAGTAAATACTACAGCTGTTAATGGAGTTATTACTAGTGTAACAATCCATACTAATGGTAATGGATATACAGTTGGTGATACCATTAATATAGTTCCAAATGGGTTTGGTGGAACTCAGGCAGTAATTACATTATCTGCTGTATCTAGTCGTGTATCTTCAGTTGTAATGACTAGTGGTGGTAGTGGATACACATCTACACCTACAGTTACATTATCTGCTCCAGAAACATCTGGAGGAACTACAGCTACAGCTACAGCAAATATGAGTGGTGGTGCTATTGCCTCAATTACGGTAACAAATGCTGGTACTGGATATACATCTTCACCTACAGTTACCATTGCTGAACCGACTAAAGTACAAGCACTTGCACAAGCAACAGTAACAAATGGAACTATTTCTGCTGTAACTTTAACTACTGCTGGTAATGGTTATGTAAGTAAACCTAGAATCATTATTGCTCCATCTCCAAGTGAACCAAAAGGTAAGGTTGCAAGATGGGATGTGACAAACAAAGAATTAGAACTTATAGATATAGTAGGAACATTCTCTGATGATGATACTTTGATTGGTGCAGAATCACAATCTGAAACTGTGATAGATACCTTCAGTAGTATAGAAAACGAGAACGCATCTAATTCTGAAAACGCTTGGTTTGAAACTGAGGGTGATAATTTATTGGATTGGACAGAAGGCAATCCATTTGGTGAAGTTGGTAATTCTGGAGTATTCTAATGTTAGGAAAACATTTTTATCACGAAATTCTTAGAAAAACTATTATTGGTTTTGGAACTATATTTAATAATATAGAATTACAAAGAACCGATAGTTCTGGGAATGTCGTACAAACAATTAAAGTTCCTTTGAACTATGGCCCAAGAGAAAAGTTTCTTGCAAGAATAGAAGCTGAACCTTCATTGGATGGTCGTGCTGAAACACAAATTACATTACCTAGAATTGCATTTGAAATGAAAGGTATTAATTATGATCCATCTAGAAAATTAGGTCCTGTACAAATACAAAGATCACAAAAAACTAGTGATACAGACAAGAGTTACTCTACATATAGTCCTGTACCATATAACTGTGAATTTGAATTAAACATTTTAAGTAAAAATAACGAAGACTCTGTACAAATATTAGAACAGATTCTACCTTATTTTCAACCGATGTTTAATATTACAATTAATCTAATAACATCAATTAGTGAAAAGAAAGATATACCTATTATTTTAAATAACGTTGGAATATATGATGATTATGAAGCAGATATGACTACAAGAAGAACCTTGATTCATACTCTTAACTTTACAGCAAAAACATATCTATACGGACCTGTATCTACTGCTGAAATGATTAGGAAGGTTAATGTTGATATTAGTGCTGCAATGACAACTGGATCTAGACACGTTAGATACACTACAACACCAGCTGCTAAAGTTGATCAAAACAGAGATGGTACATCAATACCACCTACACAATTTAATGTTTCCAGTAACACTATTACCTTAGCAGGTCATGGATTTGTTACTCAAGATAAGGTTACATACAATCAAGATCCATCTGGTACACCTGTAGGTGGACTAGTTGATAAGAGTAATTACTATATAATTAAAATTGATAATGATAATTTCAGAGTTGCAAAATCAAAATCTTATGCAAGACAAGGATTTGCAATTGATATTACATCTCAACCTACAGGAAACGACCAGAAGTTCTCCGTTATTAATGAGTTAGATGATGCATTTATGGATGCAGGCGATGACTTTGGATTCAATGAAAGCTGGACTAATTACTCATGAGTGATACATTCGACAAATTAAATAAGACTTTTAACGTAGAGTCTGACAATACACCACCTACAGAAATTGTAAAAAATGAGAATGGTTGTGTGAAAAGAAGTGATCAAGCAACAGATGTTGATGATGATTACAAATATGGTCGTGCTCAATTATATTCTTTAGTTGAGAAAGGTCAAGAAGCGATTCAAGGCGCTTTAGAAGTTGCACAGAACACAGATCACCCTAGAGCATATGAAGTTGCTGGTAACTTAATTAAAAACGTAGCAGACATTACAGATAAATTATTAGATGCACAGAAAAAATTAAAAGATATAGAGGAAGAAAAACCAAAAGGTCCTTCTACTGTAAATAATTCAGTGTTTGTTGGTTCTACAGCAGAACTGCAAAAAATACTTAAACAAAAAATGTCAGATAAATAGAATTAAACGAGGATAAAAGTCATGGTATTAAAACCATATGGATCAGCAGTAGATATTAAAGCTGGGGCTGGTGCTTTCAGTGGAGATAAGTTAATATGGGTTGTTAATACTCATAGTGCTGCTGCTAAAGTTACTGTAGCAAATGCTACACCAGCAATTATTTACGTTCCTGCTGGGGAAGGAATTTTAATAGAGAAAGAGCCTGGAGCTGCTGTTGAAGCATCTACTGCTGGTGCGAACGTATGGGCAACTGCTTGTGCCTTTGCAAACTAATGGAATGGGATCTAGAAGATCTTAAACAATCCATTATACAAAGTTCTATTGATCATGAAAAAATTATGGACGACACATTTATTGAATCTTTGAAATCAGAGGGCTTTGTTTATGATGAAGACAAAGATAGATGGTTTCGTTTATGGAATGACGGTGGTGATATTGGTTTAGAATTATATAAAAAACAACCTGATGGTAGATGGGAGCAAATTTTGTCAGGTCAAAGTGAGGATAGTGCTTTCCATGAAGATATCATATAGAACTTGTTTAGCATGTGATTCAACATGGTTAGAAGGACAATTATACTGGAGTGATGGTAAAATTGGATGTCCACATGATCTTGCAGGCTTACTTTGTAATGATCTGAAAGATCCAGATTGTATAAATCCATGTAAGGGGTCCAATAGCGGAACCACATGGGAGCATAAAAGATTTTGGCGAGATGAAAAATGAAACTCAAATTACCCAAGAAAAAATTATTTGACGCTGCACTTAAAAATAACAAGTGGCCAGTGAATTGGTTTGACCAGAAAAAAGATAAAGAAAGAAAAAGACAAGAAAAAATTGCTAAACTGTATCCTAAAAATGAAAAAATTACTTAAATATCTTTGTTCAGTAATTATCATTGGACAATTATGTGTAATTATGGTACAATTAAATCGTAAATCAGGATTTACATGTAAAATGTCTCCTGATGAAATTGTTTATTGCTTACAACGATGATCACACCAAGAGCTCCTAAACCTAAGATAAGTTTTTTTGAAAGACTTTTAAGGTTATGGAATAAAGACAAGAATAGGTAAAAATACCTTTGTTGTCATAAATAATAGTGTAAAATTACGGGCCCACGGCTTAAAATCGTGTCTCATTATACAGTCGGTTATCACGACTTACAACATCATCATTATGAAATATGTGAATATGCATCAGATGCTTATGAAGCAAGAATAGAAGCATTGGAGGATGTTCCTGATTTAAAAGGACATCCTCATTTTATTGACTATGTTACTAAGGAGGAAGAATGAAGGACTTACCAATCAAATCATCTTGTGTTATTTTTGGTTTAATTATTGGAGCAGGATCTTTTCTTATACCAATAGCATGGGCCCATCCTATATTAGTATAAAAAATGGAATTAAATGATTTAAATGTGAATAGGGTACTTGACGAAATACGTCCTTACATTGAAGCAGATGGAGGAATACTTGAATATGTTGCAATAGATTACCTTAAAGAAGGACCTATTGTAATGATTAGAATGTTAGGTGCTTGTGCTGGATGTGCTATGAGCGCCCAGACTTTAACTATGGGTATTGAAAAAGCAATTCAAGATAAATTTCCAGAAGTCAAACAAGTTATCAATGTATGAATGAGGTTGTCTGGTCAATTAATATAATGTGTGGTATATTGTTAGTAGCAGTAGGTATAGTAATTTACTACATATTTAAGTACGATGAATTTTGGCCCAATGAATAAAAAACTTATTACTGTTTTAGGTATTCTAAGTCTTTCTGCAGCTGTTAAAGCTGAGTTGGTAGCAGATTTTACTGATGAAAATTTTGATATGAATGTATTTGCTCAAGAATGGAATCATGGATTGAGACAATGGAAATCGGAAAAACGTAGAACTCATCCAGAAGTTTCTATAAATAAAGCATTAAGAGGATTTTGGGAGGAAAATTATGGGAGTGATGATACCCCCAAGTCGGAAGAGTTGCTACAACTTCCGAGTGACGGAGATTAATCGTGTTGTTGACGGCGATACTATTGATGTCACCATTGATCTTGGGTTTGACTTATACAAGAAAGAAAGAGTT
>MDSY01008717.1_pt1 | contig 31478 bp, 11 predicted proteins | sample 811131 | NCBI WGS metagenome assembly MDSY01 (sample SAMN05326643, study PRJNA326480) | marine metagenome | isolation source: seawater | place: Atlantic Ocean: South West | collected 2010 | reverse complement strand
TACTTTAATTGCTTCGTTATTACATATAGTGAATACAGAAACTAACTGAGCAAATCCACTATTAGTAACAGCAACACCAACACCACCTTGATTATATTGAGTAAATGCATCAACGTTCATTGCTTTTAATAATCTTGCTTGAGAACCATCAATATAGATACCAATCCCTGTAGTAGTATCACTAGTACAGTTCTGGATATATGGACCTTTCCATTTACCACCACCTACGTTTTCAGCAATTTCCGCAGTAGGGAATCCAACTGCAGCGGCAGGATGAACATGATCTCTAAAGGTCATATTAGCAAGTTTACTTCCCTTTCTCACACCGAAGATGTTATGATTAGTATTATCTGCATACACAGTAACAGTTCTTTGATCGTCTCCAACTATTGAAACAAAAGCGGGAACTTCAATAGGATTATCTTCAGTATACTTACCAGATAAAACCTTGACAGTAGTGCCGGAAGATGCAGCACCAACCGCAGCCTTAATAGTTAAAAATGCATTGTCTATTGATGTTCCATTATTTGAATCTTCCCCATCTTTTGCAACATATAGAACATTAGGTGCAGAGTTAATACCAGTTGCTCCAGCATTAATCGTTACATTATCACCAATAGTTATACTTGAGTTGCTAAGAGTAATATCTTCATCACCAATTTTAATTGTATTATTAATACCATCAATTTCAATAGAAGAAGTACCAAGTGTTAGAATACCAGTTATCCTTGCATCTCCATCTACAATTAATGCAGTAGTAGCAGTTCCAGTTTTTACATGTAATCCACTTCTAAAGGTACTAAAACCAAATGCATCTTGGTTGACTACATCTTCATATATGGCAGTACCAGCAACAGTTATATTACCATCAAAATATGCTACATCATCTGTTGTATTACCAGCACCAACATATAAATTCCATCCTGCTCTAGCAGTTGTACCAACACCTACATTTTTACTGGTATAAACACCAACATTATCTGATGCCCAAGTACCACCAGCACCAGCAGATCCACCTGCTTTAGGAGTCCATTCTTCAAGATCAGTATCATATGCTAAAACCCATCCATCAGTTGCAACTCCAGCTCCAACATTGACATCATCTAAATCATCTAAACGAACAGCACCGCCACCACCAAGAGTAGAAAGTTGTTGTTGTATTCTATTAATGAATAAACGATAATGAGATTGTAAATCTTGAAGAGTTACATACTCTTGATCTAAGGGAGTTAAAGGATCAGAATTTTTTACATCAGGAGGAATATTTAAAAGACCTTCTTGAAGAAGTTTATTTTCTTCTTGGAATTTTCCTACATTCTCTTCTAATTGTTGAACTTGCTTCTTAAGATCACTCTCTACAATAGACAGATTCTTTTCATTTATTTCAGTAACTCGATTTACAAGGTTATCAATATCAATTGTTTCTAGAACTTGTTGCCAATCTTTAGTTAACTTCTCAATATGCTTCTCATTTACTGTAAAATCTAGATGTAAAGTTTTAACCTTCTGACCAACTTCTTCTTGGAAAAGGTCGATCTCACTCTTTAATTCATTATGGAAAGCAGAAGTACTTGTATCTAAATTCTCTTGTATATCACATATGTTTTCAGATAAATGATTCTCTACATGTGCAACTCTTTCTGAAAAAGATTGTAATTTATCAAAATACTCATTGAGTTTCTTATCACTTTCTACTTCTCTATTTCTAAAATCCTTTCTATAGTTATTTGCAAGTGCCTTTGATTCTTTTACAACAGTTTCAATCTTTGCAATTTGATCCTGAAGAACACTCTTTACAATTCCATCTTTATCATCAACATTATTCTGAAGAGTTATAACTCCTTGAGATATTTCATCTATTCTATTATCTAAAGCAAGAACATCTTCTGCTAAAAGTCCTGTTACTTTCTTTATTTCTTGCTCTGCTTTTAATTTAGACTCTACAATATTTTTTCTATAATTTTCAGCAACCTTCTCAATACCCTTCTCTACACCCTCAAGATTTTCCTTATAACTTGCATCTATAGATTCTGCTACACCCTTTAAACTTTCCTCAACTTTCTTTTCACTTTCACTAATTCTTTCTTCAGTCTTTAATTCAGTTTCAGCAAAAAACTTTTTATATTCAGGTAAGTCTTTCTCAAGTAAAGTTTTTACTCTACTTCCAATAGACTGAACATCTTCTTTCAATGAAGAAAGACTTTCTTCATTTAATGCTTCAACTTTAGATTCAATTTTAGAAATATCATTATTAACATCCTTTCCTAGATCAATGAAAGACTGTTTTACATCTTCTTTAAAATCAACAAATCTAGTATCTACTCTAGTTTCAACATCAACAATTAAATTTTTATATGCAGGTACTTCTTCACCTACAAACTTATTTACTTCCTCTGTTAAACTGGTAAAATCTTTTTTTATTTCTAATACAGAATTAGAATTTAAAGTCTTAACTCTATCCTGTACGTCACGTATCGATTCTTCTACGAATAATAAATGAGCCATCATGGCATCATCAAGATCTTCTTTACTAATAAGATCTTTAATATTTTCTCTTATTTTTTCAACATTTTCTGATAAAGATGTTACCTTTTCCGCATTTGCTTTAAAGGTATCAACTGAAGTAACAAAATCGTTTAGAGATTGAATATTATTTAAATTATTTTTAAACGAATCAAAAGCCTCAGTAATTCTCTCTACCTGTTCAGGCTTAGCATTCTTCAACTCTTCCTTTACATCATCAAAGGAAGAATTGGGTCTTTTTTCGTAAAATTCTGACGGCTTCTTAAGTGGCATCTATTGATACTCTTTATCCATAGTTATATTTATTTACTTTTCTTTGAGCGTTTCTCCCTTAATTAATTTTGCAAGATCTGCAGTAGATCCCACAAATAATGCATTATTAACGGTAGAAGGTCCTTTTTGTTGCTGCTCTTCATTAACATCTTTTAATTTTTTCTGAAGATCCATCAACTTATCAGTTGCATCAGAAACACTTTTAATTAATTGTCCAGCAACTTCATACGCTCTTGGCATTTCACTCTCTTGAGCAAGTTCAAGAATTCCATTAATTGCTTCTTGTCCTTTTTCAATAATAGAGTATAAATTGCCTCTTGTGTATTCATAGTCTTTAGTTATATCATCTTTCGTTAAACGATCTGGAATATCTCTTTTAACTACAGACGTTTCTTCTTCCACCACTTCGGGTGTTATATTAAATGTCTTATCTAGTTTATCACTCATGAGATCGATCCGTCAAATCCAAAGTCATCACCCACTTCAATTAAAGCATTATCGTCCTGAGCAATAACATTTTCTGCAACTGTAGGATTAATAACTCTAATATCACTTCCCTTAACATGACCTGCTGCGATAGTACTATCTTTACCTCTCTCAACAACTAAGTTATTACCATCAATCTTCTTGATCAGCATTTCTTCATCATCTATATCAATATACTGATCAACTGCAAGACGAGTAGAATCATCTACTACTATATCAAGTGCAGTTATAGTCATATCTTCAGCTAAAGTAGTCTGTACCGGACCATCATAACTCTTAACTGCTCTTGGTGAAACACGATAAGTAAGATCTCTCTCTGTGTTTGTAGTATCGGTACCAGCAAGATAACTGACCCGAACATTTCTGACTATATCAGATGTAGCAGACGCAGTAGGACCAAACATGTAAGTCTTCGCACTAAATCTGAATGTATAAAGAAGAACTCTTCTAGTAGAAAAATCCCCTTCATAATCATCTTGCATTGTAATATTTTCTAAGATAATAGGTATATCTCTTTTCTCCTTAATACTCCCTACTAATTGTACGGTTACATTATATGAAGGTTGAAAATAAGGTAATATTTGTTCGACAATCTGTAATGCATCATCATTTAATTTACACATAATAGCAAGTTCAAATTGCATATTATATGGAACAGGCATATAAGTCTTCTTAGATTCGGTCCCATCCGTAGGATCCTTAACTACAAATTGTTGTGTTGTAGTAACTTTTCTAGCAGGATCATAAGTAAGACCAGTAAACTCAAAAGACATTCTTGGCAAAGTAATTGCCGTTGCTTTATTTAAATCAGGTGACTGAGTTAAACGTGCTAAAAATTTCTGAGTAGGACCATACGCTAACGGTACTCTTATATCCCCACCTTCTTGCTTTACAGTGATTCCATTGAAGAGAGTACCAAAAGAAATAATGGTCCTTCTTAGAATCTCGTTATAAAAATACTCAAACATTTGTATAGTCCTGGTATATTATATTTATGAAACCCAACGGACTGCCGTTAATTCAATACTATTATCATCCATTTCCCATTCTTCTTCTACTTGAAAACCCATCTCTTTAATAGTATTATGAATAGTCATTCGAGCATACTGTTGCGTTACTTTCTCAATGAACCTTTCAGGTGGTACTGGTTGGCTCCAAGTTTGCAAATCTGTTACCAATTCATATACCTGCTCATGATCATTCCACCGAAAACCAATGTCTGTTCCGATACAGACATCAGCTTGTACTATTGGATGGTTTTTGGCATGGTAAACATTACCAACAACTAATTCTTGATCTTTCTTAACCTCATGGCCAAGAATTTCCAATGCTTCTAAAAGCTGAGGCTTTTCTTTAATCTTGGTCTTGATTGTACTGAAGTGTGACATTCTCCTGTTTTTGATAATATTCTGGTTTATATAATCTAGTCGTTACTGATCCCAAATTCTTTTCAATCCGTTCTGTAAGATTTTCACATTCATTAGAAACAGTTCCTGTAATTTCTTCTTTTACAGTACCGTCTTGCATAATGGAAAATTTAATTGTTTGTTTTCGAGACATCATTAACCAGATACTACATCTTATTATAGCATCAATATTTAGGGAATGCCAAATGGGTTCTGTTCGCTAAAGTCTAGAATATCATCCGCTGCTTCTTCTATCTTCAAGTTATCAGCAAATCCATCATCAGTAGGATCAAGATCAATTTGTCTTATAGTATGAGTAGCACCTGAGGTTGCACCTAATAATTTCTCTCCTCTTGTCCAAGTTCCATCTACCGATGCTAATTCTATTACATTTGTAAGTTTGTTCCATGTTCTTACTCGTGCAGTAGTTCCACTAGTCTGTCCAGTAACTACTTCATTAAACTTATAATCTCCAGTATTATCTAGAGATGGATCTGAAATTGTTATAGTAGGTGCAGTACTATATCCTAAACCAGCATTAGTAATATTAATAGCAGTAATAGTTCCAGCCGAACTTACCACAGCAGTAGCAGCAGCACCAACTGTTAACGCAAGACCAGCCTTAAATACCTCATTACTAAAGGTAATAACTGGGTTAGTAGTATATCCAACACCACCAACATATCCATCAGAACTTGTAAGAGTTACAATACCAATAACGTCATTACCTACTACAGAAGTAGCCGCAGCACCGGTTCCACCATTACCACTAATTTCTATAGAAGGAGATTCAGTTAGAGCATAACCCGCACCCGCATTTTGTAAATCTATATGTTGAATAGACTTTGTACCAGGATTAACACTATCTGTACATACAACCATTCCTGTGATAAATCTTATTGTACCAATACCCGTTATTCCGCCTGATGGTGCAGAGGAAATACCAATTTTAGGACCACCTAGATATCCAGCACCACGATTAGTAATATCAACATATCTGATACCGCCAGTAACAATACCAGTTACAGCAGTAGCGGTTATACCAGCACCAACTAAAGTTAGAGTTTGAGTAGGTCCAAGAAGAGTAGAAATGCCACCATCTTCACCAGTTGTACCATCATAATCATCTCCAATTAATGTATCATCAATCTCTTCAATACCCGTATCAATAACCTCATCACCATAACGGAAGAGTTCACACCTTAACTCATAAACATAAGTCTTTTTAAGTTGATAAAATGGTTTCTCATGTTCAACATATTTAATTTCAAATAAACGATCACCTAATGGAAAATATATTAAATCCCCTTCTTTAGGACGGGTTGCTAATTTAATATTCTCCTCATTTTGCATTAAAGGTTCAATATATGTCTCCCACCTTTCCTTAGAAATAGTTAATGTTATCTCATTCTTTTGCTCAATACCAAATTTTGATAAGATAGTAGGATTTTCTCCATACCCATCATAAGTATCTACATATGCTTCCAAAGGATATGCATCATCAAATTTAGACTGTACTACTTCTCTAATAACAGTCTTTTCATCCATATACTTACGAGGTAAATAATGCACCTCAACACCATACGTCCTCAACTGTTCGTTGATTAGATCCTGAATTAAACTCTGTTCTGACCTAGAGCCTTGTTGGAAATATGGATTAAGTACCATAATCCTAACCTATCATATCTAAAGGTGGAAGCTCATAAGTATTGGACATAATTTCTCTAATCCTTTCCAATTCTTTTTCTGCATCATCATATATTTGTCTTCCATTCATCTCTACTCCACCAGGCAATTTAACTCCTTGGAACTTAAGTAAATTTTGTCCCCATTGCCTTTTAATTAAAGCTACAGTATAGGGTTTTAAGAATGAATCGTTCCATACTCTAGTATAATCAGTTGGATCCATTGCTCTAAAGCAATCAATGATAATCCAATCATTCTTTGCCATAGAACCCCAGTCAATATCAATATATAACCTGTCCTGTCTCTGATTAAATCTTATTTGCTTATCTGTAGTGAGAAGAAAATCTATATCCTCAAGATAAGTTTTAGTCATTGCATAAGTAAGTAATTCTGTAGAACCCCAAAAATAAATATCATTCAAGAATAACTGATATTTCACACTAAACATATTATTGGAAACAGTATTAGTTCCACCAAACTTAAAGAGTTTGGTTACACCAATAATTGATGGTGGAATCTGAAGATAATTACTATTTTCCTCATAATCAAATTGGACTTCGGATCCGTCAATAGTGGCAGTAGCACTTGTGGTTGTTATTCCAGCACTAGTATCTCCTCCTTTTGCCCGACCACGATCAATATCTGCTTGAGTTATTTGATATTTCAAATAACATTGAGCTACACCATCAAAATGTCTTTCTTGAAAATACTGAATAGCATCATCTACAATATCTTCTATTTGCTCATCGGCAACATTAATTTCCAGCACTGGAGCACCCAGCTGCCTTTTGCAATAAGTTATAAATTCTACTCTACTTGCTGGTTTACCCATTTAGACAATTACCCCTTGATATATTTATGGTGCCGAAGCAATACCGGCATATACTAATATATTACCGTTTACCATATTATAAACTGTGGTTGCTGACCCAACCCTAGTGAAAGTAACTCCCGTTCCTGGTAAAATTTCTAAAGGTGATGTATTTGCTGCTCCTATTTGAATTTTATTTGCTATTGTAGTTGCAATTCCAACAACGGAAACCGTAGTAATAGCAGCACCAACTGATACAGAATCCCCGATAGCTACCCCTGCAATTTTATTAATAGTAAACTCAGTGGTACCAATTCCAGCAGTAGCACCTACAGCAATGGAAGTATCCAACACATCAGTGCTTTCTTTAGAAGGAGTCATCAATACATTATATTCATATCTTCCCGCAGCAAGATTTCTTGTTTGTGTTGTTCCTAATGAAATATAAAATTGTCCATCATAGGCACTAGTAAATCCTACTGTAAATGTAGCAGCAGCAACATCCGTAGCACCTATACCAGCACTCTTCTGCATTTGTCCTGAACCACTCCATCCGGTAAAATCATAATTACCGCTAGAAGTATCAGTTACATTAAAAGTATTTTTAAAATTAGCACCACCATAGATTACCAAATCAGCAGCATTTGGAACTCCTGCTTCCGGATCAAAGGTAAAACTTTTAGTGGACATTTGAAACTAACTCCTTAAGTAAAGATTTTATCTCATTCATTTCACTTTTCAAATTAGCAAGATCTTCTTCAATATTTTCGGTTTGTTGGACTTCTTGTTTCCTCGCATCACGTCTTGCAACATATTTTTCATGATCTGTAGAATTGACACTAACTATTGCATTAGTATTAGCATCTCTCAATAAATCAGAATGTCCAGTTACTCCATGATATTCCATATTAAGCTAATGCAATCGCTCTAAGATCTTTAAGTCTAGGTACATAAACTTGACTTTCAGAAGTCATTAGAATCTTAATTCTATAAGATCTAAATGATGGTAATTGATCAACAGTAAATGTATACTCCTTAAATTCAACATCTTCACTATCAAATCCTGAAGAATTAGATTTTGTAATCAACTTATCAGGAAGACCATTATTATCAGCAGGATTAATAACTTGACCCTTATAGTTAAGATTAGAATATCCAGGGAATGGTGTAAAGATTGGATCTAACCCTTCTTTATTATTAATTGCATAAAGAACTCTAAGATCTGCATTAACATGTAGATGAGCTCCTACAAAAACTTTTAAAGAAGTTGCTGAATTTTCCAATAACATTTCTTTAGAAATATATTGGAATGCGGTAGGATCAGTATCTACAGTATTAACCCTATCATCAGTAGCATAATTTGTAATAATATCATTAACTCTATTAGAAGTTAAAATCACACTCTTTCTTTGACCATCAACTACTGGACTTACAGTAGTATTAGTAGTGTTAAGGAATAATGTCATATTCATCGACTTACTACCTTCAACATTAGTCAAGAAAGTATCTTCATTAATCTTAGAAGCAACAATTCTTGGACTATCCAAATAATTGGTAGAATTAAGAGTAATTGATTCTGCATCATGCTCAACATAGGGAATTTCATTACCACTTATACTCTTAGCAGTAGTAGTTACCACTTCAGCAGATAATGTGGTTGTAGGGACAGTCATATTTTGAATCAGAGGAGTGATAAGTTCAAAAGGCATATTTTGAGTTGCCCTTACGCCATATCCACCAGCAGATTTAGACTGATTGATATACAATGCAGGATTTCCATTATCAGAACTTCTATCAGTTCCATTCTTAGACATATCCAATTTAACATTATAAGAATCAAAAGTAATAGCACCAGAAGTATCTAAAGAAGTTGCATTTGGATATGCAGAGGTTGTAGTGGATAATCCGTGAGTTTTGTTTATGCGCAATAAGTTAACTCCACCCAATTCATATTTAAAAACAGGAGTTCCTATCGGATATGTTTTAGATGAAGTATTATCTAATGCTCTAGTGGTAATTCCAATACTATTACCTGTAACAGATTCATAAGAGATAATCTCATTTCCGATTTGAAGATATCCATAATTGGTAGTTCCTACCCCTACATTTTCAAAACTAGTAAAGTTTGAAGCACTGTCTACAGAAATAGAACCAGTTGTAGTTCCAACATCATAAGCAGTTGTCAATTTGGTAGGTTTAACATCAGACTGAGCATCACTAATCTTGACATTATTCTTAGTGAAGTACATACCATGGTTTTTATGATTCACCTTAAGATGTAAACCATCAGTATCTGTAGTGATTCTGTTGATCTGAACATCTCCACCTCTAGTGAAATTTAATTCAGTTGCAACCCCAACTGCTGCACTATTCTTATAATAGAATACAGTATTAGAAGTTCCAACTACGAAAGTACCTTGTACATTGTTTAGAAGTAATTCGTTAGTGCTACCAATAGAAACAACCGATGCTCTAAAGTTTCTACCAATAGAAGAAACACCAATAGTAGTAATTCCTAAAACATCACCTACCTGATAACCAGTTCCTACTCCACTAATGGTTGCTCCTACAGCAACCCCATTAGAGATTGCAATATCCGCTGTTGCTCCACGACCATTACCAGTAATAGTATCTAATACTACACCAGTAAATGTATAACCACCAGATATAGGAGTATATCCAATACCTGCATTAATAATATTCAATGCACCTGTTGCAGTTCCAGCAACACCAACAAGATCACCAGTTGCATTAGTACCCTGTTGATAGAAGGTATTACCCATTACATATCCAGAATCAGTTAGAGTAGTTCCTAATCCAACTCTAATTTGTTTTGAAGTTAAAACTATAGGATCTGCTTGTAATAAAGGAATCTGTTTATTTCCTTCAGTAAGTTCAGGACTATAAAGACTTAAAGTTCCCGTTTCAACAAATTCTGCCCTATAAAGAGTATACTTAAGATCTTCCCACTGACTTGGTTCCCAAGTAGAAGCATTTTGAGATTTAAATAAAGATCCTAAAGTAGGTTGATTAGCAATATAAGCACCACTAATCAAATCATCCTCACCCACTCGTGAGATAAAACCACGATACTTGGCAGAATTGGATAACATAACTATTGCATATTCCATTCCGCCTTCAAGATAAACAGGACCACCAAATTCAAAGGTAGTAGCAACTGATCCATCAGTAGAAACATTAACCGCCTCAGGAGTCAAAGCAACTTCAGTAAGGGGAATAATATTTTCAGTTGGAACCCCATTAGACATTGTTCTAAGAGAGAAGATAACTGGAATATCAGTGTTATCCTTCGCCTCAAAGAATACATCACATTTGGTTACAAAAACTCCTGTTGATTCATTAACTTTAAATGACTGTGCTAAGGGATCCCCACCACCAATATTTCTGTTTTGCCATCTTCTGTTCTGACGAACATTGGTAGTAACCCATTCCGTCCCAGTAGTTCTTTCCGCAAAGTTTTGTTGTGTTTCAGAAGTATTCTGCTGTACTAATCTTGCATTTCTAGTAGCGAGAATAGTTTCTTGAACAGTATCAAGGAATCCTTGTGCAGTATATATTTCTTCTGCTAAAGAAGTTGCTACTGGAGAATTCTGATCATCACTTGATAATTTAAATAATTTTTCACCAGCTGTAAATTTAGGGAAAACATCAATTTCTGGATTTGGTATCCAATAAGAACCTGCTACATAACCACTCAAATCAGTTATAAATCTTACATTAGTAATTGTTGCCTGTGCTCCACTAGATCTACCAGTTAGAACCATACCATCAGAAATAAATCCATTAAACTCTCCTTGTGTTTGTGAAGCAAGAGAGAATGTATCTACATTCAGAATAGTTGAAGTAGCAGAATAAGTATTCTGGAGAGAAACTAAGGTATATGGATTCTTCCCGTAAACCTTAGTCGGTGCATTATAGTCACCTTCTTTATGATTAGACTGAGCTACTCTAAAGGTAATACTTGCATTAGAACTTCCATTATTAGGACCAAGACCTGCATTCTGTACAACACCTTCTACAGTCTCTCCAACTTGGAAAGTACCTGAAGTCATACTAATTTCAAGTAGTTTAGGTATACAATATGGTGTAACATCCCTTCCATCAAAGAATGCATACATTCTAGTAGATTTTTGGAGTTGTTCTACTTTAAATTCAACATTCCTAGACCTTAATAGAGGTAGAAGATTTCTACTTATCCTCGTATCTCCTTGAGACTCTCTTTCAGTCCAATCCGAAACAATAAGTTGTCTAGTACCAGTTCTTTCTCTTCTTGCACTTTCAATAGTTTGACGTTGTTCTTGGAAAACAGTTTCTTGAACTCTGTCCCAAGCACCAACATCACGCTCACGATCAAAATTTCTTGAGCTAAGAGTTCTTGAAGTAGTACTTCCAGTCCAAACAGTTTGCCAGGAATTCCAAAGAGTAGGTCCTAAACCAGTTTGAGGATCAAATCCTTGAGTAGCAGTAAGACTTGCCCAAGTCGCAGCAAAATCCCCTTCTCTTTCCACAATACGAGGAATTAATCTGACAGTATTGACCCAAGTATCAGATTCTGGATTTAAAGTAATAACACCATTCCAATAAGCAACAATAAAAGGTGTTATTGATTCTGTTCTAGAACCAAATGTTTGCTTTAAATATTCTTCCTCAGAATAATCGAGAGTTATTATATCACCATTTCTTCTAATATTAGTCCCAGTAATAGTATTATTACTTTGATCTTCAGTAGAATCAACATTCACTACAGGACCAAACATCATATCAACAGAGTTTGTATAATGGCTAGGTCTCAACTCTCTATTCTTTTGATCTATACTATTCTTAAGTATTTTAGTAGTATCTTGAGCTTTAAAAGTTTCAAAATTATCAACAAAGAAACCAGATTTAAAACGATTCAACCCATCTCCATCAGGAATAAAGAAATTAGCAGTATTTACTTCTAATAAAGATAAAGTAGTATAATATTCTAAATTACGTATTCTAGTCTCCAATTTCTGGATATCAGACATCCGATATCTCTTATAATCTAAGAAATTAATCGTCGCTTGACTTACATTATACAAATAAGGAGGAAGAGTTATGACAGCTACTTCCAATGCTTCATCTATAGGAAGTGGTTTTTGAGGATTTTCAGAAGGAGTTCCATAAACAACCTGGAAATCACCTTCTTTAGTTAAGAAAACCCTATCAATTCTTCCCAAATAATAAGAAAAATCAATAACAATGGATTCATCTGAAGCAAGTATATTTGAAGCAGTTTGTCCCGCCTGAGTAAAAGTCCTTCCTGCAAAAGTTAAAGGAGAATTAGAACCAACACTTACAGTATAATCAGAAACTCTAGGTCTTATATCAATGATATCAGAATTAGAAACATCGCCAACCTTTTGTATTTCAGTTGTATAGTTAAAAGTATTATATGAATTTATAGTAGTAATATCTCCGTCATCACTCGAATCATAGTAAGCATTTTCAAAATAAATTTTTATCTTCTTAGCAGGAGAATCAGAATCTGTTTTCCTTTTTATAACACCATAATTATAGAAAGTATCTTCTTGACCATTATCAAAAGTATAATGTGATGAAATATCAAAACTATCATCACTTAATGTTGTTACTACTGCTTGAACATTAGATTCTTGGAATATTACAGTTTCACCCTCTTTAAAGAGATTCTTATTCTGGTAAATGTAGGTAATAGTATCCGAATCAGATTTTTCAGCAACAATAGCAATAGCATTACTAGTTTGTCCTATTAATTGCTCACCTATAATCAATTCTGTAGTAGTTGTAGATGAACTATTAATAGAAGAAAGATCCATTGAAGGAGCAGAAGGATTTCCACTAGCAGTAGAAGATTCATATACTCCATGAACCTTTATTATATCCGGAACATTCAAAGAAATAGTTTTATCTTCAACTCTTGTACCATATGGGAAATTACCATAATTAAGTCCATTTTGAAGTGTAGTAGTTCCAATTCCAGATCCTACTAACTTAGAATTATCTACAATTAAAGAATTAACTCTCTTCTTGATTTTAGTTTTAGCGGTTGGTTTTAATTTCTTTACACTAGTAACAACTGTGACAGGATCTGAATCAGTAGTTACATTTAAACCCAGAATATCAAGAGTAGTCATTCCAGAATTAAATTCTAGATTATCAGAATTAAGAGTTATTGTACTTCCACCAGAACCAACAACTGCATATCTTTCTGCGTCAAAAGGCAAGAAAGTTTCATTGGTTCCTAATGTAAGTTGATTTGCTATCCTATTATTAGCAATAGTCTCAGTAGAATATACCTTTCTAATAGAAAGAGAAGCATCAGTTAAATCTACATCTGAAATATTAGTCTTAGGAAGTTTTGTAAATAAACTATTATCAGAAGAAGATTGAAGATCAGTAGTTACAATTTTAAGATCTGATACATCAAGAGCAGTAGATGGTAAAGTACCATTAATTACACCATTAACATCAGAAATTCCCGTAACTTCAATAGTAGTTAAACCAACACCAGTAACTCTGGCCATCGTAGGAACATCATCAGCAGTAGAAATATCACTCCATTGAACTAAATCATTGATTTTTACTAATTCTCCAGTTCCAGGGAACTGTTGATTTGTACTTCTAATTGTACTAATACTACCAGCACCAGACACAGGAGAAATAGTAGCAACTCCTACATTAAACTTGGTTGACTGAATTACATCAGCACAGAAAGTATTAACCCCAGTAACACCATTATTGGTTGCCCAGAGAGATTTTATATTTGATATACCATATTCAGTAACAGAAATAGCAACTCTTCCATTCTGAATACCATTAAAAATAAGAGATTCATTTTTAATAAAGTTACCACTTGTTTCAGTAACTGTTAAAGCCACTCCAGCAGATACGGCATATCTTAGGAATCCACTAGCACCACTATTCTTACCTTCAATAAAAGTTCCTGCACTCCACGTTCCATTGGTACCATCAGTTGGACTAGGAGCAGCATTAATATTAAGATCTACACTTGTTTGTACATCATATAAAGAGATGTCCCATTCATTTAAAGCTTCATTGTTTGTGTCATATGAACCAGACTCTAAAGCGAAATCATATACTCTTGCTTGACCTATTTCTTTTCCAGGTACAGAAGCAGTTTGAGGTGTTCCCGTTCTTTGATCTCTCAAACTTACAACATAAGTATTACCAATACCTATTGTAGGAAATCCATAAACACCATTTACACTAAAAGTAGGACCAGTATTATACTGAATTGCTTGATCTTCAGAAGTTGTTGTAGTTCTTGGTTTGTCAGCATCCAAATAAGTTGGTGCAATTGTTTCTACCTCATAACCCCTAACAAATGCCTTTCCTGGAGATAGTTGATATTGAGCTAAATCGTCAGATGGAGTTTGCCCACCATAAGTAAACTGTCCTTCCTGAAATACTCCATTATTTCCAGTATTATCATTTAATGAATTAAGAACACTAATATCAAAAGCTTTTACATAATAATCTCCTGATTCAGCATATGTTCTTCTTGCCAATTCATCTGCAAGATTATTATACTCTGTAGTATTAACTTTAGAACGTAAACTTCCTTCTTCAACCGTTGCTAACTCAACAAAACTTTCATCTTCAAGATCATCTAATGTCTTTTTAAATAACTTCAGAGTAATTTTTAATCTATCAGCACCTGGAGCAGAATAGTTATTAAACCCTTGCGAATTATCATTTAACTCTTCATCTAAATCAGCAGTAATTATTTCTTCTGTAATATTAAAACCAATTCTATAACTAGGAGAATTTCCATATTGATCTAATATTAAAGTCTCTGCGGCAACATTAACAAACTGACCTCTAACAAAATAAACTCCATTTTCTATATGAAAAGAAGATCCAACAGCAGCAGCATCATTGGCAATTGTTGTAGCAAAAGGAGTCCCTATTGAAATTGCACTATTACCCAGTAATCCAGAAGTAATGGTAACATCCGAAGTCAATTCTTCACCATCACTAAAGACATTACCTGTATTATTAGAAGTATTAGCACCCAGATAATTTACATATAAAGTAAGATTCTGATTCTCAGAGTCTTCCGCTAATAAAACTTTATCTACAGTTGCCGTTACCCCTGAACTTTGTCCAGTAATTTTTGTACCGACTATTTGATCTACATAAGCAGCTACAGGAATCCCTTGAAAATTATTTTCTAACTGAATTGCTTTATACTGAGAAGTATAACTTGTATTACCTGGTATTACTTTACTACCTTCTTTAAAAAAATGCTGCCCAAATTTCTCAATCTGATTCTGCAGCATCGACTGCAAACCAGTTAATTCTCTTGCTTGTACGGGATACCCAGGTTTAAACAATACCCGATAATAATCATTAGCCGGATCAAAGTCATCAAAATATGGCGATACGTTTAAATTTGTGAGCTGCGACATAATTCTTTAGAATTGCAAGATAACTTTAATATCTTCTTTTTGGGTAGATGACCTAGTTATAGAAGGTCTATTATCGACATAAATTATATTTCCTGAATATTTTTTAACTTCAGGATTGCCAATACCATTAGTAAACTCTTGGCCCAAGTAGTAGGTCCTATTATTTATTACGGTAGATAGACCTGTAAAGGATGTATCAATCGCTAAATTGGACCCAGTAGATGGAACAATGGTAAGAGATCCACCAGTTTCCGGTGAAGAAGTAAAGGCATTTAATTTAAATCCATATGTGGGTTCAGTCACTGCAGTTCCAACTGTATTAAATCCAGCAAGTGATTTATCTTGCCAGTATTTCAATACACCTGTTGTTTGGTCATAACTTACAACCCTTCCTGCTGCTGTACTTCCAGTAGCAATAGTTTGTGTAACATAAGAATCTGCCGTAAAAGTAGCACTACTATAACCAGCACCCGCTAGTCTTAATGCTCCTACCGCAGTAGCTTTATCTGTTGTTAATAATGAAGTACTATCAAATGCTTGAGGATTGCAAACAACACCCACTCGTGCAATTTGATTACCAGTTACAAAATCTGGATTCTCATTATCATTTTCAATTCTAGAATAGAGAAGAACGTTATATGCTCCAAGTTCTCTATAAATGTTTGCACCATGACCGCCAGGAGGAGACATAATAGGAGTTAATACTGGACGAGTGGTTCCCGTAGGAACTCCTCCAGCAATTAAATCAACACTACCATAAGTGTATCCAGAACCTTGATTAGAAACAGTTACATCAGATACTTGAGATGAAGCATTAACAGTAACTGTGCATTCTGCACCCGAACCGTTTCCTTTAATGGGTACTCTAGTGTAAGTAGAATTAGCAGTTCCTATTCCAACACCTGCACCATCAATAATTACAGTTTTAATAGATCCATCTACTGCATTATCTCTAACAGCAGCATTATCACTACTAGTATCCCAATCAGCAGGGACAGGAATATAATCTGTTGATTCAAACTTTACAATATCACTTGGTTTAATGGTATAGAGATATTTCCACACATACCCATCACCACTGGTTCCAGCACTACGAGGTTCTAAATCTGTAAATGTGGGTTCATCTAATGAAGGTTTACCATTTGGATTATCTGGATCAGTACCATTTTGTAAACACTCATAAACTCTATAATCACTATTCAATACAAAATAAGTTGCCGCATATAAATTAGTTGCACCAGAGACTGCAGCAGTATTAGTTCTGCTATAGTCATTACGATACATGTCATAAGTAGTTCCTGAAGACCATACTCTTCTAGGGATAACCTGTCTTACATCAGAAGAATTAATCTTCTTTAATGCAACCATAGTATCCCAATAGCCATCTTCTTCCTCAAAGTTATCTTTGGGTGATGGAGGACTAGTATCCCAATCAGATTGTACATCAGTAGGATTAGGTAATCCAATGAAAGAATAATATGAATTGGCGGTAGAAGTTACGCCAGCAACAAAATTCTTCGCATTTAGTATTCTAATCTGATCAGTTATGATGGCGGCCATTTTGATAGAATTTTTTTAGTTATTTATTAACAAATGAGACACTATGTTTCATCATATCCTTTATATTTCAAGGAAGCATCTCTTTCTATAATAGTTGAAGTGGTAATTCCTCCCACTCCACCTTCTGTGTATGCGGTATAAGAATTTAACCCTGCTCTAGAAATAAGATCAATTCTTCCCCAACTAAAGGTTCCATAATAATTGGAAGTTTCAATTCCAGACCCACCCCAAGAGAAATCACTATCAATTATTGCAAATATTCTTGCACAATATGTAGTCCCTATACCTACACCAGAACTATCAACTCCCGAAGGTACATTAACAATTTCATAGGTATTAACAGAATACACATTATCTATAAAGGAAGTTCCCACTCCAACAGTATTACTATCACCGTCTACCGAAGTAATGGAGGTAGTTGCATCACCAACATTAGAACCCCTTACGACAAATATATCATTAGTACTAATTCCACTTATAGTAACCGCTGTTCCTGCAATAGAATCATCTCTTAAGAAAGAATCCTGAGGAATATAGAAATCAAAGATCATTTGATCATTAGAACTAATTGTAGTAGTTCCGAATCCAACAATAACTCCTTGATCTCCACTATAAGAACTAACTGAATTTGATTCAGAAACAAAAGTCGGAGGACTAATAACAATCTGCTGCTGCCAGGATTCAGTGAATGTATATCCAACACCCGGAGCCGTAATAGCAATTCCAGTAACTGTTCCAGCGGAACCAATAGTTACATTACCATATGCCTGAGATGTAGTTCCTACACCCACTGTTGATGCAAAACTTACCGTTGCAGTAGTATATCCTACACCACCGTCAGAAATAAGTACGGACGAAATAGTTCCTAAACCAGAAATAATAGCAGTACCCGCTGCACCAGTCTTAACAGTTTGATTAAGGAAGTTAACCTTATTCTGGAAACTTAAGGTATCTTTATCTACTCTCTCATTGTAGGTATTAAAGAGAGGTCTTAATTGATCAACATAAATTGTTGTAGATCCAATACCCACGGTCTTAGTAATATATCCAAATGGTGCAATTTGTGGTTCATACAACTCCCTATCTTTTCCTACAGGTAGTTCATTAATTATCTTATCCTCAGTTTGTCTACACCATACTACAGGTCTTTCTAGAGACTCATCAGCAGTATTACCAGGACCATAATAAGGATTGGTGCTAACAATATCCGTAGAATCTACATTAAGAACTATTCTTTCATCTTCATACAGATGTGAAGGTTGAGATGCAAATCTTTCAATAGTTAAATCATCACCTTTCTTAACAGTTTCAATAATCTCCCTATCAACAACATCAGATGCACCACTTCCCTTATAGAAGAGAATCTTAGAAGTATCATCCTTCTTAGGTGCTTCAGTAAATGTAACTACACTACCACCATTAAATGTGTATGCTTTTCCAGGAACTTGTAATATATCGTTAATAAAGATTAAAAGAACATCTTGAACATTTATTTCAGATCCTTTTCTAGATCTTATAGAGATCATATCTCCATCATTTTCACTTAATTGGAAAGTAGTAGTACTACCATCAAAATCAGAATCCCAATTATCAAGCATCTGCAATAATCCCACTGACCATCCAGTAAATTCATCACTGAAAGTTTCATCAATTTCAATAAGCATTTCCCTATAAGAGGAAGTTGTAGGAATACCAGTAGTTCCTCCGATAGGTACAGTTAATGTTTCGCCTTGACCAAATCCATATCCAGTCTCTTGAACAGTAAAGGAAACAATACTAGATCCTTGACCCACTACTACATCAATAGTTGCAGCAGTTCCTATTCCTGTTGAATTAGCAGAATATTCTAAAGCTAGATTAGAATAAGAAAGTGGATCATCAAATATAACATCTAATGGTTTTTCAAGAGTACCACCTCTGGCATAATAGTGTTGAAGTGTAGAAATACCAACATTTGTTAAGAAACTCTTCTCATCGATAACATCCAATACGGTAGCACTATTTGCAGCAGGATCTGTCTTACTTGCAGAATTATTATTTGCTCTTGGAGCTAAAATTGCTGCCTGAACAGAACCTAAACCAACATAGAAGGTAGGTACTGTAGAAACTCCAATATTAACCTCAAATTCGGTAGTACTGTTAACTGCAGTAATGGGAGTTCCACCATAATATGGATCTGGTTTCCGTGGATATCTGTGTGTGGTCGAATTACCATCCTTAGAACAAGTAAATGTTAGAGACTCAGTTGCTATCTTAATGTTTGTTCCAGATTTTAAGGTATGGTCACCAATAGTCATAGTCATGATACCAGTGGTTGCATTATAATCAGCAGCACTTACGTCATACTTAACAATCGTAGAAACACCAACATTAATACTAATAGTATTTGCTGTAGTTGTTGTAATTCCTAAAGCAGTACTAAATCCTGGATCAGTAGATCTTGGATAAGTATGCAATGTTGCATAATCATCCATTGCACATCTAAAAGTCAGACTATTATCTGATAGTCTTATGCTAGTAGATGTAGTAAGTGAATGTGATCCAATTGTAAGAGTTGCAATTCCACTATTAGCATCATAAGTAGCATCAGAAACATCAAAATATACTAATGGAGATGCGCCAACATTAACTGTAAACGTAGTAGAAGTTGTTGCAGTAATAGCAGTAGTACCTAAAGCAATAATAGGATCAGTTGAACGAGGATATGTCTTATTAGTAGCATCATTATCCATCGCACAAGTGAATATCAATGCACTTGTAGCAATACCAACTGTATTATCAGTTGTATACGTATGACCAGAACCTACAGTTAATACTAAGTCACCAGTGGAAGGAGTATAAGATGCATCTGTAACAACAGTAGATCCGATTCCCGTAATGGTAATAGTACCAACACCCACACTTACAAAGGTATGTTCATAATCACCACCACTAATAACAGCACTGGTTGCTGCACTTACAAATTGATGAGCATAATCACCACCTACGATAACCGCACTAGTTCCTACTCCAACAAAAGTATGAGAGAACTGATCATGACCACCTGCATATCCTACATCCACTGTAATAGTAGTAGAAGCAGTTCCAGCAATAGCAACTGAAGTATTATATGCTAAGTCTTGTCCTCGTGGATAATAATGGGTAGAGGTACCACCATCTATACCACAAGTAAAGGCTAATCCAGTAAAGATTACCTGACTGGTCTTACCAGATGTATTATATCCATTTGCTCCTACTGTGGTAACTGTCATAACCCCAGTTACTGAATTATATGCAGCAGTAGAAATAGCTAAACGTGGGGAATAATCACAAGTAAATGCAATTCCAGACAGATTTATTTCATTACCTAAAGCCAATCCATGAGCAGTTGCTGTAGTAACAGTTGCTATTCCAGTAGAATGTGTATATCCTACATTAGCAATTGTCTTAGGAGCATAGAATACATGGGGATTGGTTACTGCCGTTCCTGTTACATGACCATCCTTAACAGTAGCAGTACCAATAGCAACTATATCTGTACCAGTTAGACTTTCCTGCTGAATTGAAATGTTAACAGTTTGAACCCCAACTCTATAACCAGAACCAGTATATCCAACACTAATAGAAGAAACAGTTCCTGAGGTTCCTACAACTGCTGTTCCTCCAGCAGACACCAATGGTTGATAACCCAATCCTTCACTAGATCCAACTGAAACAATTATTCCACCGAGAGGAAGATTAGAACCATTAGGATCAGAAGTAATAGATGTTGCAGTTCCTGTGAATACAATAGAAGATCCAGAACTTACTTGAGAAATTGTATAATCATATGCACTTCCATTTCCTTGGAATACATCGTTAAGCAGAATGACAGTATCTGTTTGAATTCCGGTTACAGCACTACCATCAGATTCTAAAGCAAATGTATTTTCTATCCCATCAAACTTAGAAGAAATACTATCAAACACATAGTTCTCAGAATAGGATTCATTTGATGAATCCGTTTCTCCTGAACGCATAAATGTTCTTCCTTGGAAATGAGATCCTGTTGCTATACCTACCCAATCCCTTTCATCGGGTGGATTAGTAGTACTGCTTAAAGGAACATTACCATAAGGTGCTTCAGCGAAAGTTAATAAGTTATTAACAATATTATAATTACCAATTACCTTAGTAATAACATCTCCAGTACTATGTCCAGCAAGAGTTGTTCCTAACCATTCTCTACGTACTCTTATCATGTTGGTACTTCCAATACCAACACCTTCAATCTTCATTATCTCATTATTAATCTTAATAAGATCTGCGCCAAAGAATGAAGTGATACCACTGAACTTGATAAGATTATCGGTATTATATACTATGTGTGCTAAAGTAGTGGTTACTGCAGTAGATACAACAGGAGATTGAATAATATTATCAAGACACATTAATGCCTTTGCATTTTGGTTTGTGGATACAAATAAGTGAGAAGTACCAATACCTACACTAGTAATGTCTACGGTCTCTGGGACGACGCTCAGTGCCTTCTCAGCAGTCGTTGCGATCTTAATGGTGTCTGCATTAACTTTAACAACATAAAGACTATCTGGGAGGAATGTAGTGGTTCCTACGCCAGCAAACCCGTCTGTAGACGCTATACCTACTCCTGATGCTGCAGTTCCAACATGACTATAAGTAATGGTTTCCCCTGTAACCCAGAAGTGATTAGGAATGGTAATAGTGTTATCAGCAACACTTACAATAGTGGCATCATTACCTAAGAAATATCTTTCAAAGATATTATAATTATCATGAGTTAAATTAAATGCTCTCTTAATATCTCTTTCGGTTCCATAGTATTCAGAGTTAGCACCATCAATATGAGCATTAGTAAAGTCAATCTCATCCTTAGCAGCAACAACATTCTTAATTGCATTCATGTAGGTTTTAACTTCTACATTAATACTTGCATTTGGAGTAAATACTAGTGAGACAACTCCTGTATCACTATCAATCAGACTTCCGATTGTTCCTAATCCCGAAGCATTATTAACAACAACATTTCCATATTCAGTATTATAGGTATCAACAGTCTCAGAAGGATCTGAGATATAATTATCAACCACTAAAACTTCAGACATTTGATAGAAGTTATTAGTTGTGTCTGATACTTGAACTATAAAGTAACCTGCATCATAATCATTAGCATATTGTCCAATAGTAGTAATTCCAGGAGTACCAGAAGAAGAAATACTTGTTGCTCTTGCTACTATCTGAGCATGATTCATATCAATAGTAGAGATTCCAGAAGAAGACTCACTACTAATTGCAACCTGAATAGTATTAACTACACAAGTTGTTCCTATTCCGGAATTGGGAACAAAATCAACCTTCAGATCCTTTCCTGAAATATATGGATAGAAAGTTCCATATCCAGCAGTTGAATAAGTATCTTGAGTGGTAGTTAATTCGCCATACTCGATCAAATCAACTGTACTTCCATCATGAATTAAATTGAATTCATTAAACTCATATTCATCAGTTTTAGTATTATCAGGTGTAATTTCAACTAATACTTTCACTGAACGATAAGTACTTGCAATTCCTACAATAGTTGTGGTAGTACCTGTTGGGACTTCTACACTAGAAGTATTAATATCAGCAATACCCCCTAAAGCAGTACTACCTATTCCTAGATAATTGTCATTTAAATTATAAGTAAGAGTAGTAATATCATAATCATTAACTGTAGCTTTAGTAGGATAGAATAATAATTTTCCTTCAGAACCAGTAATCTGGAAATCAAAACTTCCTTGATCATAAACGGTTTCCAATCTACCATATTGGTTCATATACCCATAAGCACCATCATGAAGAAGAGTTATAACCATCAATTGTCTTTCTTGGGTATATCTCTTGTCTATAATATATGCAAAATATTTTTGAGCTCTTACATCACTTAACTTAAAGGTATCTACTACACTATAAACAGTTGCTCTTGGATTGCTATTGAATGTTCCACTCATATCATCAATAGACAGAACTCTGTTTCCAACAGACTCCTTATAATCCATCAATATTCTATTAGAGAATATTATTTCATCCGAGTAGAAAGTAGAACCAGTATTTAAAGAATTTTCCGTAACAAGATCAAAATCATATACACAATTAAGATCTCCATAACCAATCATATCAGTTACAATATCAAGAGAAGTTTGATTTGTAGTCAATCCAACCACACCTGCTGCTGTAGTCTCTAATTGATAATCAGAGAACTTCTTAAATCCTAATGTATGATTAGTAGTACTTACTACATCATCCCATTTTTCTTCAACAACTCTAGATCTTAAAGCATAAGAGAAATTCTGATAGTAGAAACTATCTTGCAACCTTTGCATATTATAGTTAAGAACACCAGAATCAGTCTCCCAACCATTTTCAACTCTAGAACTAGAACCTAAAGTTAATTCAGAATCAAAAGATCTAATGGAAGATGCAATTCCTTGAGTATTAGATGTAAGACCTTTAATTGTTTCCCCAACTACAAAATTACTATTAGATGAAACTTTTAAAATGCCTATTTCTGGACTCCAAGATTCAACTTCACCAGAAGCAGAATTAGAAGTTACAGTTTCTCCTCCCAGATAATCATTAACCCCTAAAGAAATATCAAACGTTGGAAAATATTTTTCAGGTATTATTCTACCAGAAGAATTATTAGGATCAAATGTTCCAGGGAAGGTTCCACTGTCAGGGAACTGATCTGACATGCTATAAGTAATAGTTGCACCAATTCCACCGAGATTTGCATCTACTGCATTTACAGTAAATAAAGTATAATCATGATCAGCAGAATTATATCCCTTTCCAGTAGATCCAATACCAATAAAGACATTCTCAATCATTACTTTATCACCAACCACAAATGGGAAGACATCTGCAGTACTAAATCCTACTGATAACTTAGCAAAAACATCTTTGGTAATAGTATTAAATCCAACCGTACTAATTCCAACACCGTTACTATTTTCATAAGGAATTAATGTTGGTGCATATGATTTTGTCATCCCCGTAGGATTCTTCAAAATCTTTACATTATTATCACCTAAAGAATATCTTAAATCAGCATCAGTAATAATCTTCTTAGTTTTTCCATCACGAACCAATAACTTAGGAGCAACTCCATATCCTCTTCCCGCAGAAGTTATTCCAATAGATTTAAATGAAGCAAGTGATTCAATATCGATAATTTGTGGAAGTAACGCACTTGGTTCTAAAGTAGAATCAGATGGGAAAGTATAACCAATATCTTCAATCTTAGTTCTCTTAATTTGACCAATTGAAGTACTAGATGGTTCAGCGACTACTCCACCTCCAACGGAAGAAGTAACAGTTGTAATACCAGGAATAGAATAATAATTTCTTCCTTCATTCTTTATTTCAAATTTAGAAATAGGTCCATAAGCACTTGTTGATGTTGTTTCATACTGAACATCCGCAACAGTTCCAGCATAGGAAACATTCTCAGGTGCTTTATCAACAGTATATGTGAATGCTGTTGTAGAAGCCGTAGTAATGGTTTGTTTTCCATTATAAAGAGATGCTTCTGTTAAAATCTGATTATTAGAAACAATATCTTTATCAACATTGACTTCTTGCTTAACTTCAGGAATATCACTTTCAAATAAAGGATCTAAACGATAATATAGAACTTCTGGAATATTTCCATTGACTGTAAGATCAACTTTTGCGCCAGCAGTTACTCCAGGAGTTCCTGTTCTTACTACATTAAAGTCTTTATCCGCTAAACTCTTATCCCATATATTAGTAAAGTTCTTATCATCATAGAAATTTAATTCAAACGCAGCATATTGAGTTGATTGATTGGTATATGATAAAGAAGAATCAGAAACATCAAAGGAAACTGTAGAATCTTTATATACCTTGAGAGAAGGATTTATAGGACTAATAGTTCCTATAGAAGTACTAGTAATTCCTACTATAATTGGCTTCTCTAAGGTCGCATCATAATGGGTTGTAGACAGTTTAAATGTATCTCCGTCAATTTTTACAACAAAGTAAATTCCGTCGTTTGTAAGACCTTCTATGGGGCTCTCAGCGGTATAAATTACCTTTTGTCCAGTTACAAAGCCATGATCAGTTAAAGTGAATGCATTTGTAGAGGTATTAACTCCTGCAGCTGCAAATGACTTAGGAGTAACTACAAGTTTTCTATTATAATCATTATACTTAATCACAAAGGATGTTGTAACACCAGGATTTACATTAACTGTAACTTCATCATTATTGGTAAGTCCATGAGAAGAAGCAGCAGCAACAGTTACTAAATGCCTTTCAACTTTAGCAGTAAGGGGAGTATAATTTGTTTTAAAACTATGATAAACTCCAGTTCCAACCCCAGTGAAGAATAAAGTTCTAGAATCTTGACATGTACTTGCTATACCCACAAATACACCGGTTGTACCCAGACCAACCCTAACTGTAGATATACCAAGTAAATTACCATTAATCTTAGCGGCATAAAGAGTCTGCCCATCACTTAATGTAGATACTCCAGAAGGATATGAAGCACCTTCTTCTAATACAACTAATCCTGCACCATTATTAGGAGAATATGTTAACTCATCTCCAGTATCTAAATTATGTCCAGGAATATAAAGAGTTTTTGTTGGAATAGAGATTTGAGTTATTCCACTACCAACATTCTCAATAGAAATTGTAGAAACAATACCTACCCCAGCGGTAGTTCCTATTCCAGCAGTTTCAGAAGGATTAAAGTAGATCTGAGTATTTCTCTTATAACCAAGAGTAGTATTAAAACCTGCATTTATAGTTAATTTCCTTTGATCTTGGAATAAGAAAGAAGTAACTGTATGTGCAACAGCAACAGTCCCATCTACTGCTCTTAAAACTCTAATTCTTGAAAGATTTGGTTGAGGATTTAAAACTCTAACTCTTTCTGTACCAATCCCTAAAATATCATTCGCTGCAATGGAAGGATATGTAAGATCCCCAATTACATTAAAATAAGTCACTAATCCTGTTACACCATCTGTCCCAATTCCACCCCCATCTGTACCTACACCAGTTACAACGAATCTATTAGTTGTAATTCCTGCAGAATAAATTCCATCAATCTGTGATGAAGTAGTAGAAAGTCCTGTAACAACAACAGTATCTTTATTTTTAAAGTTATGAGGATTATCTGCTATTAAAGTATAACGTCCATAACTTTCACCACCATATATCTCAAACCCAGTTACTGAACTAGTGGCAACACTTATATTACTTACCGATTTACCATGAATAGTAGAAACTTTAGCAACTACTCCTGTTCCTTCTGTACCCGCATTATCAAATACTGCAGGATCTCCTATTTGATATAAATCACCACCAGTCTGAATACCAATAGACTCAATAACTCCAGGGGTTACTGCTTTGACATCAACGGTTTGTGATAACTTATTAGGAATGTAAACATATTCATACTCTGTCTCACCTTCAATCAAATTATATGGTGCAGTATTTCTCTTCCATTCAGAACCACTTAAATCAATATTACTCTGATTAGAATCATGTGCTAAATTAAAATCATTTGGAATGGATCTATAATTATCACCTATTAAGTAAGGGAATGTTGGTCTTTTATATCCAACAAATGGTCCAGATCCATCAACTGCTCCATCATTAATAGTAGCGAAATATGCATATGTTCCTTCAGGGAATTGTGGTGTTATGCAGAATCTACCATTATTCTCATCCAGAATAGTTTCATCACTTACTTCCTTATAAGTATAATCTTCAACGAAGAATCCAGCAGGGAATAAACTAACAGGTGGTCTTCCAGACTTAAGGGATAATGAATATCCAGTCTTCATCTGTGTAACTATTCCACCCGATTTAGTAGTATATCCATATGGACCGTAAATGGGATTACCATCATATGCCCATCCAATGATAGGTGAATGTTCCGTAGATGGTACTTCAAGACTATTAATCCTTATTAAATCTTTGCTTCCATATAAAGTATCACCTTCTTGATTAGTTCCATATACACTTTCTCTTAGTTTTCTAGGTGCATATAGATTAGAGTATTGAAGACCATATCCATCATTATATTCATGGGGAATATATCCATCATCTCCAGTAAAATTATCTATATTTTTTTCAAAAAGATTGACTCTCCAAGTATCTACATGTGGTCTAAATTTAACTCCAGAACCAGGGAATTTAACAGAAATAGAAGTTTCAGGTATAGTGTATCCCGTACCACCATGTATTACTTTAACGGCAGTAATAGCATTATTTTCAAATACTGGGGTGATAACCGCACCTATACCATCTCCAACTATCTCCAAAATAGGAGCACTATTATATTTTTGCCCTTGATTCATCACAATCACTTCTGTGATTGTCCCATTATTAATAACTGGTTCTAATTGAGCATTTTCTCCAGAAATTAAAACAATTTCAGGTTCTCTAACAAAATTGACAATTTCTGACGAACCATAACCAGCCCCATTATTACTTAAATGAGTAGAAGTTATTGTTCCTCGGAATATGGGTTGAACTTCACATTCAAATGTTTCAGTCCCCGTAGAAGCAATTCCTACTGTTCCTACTACACTCACAGAGATATCAGGATAATTAAAGGTATGAGTACCTACACCTGAGGTTGTAAAATCAAGATATTGCTTCGTTTCGTAATAAAAATCTTTAGTTGTCGTTCCAACTCCAACAGCAGATAATTTAAATTTATTTGTATCTAATGTAGTAACATAATACTCAGTTTCAACGGATAATCCACCAATAGCAGTTCCTGTAGTCTCTACATAATTGATTACATCCCCTGATTGATAATCATGATCTGTAAGAGTAATATAATTATAAGAAGTACTAATTCCAGTACTTAAAACAGTTCTTTTCTTATTTTCGTATCCAGAACCAGAATCAGTTACATTAATAGATTCTACAACTGATTTTTTATTGTATGAACGTAAAGACTGAGTTCCTACTCCAAAAGAAGTTAATTCAACCGTATTAATTCCAACAATTGCGTCTGGTTGAGTATTATATAATTTAACTGTTGTTAATCCAACCAAAGAAACAAAATAAGACGAATCTGTAGTAATTCCACCAATATTAGTCTGTCCTTCATTGGTATAAATTACTTCTTCTGCTGCACTAAACTTATGGTAAGTACTAAACCCAATTTCATAGGAATTATAAAAAGTAGTTCCTATTCCAATATCAGATTGAGAATTAAATGAGACAGAATGAACAATTTGCTTCATATTAGCAGAAGCAGTTGCTCCTTTACCATTACCACCAGTAATGTTGACTACGGGAGTCTCTTGATAGTCAAATCCAGAATCTAAAATTCTAATTTCCTTTAAATTACCAGAAACGGCAACATATCCAGTAGCACCTGTTCCAACAGCGTCACTTATGTTAAGAAGAGGTGGATTTATGATATCATAATCAGATCCTGGTGTTACAACTTCAATATCTTTGATTTTGCCATAACTAATAATATCTCTAGACTTATAATTAGCAATTTGAACTCCATTTACCAATAATCCGGTAAATCCAGGTTCAGTTTCATGTATAGTCCCATCATTTTCAGGAAGAGAAACTTTTCTCAAAAGTTGCTGGGATTCTAAGGTTTTAAACCTAAATCCATAAGGTTGTAAGGAACAATTGGTTACAATAGTATTATTATCAAGAGAAATGAAAGTCGAATTGTAAATAAGGTTTCTACTCTTAGCAAGTTTTACTGTAGACTGACTAACACGCTGTATAAAGTATAATCCTTCATTTGGAGGAGTTCTATCAGTAACTTTTTCGCTACCAACTAATCCTGTAACAATATATCCAACATCTCCAGCAAATAAAGAAGAATTAACCTTTACTCCCGTTTCTTTAGTTCCTACTGAATCAAAATATTCATATTCAACATATTCAGGAGTATAATAAACAGCATCTCCAGTATAGAACCCATGATCTCCTACTGGTTTGATTTCAAATTCCGTTCCTACAAAAGTTCCAGTAAATTTAACATCTTGACTGTAAACATTAAGTGGTTGAGAGTTATATGATGGTAAAGAGGGTGAAGCAACTAAAAGATTGGTTCCACTAGCATATACATTTTGTACATTAGTAGAATAAAGAGAAGATTGAGGAAAAGTATTAGATTGTGTCTTTGAAATATTACGTCTGATAGTATAAGTATCAGTTGTATCAAGATTTCCTTGACCTCTAATCAAAATAGTCTTAGAAGAGATAATATTTACTACAGTAGTAGTTTTTTCACTATCATCACTTAAAATAAGAGTTGCAGAATCACCTAATTGAAAATATTGATTAACATTCAGGGTAACTTGATAAGTTTTATCAGAAGCATCAATTAATTCAACACTTTTTACTTTATAAATTGGTGAAATATTATAAAACCAATTTTTTGCCTTAAATCCAGTATCAGAAACTCCTAAAGTCTTGATTTTGGCAGTATCATTTTTAGAATAGTAAAAAGTTTTATTACTAGGTGTAAATTTACTTAAAACAGAATTAATTCTTACTTTTACTGTTTTAGTTTGATCAGAAAATGATTGTCCATAAGCAAAAGTATTAATTCCTATCGTAGCTGCATTATTAATCGTTCCTACTACTCCAGTATCTCCTACACCAACACCAAAAAACTGAGTTAAAGACTTGGACGTATATGAAACAACCCCTACAGTCTCATCACTATAATTAACATATAAATCTCCACCGGTATCGGCAAATCCAACAGTAGAATCAACAGTTAAGACAGTAGATCCTGTTGCAACCTGTCCAATTACTCTAGTTGAAGGTTGTACATTAAATGCACCATAAACTGAACCATCAACTCTAATATCTCTGTTATATCCAGCGTCTATACTAAGCTTATAATAGGTCTGTGCATATCCAACCTCAATAGGTTCCACAGATGTAATAGGAGCATATGCTTTATTAAGACTATCAGCATAAGCTGCTTGAAATAAAGTAGATTCTTGAAGATCTTCAGGATTTCCTTCAATTGGTTCTACTACTAAATCGTTAGTTATTCTGTAATTAGCATTTGAAGGAGTTACCAGGAATTCTCTAGGTCTAACAACACTTACATCTTCAGCATAAAGTGCTTTAAAGAGAATTTCAAAAGATCTATCAGTACCTTTACTTAAATAAAAGTCTTTTGCTTGTTTAATAAAGATATTCTGATTTAAATCATCATGTAAAGTCCTATCTTCTAATCCAGGAGTTAACTGATGCTTAGTTTTAAGTAAAAACTGTTGTAAAAATAATACACTCAGGTTTTTGATTGTAGAACCTGAATCATGACTACCTTGACTGGAAGTATTAAAGACTAAAGAATCAGTTGTTGCATCTTTATCATAAGAAGTAACACCACTAAACCCTCTGACGCATCCAGTAAAGGATGTATCTGTCTTTTCAGTATAAGTAATGATCTCATCACCAATTTGCAACAATCCCCATGTATCAGGAAACCCTTGTGTTCCTGTAGGAGATTTAATAAGATCAACATTTATAGTTTGAGCACCTAATTCAAGATCACCATCTAAAATAACCGAATTCGTAAGGTTTGTAAGTTCACCGACCTTTGTATACTTGTCAATGTTCTCAATTAAATCAATAGGACCACCTTGATACTCTTGTCCCAAATAATATGCTTTAAAAAATTCCGCAACTAATGGAAAATCATCCCTAATGTACGCAGGGAGTTGATTTTGAACTATGTTACTAAACTTAACTCTCGTTTGTGGCATTTTATGGTCTTACTAGTGTCCCGTTTTGATAACTTGAAGTTACAGTATAATTTGAAGCGGCTGGATCCAATCCAGATGCAATTTCATCAACAATTGTTTCAAAATTACTATTACTAATATCTAGTTGCAAATATAAGTCCTGTAATCCAATAACATCATTAGATTGTGGACAAGCAGAGACTTCAATAATAGTTTGACCATCCTTTAACTTACCAGAAAGTATGTTAACGGGATTTAAGGTTACAATTCCACTCTTATAGTTAATAGTTCCTACATTTCTTCTAACAATCGTTGGAGTGGTAGAATTTACAGAAGGAACAGTGAAGAAAAATAGAGATCCTGTTTCTCTATTGGAATTTGGAATATCTGACAAATAAAGAGTATCGGTAATACCACTTATTCTAAATCCAGAGGATTTAATGTTATAACCACTCATACTCTTAATATGGAATTCATTACCAAATCCAATTTGATACTCTGCAAAGGT
>MDSY01127151.1_pt1 | contig 31515 bp, 6 predicted proteins | sample 811131 | NCBI WGS metagenome assembly MDSY01 (sample SAMN05326643, study PRJNA326480) | marine metagenome | isolation source: seawater | place: Atlantic Ocean: South West | collected 2010 | reverse complement strand
CATTGACAGTATTGCATCATCTTCTATTTCTGTTGAACCTACTGCCTCAGCCTTGATATCTTCTGACACAATTGTGTCATCTAGTATTTCTGCTGATTCTACCGCTCCTACCCCTATATCCTCCGCACTAATGGTTTCATCTCTTATATCCATTGATAGTATTGCATCATCTTCTATCTCATCTGTACCTACTGCACTTGTCCCTATATCCACCGCACTAATGGTTTCATCCAGTATTTCTGCTGATTCTACCGCTCCTACCCCTATATCCTCTGCACTAATGGTTTCATCTCTTATATCCATTGATAGTATCGATTCATTTTCTATCTCATCTGTCCCTACAGCACTTGATCCTATATCTGCTGCACTGATTGTTTCATCCAATATTTCTGTTGATTCTATCGCTCCTTCTGCTATATCTTCTGCTCGTATGGTATCAATTGCTATTCCCTCTGAATGCACCTGTGACCAGCCAGCATCTGCGTTTAAAAACCAATTACCATCTAATAAGTTATTATCGGATGGAACCAACCCCTTATTAACACCGTCAAATTCATTTATAAAACTTGGAATATTAATTAGTTTTTCCCACCCTACATTTTCAATCTTGATATTATTTATCGCACCATCTGCTATTTTACTATTTACTACTGAACTTAATGCTATTGCTTCTACACCTACTGCTCCTACAGCTATATTGCTAGATAATATTGCTTGTGTGGCTATCTTTTCACTGGTTACTGCGCCTGCTTTAATATCTGATGATTCGATTGTCCCATCGAGTATCTCTGCTGATTCTACAGCTCCTTCTGCTATATCTTCTGCCACTATGGTATTGAGATATATATCTACTGATTTAATCTCACCATCTTTTATGTGATCACTCTTTACTGAATTTTCACTTAATTTAGATGAGGTTACTGCACCTAATTTTATTTTAGCTGATGTTATCGCCTCATCTATAATTTTTATCGTTGTTACAGAACTTTCATCTAAATCAACTGTACCTACAGACTTATCTCTTATTTCAGATGTACCTACGGAACTTGGTGCTAAATCATCATCTGTTATGGAATTATCTAGAACTTCATAACTTGACACAGCTCCCCCTGCTATTTTTCCTGCTATTACTGCACGGTTATCTATTTTGTCTTCTATAATGGCATTCTCAGCTATATGTATCGATTGTATTACTCCAATTCCAATCTCTTCACTACCTATAACCCCATCTGGAATTACAACTGAATCAAGCTGCCTCCACTGACCTTCCGCATTTAAAAACCAAGTGCTATCTAATGAGTTATTATTGGATGGAACAAACCCCATATTAACACCATCAAACTCATCAAACATAGCTGGAATATTAATTAATTTTTCCCACCCTACATTTTCAATCTTGATATTATTTATTGCACCATCTGCAACTCTAGAATTTACTACTGCAGCAATTGCTATTTCTTCTAACCCTACTGCACCTTCTGCTATATTGCTAGATAATATTGCTTCTCCTGCTATTTTTTCACTGGTTACCGCCCCTGCCTTAATAGCTGATGAATCTACTGCATTGAGTGCAATTTCTTCTGAGCCTACAGCACCCTCAGCTATGTTACTAGATACAATTGTCTTTTCTGCAATTTTTGCTCCTGTTATACTTCTATTTGCAATTTTTTCTACTGTTATTGCATTATCATTGATTTTTTCGGTTGTTACATTCCCATCGGCAATTTTTATCGTTGTTACTGCATTTGTACTAATATCTGTTGAAATAATTGTTTCATCCTCAATTTGTGCTGATGTTACTGCGTTATCTGCTATTTTTTCACGTATTATCGCATTATCTTCAATCTTTGCTGTTGTTACTGCTTTTTCTGCTATTTTTACTGTAGTTACTGCATTGGTACTTATATCGGAAGATACAATTGTTTCAGCTTGAATTTTTACTGTTGTTACTGAATTATCTGCTATTTTTTCGCTGGTTACCGCATTATTATCAATTTTCCCCGCGGTTATAGCTTTATCGCCAATCTTTTCTGATGTTACAATATTATCCTTTAATTCTGATTCTCCAACTGAGTTGGGCCCTAAATCTGACTCTGTTATCGATTCATCTTCCACCTTGTCTGAATTTATTATATTATTTTTAATTTTTTCTCTTGTTACTGCCTCATCTGCAATTTCTTCTGTATTTACCGCCCCAGATGCTATCGCACTTGACCCTACTGCATTATTGGCTAATTTTTCTGATACTATCGCATTGTTAGCTATCTTCACTGCCGTGATTGCATTATCGGCAATGTCTTCTGATCTTATATCTCCATCTACTAAAACAAATGAATTAATCTGACTCCATTCTCCACTAGCATTTAAAAACCATGTTGAATCTTTACCTGTATTATTTTCAGGCACTAATCCACGATTTACTCCAGCAAACTCCTCATATATATCTAAACTTATTATGTCTTCTTTTTGAATATTTAACTTACTAAAATCTATATTGGCATTATCAATAACATCACTATTACTTACACTTTTTAAATAATTTTCTAAGTTTATGCTACCCCCACCTGAAAGACTTAACGTATCTGTCTCATCATCTAATAATATGATTTGATTGTCACCTTGTTCAAACTTACTTAAATCAACACCACCACTTCCTCCAGTAATACTTAATATATTGGTATTATCATCTAAAGTTAAATTTTGAGAATCTGTATTGTCTAAATATAAACTTAAATCAATTCCCGTTGAACTACCCGTCAAACTTACTATATTGCTTACTGGATCTAACTCTAATTCTTGTTGATCGGTATTTACATATTTACTTAAGTTTATTGTTGGGATGCTCCCACTTATACTTAATGTGTCTCCTACTAAAGTTAAACTTTGAGAATCTGTATTTTTATAATTACTCAAATCTATGATTGATGTACCTCCTGATAAACTTAGTTCATCCTCCGTTAAATTCAAATTCTGTATTGGTCTATTTTCATAAACACTTAAATCTATTACGGAATCTCCTCCGCCATTTAAACTTAAATTGTTTCCATTCAACTGCAGATCCACCTCATTTTGCCCTTGATCTGCTAAGGCACTTAAATCTACATTACTATAACCACCATCTTCTATAGCTAATTCAAGTATATTCTCATCTGTTAAATTTAAGAGGGTAATTTGCTGATTATCTGCCCCACCTGTATCGCCTTCCCCACCAGAACCCTGAAGCCCTGATAAATCTATACTACCTCCCCCATTTGCAGCACCTTTTCCTGATAACATAATCGTTGAGCCACTTAATGTTAATGTTTGATGATAGTTAGCTAAATTTATTTCTGATGGACTTAAACCTTCTCTTGTTAACGTAAGTTTATCTGCAACAAGATCTATGCTTAATTCTTGTATATCTGTATTATCCATATAACCACCTAGATCTACATCTTTAACATCTTCTCCATTTTCTATTGCAATAAATAACGTATCATTTGATATATAAAACTGTGTAATTTTTTGCTCATCATTATCTTCTTCTTCTATTATATCTACTAAATTTATATAGCTCCCCTCTGATCCTGATAAAGATACTAACCCATTAACATCGTCATAAATAAGTTGTTGATTGGTATTATCTAAATATTTAGTTAAATCTACACCTGTTGCATCGCCCTCTAATGTTAAAATATTTGTTGAATTATCTAATTCTAAATTTTGATTATCTGTATCATCCAGATATTTACTTAAATCTACTGCAGAACTATTGCCACTTAAAGATAAGATATTTGTATCATTATCTAATGTTAAACTTTGGTTATCTGTATTGATATATTTACTTAAATCAACAGGCGTATTATCTCCACTTAACTGTAACTCATCCTCTACTAAATCTAAATTTTGCTGATCCGTATTATCTAAATATTTAGCTAAACTTATATCCCCTCCATTAGTAATACTTACTATATCATCTACTAAACTTATCACTTGCTCATCTGTATTATCTAAATATTTAGTTAAATTTACATTTCCTCCATCACTGATACTCAATGTATCATCTGTTAAACTTATCACCTGCTCATCGGTATTATCTAAATATTCGTTTAAATAAACAGGCGTATCATCACCTACTAAACTTAGTATATTATCTGTTAAGTCTAGATCTTGGGTATCCGTATTATCTAAGTACTTACTTAAGTCTACTGTTGTATCATCATTACTTATACTTAACACATCTTCGTTTAATACAAGGTCCTGTTCATCAGTATTATCTAAAAATTCACCCAAATCTACCTGCGAATCAAGCTGGTCTAGCCTTGTTAATCTTAACAGGGTTCCTTCCTTACTTAACTCCTGTTCATCTGCATTATCTTTTAAATCACTGATATTAACACTTCCCCATGCCCCTAGTGATATTTCGTTTGTTTGATCGTTATAACTTATCTCCATTGATGATTTACTTACAAATTCTAAATTCTCTGTTGGTTGTGCTTCAAAGACTCCTTTAGTACTATTCCATAATAATATTTCATTTGTATTACTTGGGTTTCCTACAAACAAATTAGCTGTTGCACGTATTTCATTATCAATTAAACTAGCTAATTCATTTACAATCATAAACTCAGTACCATCACCATTTAATTGCAAATATTTATTTGCTGCTTGAGGCCCTAGTTCTGGCATTGTTCCATTTAATGCAAATTCATTTAAATCTAATTCTTGAAATAAGTTTAACGTTGTTATTTTTTCGTATTCATTATTGTTTATCATTACTAAATGCTTCTCATCTTCACTTTCAATTTGGAAAAAATCATTTATTTTTTCTTTATTTTTAATACCCAACCGATCTATTACATTTAGTGTTGATATATACTCAAACGTATTATCATTTTCATTTACTATAGCAAACTTATCATGATTATTCTCAAAACTTGGGAACAAATTACCTGTAGGTGTTTCTCTTGCTATATTTGCAAATAATGCATTTGCCATAGCATTCATAGTTATAATTATAGGAGGATTCACTCCTTCTTCATCAACAATAGTTATTTTTAGCCAACTTATATCAGCATCTAATATCTCTCCGATATTAAAAGGATTGTCTTCAACTGCTCCCAAGTCTACGCTAATCCAACCTTCTTTTACCTGATAGTCTTCAAAAGATTCATAAAAAACCCTGTTTTCTTGCTTGTTTTTTAATATTTCTATTACTATACGATCTGTTATTATATTGGCTTTACTTTGCCCAAGAAATAACATGTTAGCTTGTACTTTTAGCGTTCCAAACTGAGTATTATAATTTGTAATAAAATCTTCTTCTGTATCATTCATGATAGGGAATCCGTTTTCGCCTGGACTACCCAAATCATTCGAACATGGTTCCAATATTGTATCGCATTCACTAGCCAGTATATAACCTGTGTTAAATGTTAGGATACAAAATACCCCAACCATAATCATACATAGTTTTAACTTGTTACTAATATTCATATGATGACCTTATACAACACTTCTTTATAATCTTACACCTATATATAAAATACCCATTTCCTGCTCATTTCAAACCTTTTTTAGGGTATTTTTTTGTACTAATTTATCGATAGTGTTAGCTATCTTTTTTTGTTTTAAAAAATGTTTATTGGGTCTATTTTGATTCTAAATTCTCTATTCTTTTTTCAAACTGATTTAATCGCTCTTTTAAGTCATCATTTTCATTTTTAAGCTCTTTGATAGCTTCCAATAACACACTTGTCATACTGGAATAATCAACCGATTTATACCCATCGCTACCTGTTGTTACAAGCTCAGGGAAAAACTCTTCTAACTCTTGTGCAATAAATCCAATGTTTATATCTTTATTATCTGAATCTTTGAACTCAAATCTTACGCCTCTTAACTGTAGTACTTTCTCTAACATATTTTCTAAAGTTTCTATATTTTTTTTGAGGCGTAAATCGCTCCTTGTTTTAAATTCCTTTGATTCAATATAATTTGCAAATATATCTCCCACTTCAATATCGTTTGCTTGAAGATGTTCTATAACACTCCAATCACTGAAGTCCATATAATATGTTTGGTCGTTTTTATCATAATATTTGTTAGCGATTATAGAGTTTGCATTAAGTTCTTCTATTACACTCGTTTTAGCGATTATAGAGTTTGCATTAAGTTCTTCTATTACACTCGTTGACTCAAGATTCATATAATAGTTAGTATTATTTTTATCATAATATATGTTAGAGATTATAGAGTTTGCATTAAGTCCTTCTATTATACTCGTTGAGTCTGGCTTTATATAGAATTCATACTTACAATCTAGTTTATTTTCTCTCCCATCTAGATCACAGTCCTTATCTTTATCTTCTGAGTCTTCGGCATAAAATGCGTGACTAAAAATATAGTCAACTTCAATCTCGTCAACTTCAAGATCTTCAAAAATTTCAATATCTCCCTCACAATCTATTTCCATGTGGACATGATTATCTGTATTTCTAAACTGAAAGCAAACCCCATCCAAATGTTCTCCACCTGTAAAAATTGTTGCTCCGTTTGGTACAAAAAAGATCCTATCTTTATCATCATCTGTCTTGTAATTTATATTAGTCATAAAATTTTTACTACGACTCGACGTGGCTCTATTAAAATATAATGTACTATCAAAAATTTCATGATCATAATGAGCATCATTATTTTCGAATTCAACAGCTGTCCAACCTCCTGTTGCATTTAAAAAATATTGTTCGCCCAGATTCTCAATATTTTCGGGAACTAAACCTTTATCATCCCCTGTATATTCATCGTATAGATTTGCTAAATCAACTGACTTTCCAGAACCATTTTCTATCCCAATAATTAAGTTATGAGCGTCTCCAGCTTTGCTTAAATATAATGATTCAATATTTTGATCGTCTGACCCTTCTAAAGATCCTAAACTTACTTGTCTATCATCGCCATCTTCTATTCCTACTGTTAACAATTTACTTGCCGTGTTAAAACTTAGAACATCAATATTTTGATTATCTGTATTATCCATATAATCACTTAAATCTACGGTCGTATTATCATTAGTTAAACTTAAAATATTAGTATTTTGGTCTAATTCTAAATCTTGATTATCTGTATTTATATATTTACTTAAATTTACACTTTTTCCATCTTCTATCTCTAACGTATCCCCTGACAACGTTAAATCTTGATTATCCGTATTATCTAAATACTTACTTAAACTCACACTATTACCATCTCTTATCGCTAATGTATTTCCTGATAATGTTAACGTTTGATCATCTGATCCTACTAAAGATCCTAAATTTACAGTTTTAACATTTCCATCTTCTATTGCTACCGTTAATATGCCGCTACTAAAACTTAATTGATCAATAGTTTGATTATCTGTATTTATATACTTACTTAAATTTACACTCTCTCCATCTTCTATCTCTAACGTATCTCCTGATAATGTTAAATCTTGATTATCTGTATTATCTAAATACTTACTTAAACTCACACTATTACCATCTCTTATCACCAATGTATCCCCTGTTAATGTTAAATTTTGATTATCTGTATTATCTAAATAACCACTCAAGTCTACATCTTTCACACCATTTGAGCTCTCTAGTTTAAGATATAATATATTTTTTTCTATCTCAAACTGATCAATTTTCTGATCATCTGACCCTTCTAAAGATCCTAAATTTACAGCTTTACTATTTCCATCTTCTATTGCTAGTGTTAATATCCCTCCAACAAAACTTAATTGATCAATAGTTTGATTATCTGTATTATCCTTATATCCGCTTAAATCTACTGTTGTACTATCATTAGTTAAGCTTAAAATATTGTTAGTTTGGTTTAATTCTAAATTTTGATTATCTGTATTATCTTTATAATCACTCAAATTTACTTCTTGGACCCCATTTCCATTTTCAATAGCGATAGATAACTTATTGTCGGCGGATATCTCAAATTGCTTAATTATCTGATCATCGGTTCCTAATAAATCACCTATGTTTACATCTACACGATTACCATTTTCTATCCCCACAGTTAATATTCCATTACTAAAATTTAATACATCGATATTCTGATTATCCGTATTATCTAAGTAATCGCTTAAATCTATCTTTGAATCATCATTAGCTACCCTTGTTAAGGTTAACAGGTTGCCTGCTTTAGTTAATTCCTGCTCATCTTTGGTATACTCACTTAAATCAATTTCTGAATCATCACTATCTAACCTTGTTAATCTTAACAGGTTATCTACTTTAGTTAATTCCTGCCTATCCGTATTATCTAAATAGCTACTTAAACTTATCCGGTTTCCTGCTGTTATACTTAAATTATTACCACTTAATTCTAGTTCCTGATTATCTGTATTATCTAGAAATGGAATTAAACTAACGACCCCACCTCTTGCTAAAGTTAACCTATTATCTACTAAACTTAATTGTTGTTCATCTTTAGTATATTCAGTTAAATCTATCTTTGAATCATCATTAGCTACCCTACTTAAGGTTAATATATTTCCTACCTTTGTTAATTCCTGTTCATCTTTGGTATATTCACTTAAATCTATCTCTGAATCATCATTATCTACCCTTGTTAAGGTTACAATATTACCCAACTTTTTTAATTCCTGCTCATCTTTGGTATACTCACTTAAATCTATCTCTGAATCATCACTTCTTACCCTTGTTAAGGTTACAATATTACCCAACTTTTTTAATTCCTGATTATCTGTTCCAGCAGCACCACTCAAGGTAACGACGCCGCCACTTGTTAGACTTAAATTACCTGTTTCTGGATCATAACTTAATTCCTGTTCATATTTACTTAAATCTATCTCTGAATCATCACTACCTAACCTTGTTAATCTTAATAGGTTATCTACTTTAGTTAATTCCTGCCTATCCGTATTATCTAAGTACCCACTTAAATCTATCTCTGAATCATCATTATCTACCCTTGTTAATCTTAAAAGATTATCTACATTTGTTAATTTCTGTTCATCTTTGGTATATTCACTTAAATCTATCTGCGAGTCCTCCACGTCTAACCTTGTTAAACTTACAATATTCCCTATTTTTGTTAATTCCTGCCTATCTGTATTATCCCAATAATCTCCTAAATAAATTGGGTTTTGTCCATTTGTTATCATTAAATTATTATCCGTAAACTCTAACTGCTGCTCATCTTTTGTATATTCAGTTAAATCTATCTGCGATGGATCGTTTTCTGCTCCTTTTTGTGTCAATGTTACTATGTTACCGTCTTTAGTTAATTCTTGATTATCCGTGTTATCTAAATATTGACTTAACTCTACTTGTTGCACACCATTCGAATTTTCTACTTCAAGATATAATACATTATCTTCGGATATCTCAAACTGCTCAATTATCTGATCATCCAAGCCTGACTTTCTAATAATTTTCACAAGATCTACATAACCACCATCTGTGATGCTTAAATAGCCTGAGTCTTCGTGAAATACAATGGTCTGATCATCAGTATTATCTAAATAATAACTTAAATCAACGGGTGTTGAATCTCCTGTTAAACTTAATATATTATCTACTTTACTCAACTCTAAGTCTTGTTCATCTGTATTATCTTTTAAATCACTTATATCAATATCGCCCCATATGCCTAATTTAATTTTATTTGATGGTTCATCGTAACTTAACTTTATATCACTATTCATTTTGATATATCCTAAATTTCTTATATATCCATCGTCTATAATATCTTCTACCTCATCTTTACTTAACTTTGTATCTGTATCCGTTTTAATATATCCCATTGCCTCTATATCCTTATCAGTTAAATAAGTATCATTCTTGATATAGCCTAATGCTTCTACATAATTATCGCTGATAACTTCTTTTAGGTAACTTACATTAATAATCTCTTTTACTTGAGCATCCGTTAACTGGGTATCCGTCTTTATATATCCCATCTCTTTTATCTGCTCATCATTTAAATTTGTATCTGTTTTGATATATCCTAATTCATCTAAATAGCTATTATTAATAATACCTTTTAAATACTCATGATCTATAAACGTCTTTATCTCTCTACCCGTTAAACTCTTATCATTTACTGCCTTAAGATAACCTAACTCTTCTATATAACTATCATTGATAATTTCTTTTACCTGAGCATCACTTAATTGTGTATCTGTATCTGTCTTGAGATATCCTAGTTCATCTAAATTTAAATCTAATCTACTCACTAATTCGTCCGTTGATATATATTCAAATTTATTAGCATGTTTATTAATCATGACTACATTATTTGGTTTATAGCTTATATCTGGAAATAAATTTCCTGTTGGAGTTTCTTTTGCTACCGTTGCAAACAATGCATTTGCTACAGCATTAATTGTAATTATAACGGGCTCTATTACCTCATCGTTATGAACCATATTTAATTTTAACCAGCTAACATCCGAATTTAATGCTCTTCCAATATTAAGTGGATTCAACTTATCCTTACCTAACTCTAATTTAATCCAACCATCTTTTATTAGATGATTTTCAAATAATTCATAATGTACTCTATTATCTAACTCGTTTTTTAAGATTTCTACGACTAGATAATCTATCCGATTGACCCCTTCCTCTTTTCCCGCATAAAATGTTTGCGCTTGTACTTTTAATGTTCCGTAGTTTGCACTATATTCTACCGTTAGATTATCGTTAGTATCATTAGCAAATATAAAGCCTGTAAGTCCCAGTATTATGCTACATATACCCACCTTTATGATATATCGTTTTAATTTAGTCAAATAAGACATACCCTCACCTTTAAATAGCACGTAATGTCATCCCAGTGCTTTTTTCAAAACATCATATAAACTTTATACTTCATTATAAATACCCTTTTTTCTACATATTTTAAACATTTTTTTTATTTATTTACTATATTTTTTTATAATATTTACATATACTAAACCTCTTTCCCAGAATAGCATTTTTCTAAACATATTTTGATATATAAATGACACCTAATTTCTTAGGTTTTTCTTAGCATTCAACGTAATTATTTATATCTAATTCATTTATACGTCTTATCTAGTTTATTTATACGCTTTTTAAGTTCTTCCATCTGATTTAAAATCTCTTTATTTTCTTTTTCTAGCTCATCTATTTCTTCATGTATTAATTTACTATTTTCTTCAATTTTATTACTCATGTTTTCTACTTTTATATTTTTTTCTTTGCGTAATTCTTTTACAGCTTCTATTAAAATGGCCGGTATTTTATCATACCCCACCATAAAAAAGCCCTCTCCATTCTCACCCATACCTTTCCTAACAATCTCAGGCATATAGGGTTCTACCTCTTGAGCAATAACCCCAACTCTTACAGGTTCTAAATCATCCTTATCTGTAGACTTTCTTTGATAATAAACACCCCTAATATTTAATACTTTATGTAAAGCGCTCTCAATTGGCTTAATATTCTTTTTTACTCGTCTATCACTAATTTGTTTAATTCCCATTGCCGTTATATATGTTGATTTCCTACCAGAAAATACATTTGTTTTACTATTTTTGATCTGCACACATACTTTACCACCATAATAATAATATGGGGAACATGGAACAACCCATTTCACAACAGCTCCATATTTATCCCCATTATCATCAGTAATTTCACTTCCATAATCTACATAAAACCCAGGTCTACCTATTTGGTTGTTATCTCCAGCAAGGTAATTGTCCCCCAAGTCAAATCCAGCATTTTCAGAAAATTCTGCCTTTGTCCAACCCCCATTTGCATTAAGATAGTAATTGGCTGCTTCTGCACCAAAATGTCCCACCGTGTGTTTATGATTAATTCCTGCATATTTGTTCTGATTATGGACATGATCAGTTGTTCTCTCAAAATCATCATGATCATGTTCAATTGCCCAAGGATCATGATCATGAGGTTCTGCATAATTATGATCATGAGGTGCTGCATAGTCACCACCATGACTATGTGATGGAATAACCCAGCTACCGTCACTTCTCAAATATTTTGACTCATAACCCGCTGATGGGGGTACAAGACTCATTCCAGTTTCATCACTGGATAATTTATTTGGCCTACCCTCAACCTTATCCCAATCTATTGAATCTATCTTGTCATTGGTTACTTGATTATCTCCAAACTTTTCTGTTGTTATGGCATAATTATCAAAATCAGCTGATGTTATGGCATTAGTTGCCAGCTTACTTTTTATTACCGCATCACTTGCCAACTTAGCTGTTGTTACTGCATTCTCGTTAATTTTATCACTTGTCACATTCTGATTGTCTATCTTGTCTGTTGTTACGCCACCTGCTTTTAAATAACCCCATTTATCTATTTTTGCATGTTGAACAGGGTGATACCATGTGCCATCCCCTCTTAAATAGAATCCTGATTTTTCCTCTGTATCAACAGTAGGTACTAGTGTAGCCCTTTGTGTTGAGAGTGATGAAATCCAACCACTTAACGGATCAGGTTTATCACTTATTTTACTCCAGTTTACTGACTTTACTTTTGTACTTGTTACCGCACTACTATCAATTTTTTCTGTTGTTATAGCGTTATCTACAATTTTCTCTGTAGTTACTGCACCGGTATTTATATCGGAAGAAACAATTGTTTCATCTTCAATTTTTTCAGTAGTTACGGCTGCATTGTTAATCTTCTCTGTTGTTACAGCTCTATCTTCAATGGTTGCTGTTGTTGCTATTTTTATATAATTAAATGCTTCAATTAACGAATCCTTGAGAGGACTTTCCCACGTTCCATCCCCTTTCAAATACTTTGCAAACCAATCTACTACATCTGACTCTTCTACCCCTGGAATTAAACCGGGTGCATCACCAGAAAAAATAGGTGCCGGCGTGTCATTATCGATGCCATCTCGAAAGCTCTCAGGAATCGTTGCTGGATCGATATCATTCCAACTAGCACTTGCTAATGATTTTAAGTAACCGTTGTTCTCAGCCCATGCATCCACTGTAACTTGATTTACATTAGTATCAATTGAACTTAAATTTATACTTACTCCTCCAGAAAGCTTAATTTCATTATTCGCAAAGCTTAACGTCTGTCTATATAAACTTAAATCTATTATTGTATCTCCTTCTGTAAAACTTAACTCATCTCCTACTTTACTTATATCTAGCTCATCTATCCTACTATTTAATGTTATGTCCGCACTTTGAAATGCATTTCTTAATTGTGCATCACTTGCTTGATAATCTACCACTAAGCTATTAATAGCATTAAGATTGTTATTAACACTTACCCCTAAAGCAGCATCAGTAGCATTACTCGCTAACTTGTTTTGATCAACATCAGCTTGAATTATTTGATCTGAGGATGCAAACTCTTCTCTTATTACAACATCTTCTTCCTGATAAGCTATCTCTACATTACTAATAGTATTCACATTACTATTAATACTTACTCTCACAGCTTCATCTACAGCCTCTCTATCTAACTTATTTTGCTCAATATCAGCTTGTATTAGCATATCAGCTGCTCCAAACCCACCTTGTATAACTTCATCTGCTAATTGATATGCTATCTCTATACTGCTCATTAATTCTAAATTATTATTTATGCTTACTCTTAATGCACCATCGATGGTATCCCTATCTAACTTGTTTTGAATAACATCAGCTTGCATTGCAGTATCAGCCATTTCAAATGCTTCTCGTATCGCTATATCTTCTTCCTTATAAGCTATCTCTAAATCATTAATGGAACCTATATTAAGATTAATACTTGCTTGCAAAGCTGTATCTACTAAACCAAAATCTGCTCTAATCGATGTATTTAACACATCATCGGCTAGTCTATATGCTAAATTCATATTTGTTATATTAGTTTCTAACACATCATCTCTTGCTTCTAAATTGTCGCTTAAACTTGCTATCGGACCTATTTTGATATACCCAAAACTAGCGATATCATCATCATTTAATTGTGTATCGATACTCGATAAATTTACCGAATCCACAGCTATACTATTTTCTAATTCTAGATATAATTCATTGTTGGAAATGCTTAATTCAAGAATTTTTTGATCATCGGTGCCAATCTCCGTCCCCAACACACCAAAATCAATAGATCCAGCATCCGATAGAGTTAATGTATTACCAACAAATGATAGCTGTTGCTTGTAATGACTTAAATCTACTGGAGTTGCCTGCTCTGTTGACAATAAGAGACTATCCTCACTACTTAACTCTATGTCTAAAGCATCGATTTTTGTATTTATAGCTATATCAACTAACTCGCTTGCTTCTTTATTTGCAGTAATGATAGATTCTTGGGTCTCTAACTCACTAGCATTATTAGCTATGGCCGTGCTATTAGTACTAATATTAGTAACATTATCATCTATTCTACTAATATTAGTACCTATTATAGTTGAATTCGACAGCCTGTCAGAATCATTATTTATAATGTTGGCTATATTATTATTAATAAGAGCTTCATTTGCACTAATATTTTCAGCATTTATTTCGATATTACTGATATTAGTAGCTATTGCTAACGTATTAGTATCAATTGCTCCACTATTATTACTTATATCATCTTTATTGCTACCTATCTCAATCGTATTTATTCCAATTGCTACGTTATTTAAGTCTACTGCTTCATTATTTATATTTATTACATCTGCATTTATACCGATTGCTTCTACATTGCTAGCTATTATATTTACATTACTATCAAGCTGATCATCTCTTACAACAATATTAGCTGAATTAACGCCTATATTAGTTATATTATTTGTAATATTTGTTGCTAGTACTAAATCTACATCTTCTAAATCTTCTCTTAATGTTATGACAGGTACCATTTTTATATACCCAAAACCACCTATTTCCTGATCTGTTAATTGTGTATCAAGACTCTCTAAATTTACCGTCGTAACATCTCCTCCATCCTCTATTTCAATATGTAATATATTTTCTGACAAACTAAACTCAAGTAGAGCTTGGTCATCTGTACCTATATCACCTCCAACTAAACCAAAATCAACTTCGCCTCCATTATATGACAATCTCAAAACGTTATTATCAAAACTTAATATTTGCTTATACTTACTTAAATCTACACTTGTATCATCTGCTGTTAAGCTTAAAACGTGTTCTTCTATACTTAAATCAAATGAATCGCCCCAGACACCCTCACCTTCCCCGTCTGATGTCCATACCTGTCCAGCTAAACCTTCTTCATTAATAAAATAACTCCCATATTCAACATATTCCTTTTCTAGAATTCCATCATCAGATAATTTATCTAAATAACTACTATAGGGTTGTATATCTACACCTATATTCCCAGTTGAAGCATCTCCTAGATATAGCTTTAAATCTACCTTTGAATCAGCTTCTTCATCTCTTGTTAAATTTAATATACCGTCATTCATACTTAATATCTGTCTATCTGTATTATCTTGCAAGTCACTTAAATTTATCGTGGGAGGATTTGATCCTTCTAAAGTTATGATATTGGTATCAGAATTATAACCAATATTTTGATCATCTGTACCCAGTAAACTTTTTGATTTCAAATTAACTGCCCCGCCATTTTCTAACATAATAATAGCTTCAGCTTCATTAAAGCTTAATTGCTGTGAATCTGTATTATCTTTGTATATACCTAAATCAATACTCGAACCCCCTCCTACTATGCTTAGTTCATCATCTTCTAAACTAAATGTGATGCCATCTAGGTTCATTTCTAATTTATCTACACCGCTTGCTAACTCTTGCATAAACATACTCAATTCTTCCTCAGTTGTAAAATAAGCATTTAAATCTATTTCTGAGTCTTCTCCATCTAACCTTGTTACAATTAAATGATTATTTGATATGCTTAATTCCTGACTATCCGTATTATCTAATAGATTACTTATATCTATTTCAGCCCAATCTCCTACCCCAATTTTATACTCATCACTCATATAAGTTAGCACCATTGTCTCTTTCGTTATAAAACCTAAACTAGATGTGGGCTGTGCCTCATAAGCTCCTTTTAAGTCATTCCATAAAAATATCGGCTTTTCTTTTCCTGGTTCACCTATAAACAAATTTATGGCTCCTCTTAATGGATCATCTACTACACTAGCCATCTTATCTACCAATCTAAATTTTGTTCCTAATTCATTAGCTTGTAAATACTGACCAGCATGTCCTTTTATATTTGGAATAACACCCTCTAATCCCATCTCACTTAATTGTAATACCTCAAATAAATTTTCCGTACTCATCATCTCATACTTATTACCCGAAACTATCAACACATGATTCTCATGATCTTCTTTGATATTAAAAAATTCATTTATTTCATTTTTGTTTTTCACACCCATTAACTCTAATAAATTTTTAGTTGTTATATAGTCAAATTTTTCTTCTTCATTAACTATTACCACGCTATTCTTACTGTGTGATATATCAGGAAATAAATTTCCAGTTGGTGTTTCATAGGCTAAATTTGAATATAATGTATTTGAGTCGACATTCATGGTTATGATACTAGATGCTATAAAACCCTGATCTTCTTTTACTGTTATTTTGATCCAATTTATATCTGACATAAAGATACTTGGGTTTAATTCGTTAGACTCATCAACTCCAAGTTCTAATTGGATAAACCCTTCTTTTATAATATAGTTTTCGAATGTTTCTTTGAATACAACATTATCTTTATTATCTGATAATAATTCTACTTTTAACCAATCAGTGTGAATATCACCACCACTTATTTGAGTCTGATTATACTTACTTTGAATAGTTAACGTTTGAGTATTAGCATAGATCGAAGAACTTATACTCATTACCATACTTAGTAAAATTCCAACTATTAACCATTTTTTTACCATCTTGTTCAAGCTCATCTTTCTGCCCTCTTTGACTCTATGGCATGGATACGTTTTGTTAAGTAAGCTAATTTTTCTTTTAAAGCCTTATTTTTTTCTTTTAATTCTTTTAATTCGTTTGCTTTTAATGATTCTCTTGATTTAACAATCGTATTTAAACTTACTAGATCCTCTTCTATCTCTTTATTTAACTCTTTCACACCCTCGATTAACAGTGGAGCAATCCGGGTATAGTTTACCGTTAGATAATCTTTATTATCTTTTGGTATTGATACAACTTCTGGTAAATACGCTTGTAATTCTTGTGCAATAACACCTAGTTCGCCACCCTTCTCATATTTAGTGCTTTTTCTATCATATCTTACACCACGAATATTTTGTATTTTATATAAAGCATCTTTAATTGTTGTAATATTGTCTTTTACCCGTTTATCACTAAGAGTATTCCATCCATTTTGTTGTAACTGACCTACAATATGCGTTTTATCTGGATAATTACTATTAAAAACAGTCCAAATGGCATAGCTACCAGAAGGTTGACCCCACCAAGCCCATAAATCAAACTCAACCCAATTATCATTACTAATACTTCCAAAATCAAACGCATTAAAGCAAGTTCCAAAAAAATGGATTTTTGTTTTACTGACAGTAAAATTTTGCGGATTACTAACACTAGGACTTATATCTTTACAAGCATTTGATGCCTTCCCAGTTAAAGTTATCCCATGATTACCTGTATATTCCACAAAGCCAAATTTTGACCAACCTCCATTGCCATTATAATAATAGTCACTTCCATGTCCACTACAATGAACACAGCCGCTCCCTTCTCCTCCGGTTTGAAGGTGATCATATAAAGCAAAATTATGTTCAAAATATCCTTGAAATGAACTATGATCGTGCTGATCATTTCTTACATAGATATCATTATGATTAACTTTTGGTGCAAAATCATGCCCATGAGGTGTTACAAACTCGCTATGATCATGATCTGGTGGAGGCATGTAATACCAACTTCCATTACCTATAAGATAATAATGTTTTGAACTGCTAGCATCTCCAGGTAGTGGTGGGACAAGTCTACCTCCACTTTCCCCTCCAGGCACTTGACCGGAAAATCGTGCTGGTGCCCCTGTTACATCACTCCAATTCACATCTTTTATTTTTTCATTTGTTATATTATTATTTTTAATTTTACTGGTGGTTATAGCACCATTCCGGATCTTATGTGTTGTTATCGCTCCATCTTCTATTTCATCTGTTGTTATAGCATAATCTGTAATTTTGTCTGTTGTTATAGCACTTGTCGCAATTTTTTCTGTTATTACATGATTATTCACAATATTACCTGTTTGGGCACGTTTAATATATCCCAAACTCGCGATCCTACTATCTTGTATGGGATCACTCCATGTTCCATCTCCTTGTAGAAAAAAATCTCCATCATCATCTGTTTCATTATTAAGCTTTGGCACCAGCGCTGGGATTCCTTCTCCGCCTGCAGAAAACCCTGTAAAAATACTTGGCTCACCGTTAATTTTACTCCAATTTACAGTGCTTATTTTTTCATTGGTTATTGCGTTAGGTTCAATCTTATCTGTTGTTATAGCATTATCTGTAATTTTCTCTGTTGTTATAGCATTATCTGTAATTTTCTCTGTTGTTATTGCATTATCTGCAATTTTTTCTGTTGTTATAGCACTTGTCGCAATTTTTTCTGTTGTTATAGCACTTGTCGCAATAGTTTCTGTTTTAGCAATTTTTATATAATTTAATGAAGCTATCTCTTCATCTTTTATCGGATTATCCCAATTTGCATTTGCTCTAAAATATTTATCCTGATCTCCTACTGATGCAGCAGGAATCATCCCAGATGTACTTTCACCTCCAACAAACCCAAAATAAACACCAGGATCTGTATCTCTATCATTATTATCCATAAATCCAGATGGAATATTTACAATTTCATCCCATGAAACACCGGCAATTTCTGTTAAATATCCGTTATCAGCCAACATTTCATCTACGGTCGCTTCGTCTAAGGTTGTATCTATTGAACTTAAATCAAAGGACCCTCCATTTGATAACGTTATTATATTTGTAAATTCATTAAAGGATAACTCTTGATCAAATATCCCTATATTTACAGGCGTTGAGCCCTCACTTGTTAATGACAGCTGAGCACCATCTAACTCAATATCTAAATTATTTATTTTAGCATCTATCTTACTATCAGCTTCCTCAAACTCTTGTTGTAATTGCCAATCATTATCTTGATAACTACTTTCTATACTTTCTATACTTGTTACATTACTATTGATACTTACCTGCAATGCTTCATCTGCGTCGTTACTTTCCTCTTCTTTTTGATCTATATACCCTTGTAATACTATATCTGCCTCTAAAAATTCGGCCCTTATGTTACTATCTTCTAATTGATAACCGGCTTCTAGTTCACTAATTAAAGCTATATTCATATTGATACTTGCTATCAAGCTGCTATCTGCTGCATCGGTGTTTATCTCATTTTGATTCACATTTCCTTGCAACACGGTATCTGCCGCCAAAAACTCCCCTCTTATTGAAACATCCTCTTCTTGATAATCTGTTTCTAAATTACTAATCTCGTCTCTATTTTTATTTATACTACTTATTAGCTCTCCATCTACTAGATCCGTCACGATCTCATTTTGATTTATATCACCTTGTAGAATAGTATCTTCATTTAAAAACTCTGCTCTTATAGCAATATCCTCTTCTTTATATGCGGTATCTAACTCACTTATTGCACTAGTATTTATGTTTATACTGGCTAACAATAGTTCATCAGCTAATTCAAAATCTTCTCTAATGATACTACTTAAGTTCTCATCAGCTGTCATATAGTCTGAAATTACAGTATCTATTCTAGCTTGCAATACTTCATCTTCTGCCTCTAAGTCTTCTTTTAATAGCGTTACTGAATCTATTTTTATATATCCTAAATTACTAATATCTAGATCTGTTAATTGTGTATCAATACTCGAAATATCTATACTTTTTACACTACCACCATCTTCAATTCCCACAGATAAAGTAGTTCCTGATAAATTAAATTGAGTTATATTCTGATCATCTGTTCCAATATCATTACTAAATTCAAAACTAGCCGTTCCTGCATCTGATATCGTCAATATATTATTATTAAAGCTTATACTTTGCTTATATCGACTTAAATCAACTACGGTCTCATCCCCCGTCAATCGTAACTCATCTTCAACTAAACTTATATCTAGATTGTTAATCCTTGCATTTAGTGCTAAATCTTCCGTATCACTAGCTGCTTTATTGCTATTAATAGCGTTATTATTATCTTCAATTCCTGTATCAACATTACCTATATTAACAACATTAATACTAATATCTTCTATATTTTTTTCTATCTCACTATTATTACTCGCTATATTGCTATTATTCAACTGTATAGCTGATATATTATTTACAATATCACTATTATTGTTTGCTATATTGACATTATTTATAGCAATTGAGCTTTCATTTAATTCAATCTCAATTCTATTTCCATCTATATTTTGCTCATTTAATGTTATACCAGCTTCATTTACAGCTATATTGTTACTATTTTCTATTATCTCTATCTCATTTTCATTCATGATTCCTTCATTTATATCAATATTATTACTATTATCTGCTATGTTGCTACTATTTACGTTAATATTAAAAGTGTTAATTGCAATACCATTGGTATTACTATCTATTGCATTATGTATCGTATTAATACTATCTTCATGTGTTGCTATGGCATTTTTATTGCTTAAAATACGCCCTTCTAAAATAATGTCATAATCTTGAAAATCATTTCTTACGGGTGTTAATGAATCCATTTTAATATAGCCAAAATTTTCTATTTCTGAATCGGTTAACTGTGTATCGATACTTGCTAAATTAACGCTAACAACCCCTCCTCCATCTTCTAGATCTATCTGAAGTTCACTTTCTACAAAACTTAAGTCAATGATTTCTTGATCATCTGTCCCAATTTTTGATCCTAAATCTCCATAATCAACTGAACCTCCTTCGTAGGATAAATATAAAACATTATCAACGAAACTCATCTCTTGCTTATACTTGCTTAAATCTACAGCTGTACTATCTCCAACTAAACTCAGCATATCATTTTTCAAACTTAAGTTATGAGACGGTGCCCAAAACCCTGATCCATCTCCATCAGATGTCCATATCTGACCTTGTAAACCTGCTTCATTAATAAAATACTCTCCATACTCTACATATGGTATTTCCAAAACTCCATCATCCGCCAACCTGTCTAAATATGTATTATAAGGTTGTACATCTACCCCTATATTTCCTGTTGAACTTGTTCCTAAATAGTCCTTTAAATCTACAACAGAATCAGATAACCCCTCTCTTGTTATACTTAATAGACCATCTACCATAGTTAGTTCTTGGAAATCCGTATTATCTTGCAAATCACTTAAATTAACTATTGGTGCATTTGAATTTTCTAAAGTTAAAATATTTGTTAGCTCATTATAGGAGAGTGACTGTTCATCCGTTCCTACCTTATCTCCAAGCAGTGTCAGATCTACAAGCCCCCCATTTGTTAGTCTTAATATCCCATTTGATATATCATACATTAATTGCTGTTCATCTACGTTATCTAGGTACTGAGTAAAATCTATACCCACTTCCCCACCTGTAATCGTTAAAATATGATTACTATTCATAGCTAAATCTATGCCTACCAAACCTACCTCTACTACATTCATTAATGAATCAAGATCTAAAAGTATCTCATTTAACTCTACGTCACTTATTAATATTTCATCTAAATCGATTACAGTGTTACTTTCAGATAGACTTAGTATACCTTCATTTAACTCTAAGCTCTGTTTATCTGTATTGTCTAGCAAATTATTTATCGTAATAGAACCCCAATTTTCTATTAATATTTCATAGTTTTCTGTATCATAACTTATCTGTACATCTAACTCTTCTATAAAACCTAAGGTATCTATCGTACTCCCTTCAAATTTTTCATTGCTTGGATTCCATAATAAAATTTCTTGATCGTTATTAAAACTTTGAGTAAAAATATTTAAGGTTGCAATTATCTGCTCATCTAATATCGAATCTAACTCATTTATCAGTTCAAAAGCTGTGCCTTCTTCATTTACTTTTAAATACTTATATGTACCATCAGCCATACTCGGAACTTTTGATTTTAAAGCAATTGGCCCAATATTTAATTTTTCGATTAATGTAGCTGTTGATATTTTTTCGTAATCTTTGTTTTTGATTATCAATGTATTCATATTATGCATAGGATCTATAGTTAATATATCCTCTAGCTTATCTTTATTTTTTATAGGTAATAACTCCATTAAATTTTTTGTTGTTTTATAGGTAAAGGCCTCTCCATACTGATCCGTCATTACTATATGATCTTTACTATTTGATAAATCAGGAAATAAATTTCCAGTTGGTGATTCTAGTGCAACATTTGAAAATAAACTTATAACACCTGTATTCATTGTAACGATTGTAGCGGGAGGAATTGTTTCGTAATCATCTATTGTTATTCTGATCCAATTTCTTTCTTCGTTAAATATATATGGATTTATTCTATTATCATCATTTGAACCTAAATTCAGTTCTACTACCCCATCTTTTATCACGTAATCATAAAATGTTTCCTGAAAAGCTATATAATTTTTATCTCCTTTTAGGATCTCTACTTTTAACCATTTAACCTTTAAATCACTACCATCTATTGAATAATAATCTGTTTGCACTTGTACATTTAAAGGCTGGGATCCAGCATATATCACCCCCGTTACACTTATCAACATACTAAGCATTAAACCTATAACGAATTCTTGTTTTAAAAATTTTCTTAAGCTCATTTTTCCTGCCCTTTTAACTCTAGCTGATCAATATGTTTTGTTAATATTTCGATTTGTTTATCAAGTTCTTTATTTTCATTTTTTAAATTCTTTATTTTTTTATTTATGCTATGTTCTTCTTCTTCCACTCTCTTTCTTAACTGAGTTATATGGCTATTTTTTTCTAACCTTAGCTCTTTTATGGCTTCAATCAGGACTACATTAATTCCTGCATAGGCCACCGATAAAAACCCGTCTGGATCTTTTAATACTACCTCTGGTATCTGCTTGATTACCTCTTGTGCAATTACTCCAATTTCTACTTGATCTAACTCTTCATTTGCAGATTCTTTTGCTTGGTATGTTACTCCTCGAATATTTTGTATTTTCTCTAAAGCACCTTTGATAGTTTTTATATTTTTCTTTAATCGTTTATCACTTGTACTATACCAACCCGAATTATCTAGTTTTGTTACTAAACAATTATTTCCAGTCCCATCGTCAGTACAGTCACTATCCCATATTTCTAGACAATATCCTGAATTACTACCGCTACAATAATACTGTGAAACGAAACCATATTTACCTTTATTTCCAAGGTGATCATTTTTAGGATTCCACTCACGCACACTCTCATCTTTATTAAACTCATCCCAGCTCTTACTACTTCCTATTCGAGAACCTTCCAATAGAGATGGATATTTAAGATCTCCCCATCTATCTGTACTACCCCCTGGAGGCAGTGGCGACCAACCTCCCTCTGCATTATAAAAAAAGTTTTCATCATGGTCTGCACTAGCATGGTGATTGTTATTGGTTGATGAAAAATCATGGTCATGTATAGTTGCTAACCCATTATGACTATGTGAATCTTTTCTTTGTAACCCATCATGATTATGTGAAGAATCTTCAAAATTATGAGCTGGATGATCATCTTTAAGCTGATAGTTATGCGGATCGCTATCAGGCTTAACCCACGTTCCATCACCCCTCAAAAATCTCTCATCATTGTCTTGCAGGCCCTCCACAGGAACTAAACTTGGTACTGCTGATCCACTTGTTAATTTGGTTGGCTTACCTGTTAACTTGCCCCACGATACAGTATGAATTTTGTCTTTATCTACTGCATAATCAGCAACTTTATCTGTTATTACCTGGTTATCTCCAATTTTTCCAGATGTTACAGCTCTATTATTATTTTCATTTTCATTTGAAGATCCTTTAATTTTTTCCCTTGTTACGGCTGAAGTATGAATATGCCCCACGTTTATATTATTATCTGCAATTTTTGCTGTTGTTACCGCTCCATTTACAAAATCAGCTGTTCTTACCTCTTTTATGTAATTTAAATCTGACATTCTCTGAGGTTCAATAGGGTCTGTCCATTCACCATTACCTTTTAAATATTTACTTACGTCAGCCCAATTATTTACAGCAGGCACTAACGTTGGTTTATAAGAACCTCCATTTACCCAAGGACCTAATACAATAGGGCGATCTTGGATTTTACTCCAACCTATACTCGCTACTTTATCATTCGTTATTGATCCTGCTAAAATCTTTTCTGTTGTTATACTTGAATTAGAAATATTTTCTGTTGTGACTGTCCCAAAGCCAATCTTTTCTGTTGTTACAGCATTATCTGCTATTTTTTCCGTTGTAACAGCTAAATCAGCTATCTTTTCTGTCGTAATGGCCTCATTTGCAATTGAGTTTGTTGTTGCCATTTTGATATATCCAAGTGATTCAATTTCATCATCTTTTAAAGGATTATCCCATGTCCCATTAGCTCTTAAATATTTTGCAAACGATTCTTTATTAGCGTCATTCGTAATATGGGGTGTTGTACCAGGACTTCCCTTGCCAGTATTTTCATCCCAGCCTATAAAAACAGGCTCGTTGCTGTTATTATCTATTCCATCAGCTAACCCTTCTGGTATATCGGCTAATGTATTCCAATCTAGCCCCGCAAAGGATGTTATATAGCCATTATTATTGGCCCAGCTATCAATGACATATTCACTTAACTGAGTATCAATTGAACTTAAGTTAATACTTACCCCACCTGATATCTTAATTTCATTATTAGCAAAACTTAATGATTGTTTATACTCACTTAAATCTATTTCTGTATCACTTCCTGTAAAACTTAATATATCTCCTGTTAAGTTTATATCTAATGCATCAATCCTATTATTTAAAGTTGTATCCGCACTCTGAAACGCTGCTCTTAGCTCGATATCGATATCTTGGTAGTCTAAATTTATCGAATTAATAGCGGCTATATTGCTGTTAATACTGACTCTTAAAGTAGTATCTGCCGTATTACTATCTACCTTATTTTGATTAACTTCAGCTTCAATCTCACTATCAGCTATTGCAAACTCTTCTCGTATCGCAGTGTCAGATAGTGGATACAAATCTTCTAAACTGCTAATCGTATTTGTATTATTATTTATGCTTATACTTAGCTCTTGATCAGCTGTATTTCTATCTAGCTCCTGTTGATCAATATCCACTTGGATGTCACTATCAGCTGATTTAAATTCGCTTCGTACTTGAGTATCGACCTCTTGATAGGCTATCTCTAAATTACGAATCAATTCTATATTATTGTTAACACTCACTCTTAACTCTTCATCTGCAGAATCTCTATCTAATTCATTTTGATCAATTTCGGCCTGCATTGCTACATCTGCGGCTGTAAAACCCTCTCGTATCAAACTATCCTCTGCTTGATATTCTATTTCTAAATCACTGATTTCCGCTAAATTACTATTAATACTTACTGCTAAATCAACATCAACTAAGCTGAAATCTGTTCTAATGGATGCATCTAATTCAGAATCTGCCTGTGTATAAGCTAACACGACATCATCTATTTTAGCTCCCAAAATACTATCTTCAGCTTCTAAACTCTCTCTTAATGTTGTTACTGAATCTAGCTTTATATATCCAAAATCGCCTATATCTTCATCACTTAACTGCGTATCTACACTGGATAAATTAACGGTACTTACTACTCCACCACCTTCTATATCTAACCTTAACTCAGTTCCTGAAAGACTAAATTCCAGTATTTCTTGATCATCGGTTCCAATACCCGTCCCCAACAACCCAAAATCGATCGATCCACCATCTGTTAAACTTAAAATATTATCTACAAATGATAACTGCTGCTTATAACTACTCAAATCTACAGGCGTTGCATCCACTGTTGATAATGTAAGCTCATCATTACTATTTAATTCTATATCTAAATTATCTATCTTAATATTTAAATCTGTATCAGCTAATTCACTGGCAGCGCTATTAGAACTAATCATCGTTTGCAGACTCTCTAACTTATCTATATTACTACTTATAGATACCCTATTAGAACTAATATTCATCTTATTATTAGCTATCTCTACAGTATTATTTGCGATCAACTCTTTATTTGAATTTATCTCTGAGGAGTTATCCATTATTTCTACTGCATTGTTAGCTATCTCAGTAACATTTGTATCAACATCAGCTATGTTTGTATCTATATTAATTTCATTAATTTCTATAGCTAGTCTATTATTATTAATGGTTACTACATTATTAGCTATATCGATTGCATTATCCTCTATTTCAATCGTGTTTAAGCTAATAGCTTCTCTATTTATCTCTATTTTATTCTTATTACTTGCTATTGATTCTGCATTTATACTGATATTATTTGCATTCGTTACTATCGCACTCGTATTACTAGCAACATCTTCTTGTTTCATAATAATTCGATCTGCATTTATAGCTATATCAATAGTGTTATTTGTAATATTGTTGCTTAGCACTAAATCTACCGCCTCAAAATCTTCTCTTACGTCTATCACGGGTTGTACTTTTATATAGCCCATATCAGCTATCTCTTGATCTGTTAACTGTGTATCTATACTCTTTAAATCTACCTCCTTCAACCCTCCTCCATTTTCTAATTCCAGCTTCAATATACTCCCTGATAAACTTAATTCCACAATACCTTGCTCATCTGTACCTATCTCCGTTCCAAGCACACCAAAATCAATTTCTCCCCCACCGTTTGATAAACTCAATATATTATTATTAAAACTTAATACTTGCTGATACTTACTTAAATCTACGCTTGTATCATCTGTTGTTAAGCTTAATATATTTCCAGCTATACTTAAGTCATGCCCTTCTCCCCAAACACCAAAACCATCTCCATCAGCTGTCCAAATCTTACCAGAGTTTCCTACATCCCTTATAAAATATTCTGAATACTCTACATAATCTGTTTCTAACTTACCATCGTCTGATAATTTATCTAAATAACTACTATAAGCTTGTACATCCTCTCCGATATTACCTGTAGCTGCGCTCCCTAAATATGTTTTTAAATCGATGCTTGAATCTTCGATACCTAGTCTTGTTAAATTCAAAACACCGTCTAACATACTTAATTCCTGACTATCTGTATTATCTTGTAAATCACTTAAATCTATTATTGCTGGGGTTGAACTTTCTAAGGCTATGATATTGGTATAGTCATCATAATAGATTCTCTGATCATCCGTTCCAATTTCTTTACCTAACAGTCCAAGGTTTATTGAAACACTATTATCTAAAAATAAGACAGCCTCTTCTATATCAAGACTTAACTGCTGTGAATCGGTACTATCTATATACTCACTTAAATCAACACTTGAATCAGACCCTATCACACTTAATACATCCTTACTTAAACTTAAATCAACATTATCTAACTTTATATCTATATCATTTACATCTGTTTGTAGATCTACCAATAAATCACCTAATTCTTGCTCCGTTACAAAATAGGGATCTAAATCTACCTCTGAATCATCCTCTCCTAACCTTGTTAAGGTTAAACGACTTCCTATCATACTTAACTCTTGATTATCTGTATTATCTAATAAATTACTTATATCTACTTCAGACCAATCCGATAATGTTACTTTATATTCATCCTTATTATAATTTAATAACATCTCATTCATTCCTATAAACCCTAAATTAGATGTGGCCTGTGCTTCATATGCACCTTTTAAATCATTCCATAATAAAATATTATTTTTGCTATTTGGCTCACCTATAAATAAATTAGCTGTTGCTCTTATGGCATTAGGATCCAAACTAACCATCTCATCCACTAATTCAAATGCTGTTCCGGTTTCATTGACCTGTAAATAATGATTGGCATACCCTTGAGTATCAGGAATAACCCCCTTTAAGGCCATTTTATCTAATTTTAATTCTTCAAATAAATGAGTCGTGCTTATTTTTTCATATTCATTATTTTTTACCATTAGTACATGATTTTCATGATTATCTGTAATACTAAAAAAACTATTTATCCTATCTTTATTTTCTATACCAAACGAATCTATCAAGTTGTCTGTTGTTATATACTCAAAATGACTTCCTTCATCATTAATCGTAAGGATACTATTTTTATGATTAGATATAGCTGGAAATAAATTTCCTGTTGGCGTTTCATAGGCTATATTTGAATATAATACACTTGCTACTGCATTCATGGTAATGATAACTGATGGTGGTGTTCCCTGATCATCTTTTAGAGTGATTTTGATCCAATTTTTACCTGGCGTAAATATATTTGGATTTAATGGATTAGCTTCATCCAATCCTAACTCTAGCTTAATCCAACCTTCTTTTATGCTATATTTTTCAAATATTTCTTCAAATACAACGCTCTGGTTATCTCCTGATAATACTTCTACTTTTAACCATTCTGTTTCTGTATTATAGCTATCATCTCCATAAAATATTGTTTTTGCAGCTATATTAATAATTCCACTCTTTTTTTCTACGGCATAACCATCTAAAAATGTAATCAAAATCACACTCAGTATTATCAACAGATTTAGCATATTTTTTATACGCATTATTTTAAACCCTTTTGACTTGTTTACTTTTAATAAGTTTCCCTATATTTGTTATACCCATATTTATGCTTAAGATAAACCTTTTTTCTACTTAATCTCTTATTGATTTATATTTTGTTTATTTATGGTATATTTTTCTGATTTTTTTTCTGATATTATTAATAATCCTTGAAAATTTAAGTTTAATTTTTTAGAATTACTTTTCTTGAGCTTTCCCCTGTAGCTCAGTGGCAGAGCAAGCGGCTGTTAACCGCTGGGTCGTTGGTTCGAATCCGACCGGGGGAGCCACTTACAATAGCTATCATTAATATGCATATGCATTTATTACCTTTACAAACAATTTCTAGCTAAAAAATAGGTTAGATTATGTGTATGATTCTTTAAAGTCCTAAAACACAACAAGAGTGTATCTTGTTGACATGATTAATGCAGTACCAGCCTGCTTAATATGTTCAATTTTGATACACTCTTGCTTGTACTTATGTCGCTACGTCTAATACGTTTTTATCTACCCTACTAGATCATATACATGGATTAATAAGTAAAAAATGATAAATCCAAGTATAAATCCATTTATTAAACCAATAATACTACCCACCATGGTTACTGAGTACAAAGGAAAAAGGCTTGTTAGTATCCCCAAAAAGGTTAACCCATGCCCAAATAATACACCTATCACTGTGAGCACAAGCGTGAGAACACCAAGCACTATCCCTCCTGCAATTCCCATACGTTTCGCATTTAACATTTTAAACCCCCTTTAAATGTAAATGAAACAATGCATGCATTCGGTATCTATGTACCTAATGTTATACATACCCCTTCAGGCACTCTTTTAAACGTTTTTCCTCTCTTTTCTCTATATAATTCATCTCATAAATCGGCTCTTTTTTCTTTTACTCACCTCTTTTATCCCTACCCCTTATTAACCATAACACTCCCAAAGAAATACTTGCTAACACTAGCAAAACAATTAAGTTTTGATGAGAATATAAATCCCATAAGGTATTGATCGTCACAAGTAATTTACCCGAATATACCAACATGCTAATGACAGGAATAAAACATATCGTTGATACCACTGAAAATAATAGATTATTAATCGTCGTAAGCCCTGCGGCCATATTAATAATAGGAGATGGAACTAATAACGATAAACGTAAAAATACCACATAATATATTCCATTTTTTTCAATATTTTGATTAATTTTTTCTAACTCTACCTGATACCGTTTCATAATCATATCTCTAAAAAAATATCTAACCCCTGCAACCATTATTAAACAATGAAAAAAAAATGATACATAACCCAAACATAGTGCCCAGGCTAACGGAAACACCGAACCTATTAATAATAACCCTAAACTTATTACCGGTAATGATAAGGATGATAAACTAACAAATATTACAATAAACACGATAGAACTTAACATAAAATTTGTTTCCACAAATACTTTGACGGGTTGATGATATAATTGTAATCTCTCTAACGAAATGATATCCCCTGCCCAATAATTAACTAAGCTCAATACACTTAACAAACCACCAACTACAGCTATTAATCGTAACGTTTTTTTCTTAACCATATTGTCACTTTACATTATTTTCTTATGATTTGGCGATAATAACTTGCTGTTTTGAACTGGTATATTTTTCTGATCGATATCGCTGACTCATTCTCCATAACTGCCTCTCTTGATGCGCTCTTGATATTATTATACTTCCTCTTCCCCACCTCTGATTAATATCATCATAGGCCTTCATGAGCTTATCTAACTTAACTTGCTTTTGCTCATTATCAAACAAGGATGGTTGTAATTCATTACTGCTAATCAATTCACTCAATACAATTCCTGACTTTGTATATACTATATTCTCTTTAATTTTTACTGATATTGATGATAGAACACACTGCGTTATATAAGATGCTGCTGAGCTATATAAAGGTAACACAACCTCTACCCCATGATGATGATAGAATTCTTTAAACTGACTCGTTTGCACAAAGGCATAACATCGCTTTACTTTCAAATACTGTGCTCTTAATTTTTCTGTTGCCCTCATTATGTTTTCTGTTAAGGCTGCATATAACTGCCCCCTATCTGTCACGCCCATACCAAAACTTCTTGAACTAATAATTTGCTTATTAGGATTTTTTTGAGTTTCTAATTTAATTACCGAAATACCCATTAACTCTAACTTCAATCTTTCTCCATAACTGTGACAACTACTTCTTATTATTCGTAATGAGGCTTCTCGTAATTGCCAGGCATTATAAATGCCGTGCCGTCTTAATCGTCTTCCTACACCTTTCCCAACCCCCCAAACATCTTCAATCAACACACTTCGTAATACTTTTTTTATATCATAATCATGGATAGAACATACTCCCGAACCCAATTTCTTAGCCATCATATTCGCTATCTTTGCTAGCGTTTTCGTTTTTCCAAAACCAACCCCCACAGGAATTCCAGTCTGCTGACGAATTAACTTCTTAATCATCTCTCCCTGTTTATAGCAATCGTTGCTATTGATCTGCAAAAATAAAAAAGATTCATCAATTGAATACACTTCTAAATCTGGCGTAATTGTTCTTAATACACCTACAATCCTGGCTGACATATCCGCATATAACGTATAATTTGATGATAAAACTTTTACCTTATTTAAGGTTACTAATTGCTTACACTTATGATAAGGCTCTCCCATTTTAATTCCAATCGCTTTGGCCTCATTGGATCGAGATACCACACAACCATCATTATTGGATAATACAATGACAGGTCTACTTATTAACCTAGGATTAAATACTCTCTCACAGGATACAT
>MDSY01038059.1_pt1 | contig 31522 bp, 21 predicted proteins | sample 811131 | NCBI WGS metagenome assembly MDSY01 (sample SAMN05326643, study PRJNA326480) | marine metagenome | isolation source: seawater | place: Atlantic Ocean: South West | collected 2010 | reverse complement strand
TATATATTTACTATGTCCCCTCTATTTGTCCCAATATTTCTTCAATTGCGGATCCTCAATTACATTCAGAGCTCAAGAAAGGTTGCTTAAGTGAGATGGTATCAATAAATAAACTGCATCTCTTAAGATACGGTTTAATTAATTTTTTTTAAAAATCACATCTGAGATAAAACACTGGGAATAAGCCTAGTTGGTATTCTTCTCTAACAGGATTTGTGAGGCCATCAATATATGTAAGTGTAAGAATATTCTTATGACCCGTAATATTAGAAATGTCTAAGCCAAATTCCCATGCTGTTTTGGGATGGTTCCATTTATATCCTAATTTTAAATCTAATCGCAGATATGCTCGATATTGCTGAAAATTATTTGTTGCATCGACAAAAACAATTTCACCTGTTCTTATCGATTCTGTTTTATCCACTTCTTCCCCAAACCATCGACCACCTACAGTTGTGAATTTACTTCCTAATGTGAATCGGTTATTCGCGCCAAGTTTAAATTCTTTTGCTCCAAGTATGTTAAGAGCATACCTGCCGTTGAATACAGTATTTCTTTGAATACCATCGGATCCTCGGTATTTTGCATCAAAGAGGCTTGCTGTAGTGAGAAAATAAAAACCTTTGGAGAAAAATCTCTCTGCGGTTAATTCAATACCATAATTTCTTGCAGTTCCCGAGTTCTCCAGAGTGTCAGGCCAAATTCTACCAAATCCCGATCCAGTATTAAGCATAGAAAAACTACTCGGTCGAACTTCTACAGGAATATCATAAAGATATTGGTAGTATGCTTCAATTTTTGTTCGAACAGGTGAGCCTGAATAATTGCGTTCCCATCCTCCAGCAAATTGCAGACTCTTCATCAAGCCAATTCTGTCTGTATTATGCTCTTGTGGATCATGGTTCACTGTAGTTAAGGCATAATAATATAGGTATGGCGCTTGGCCTTGTGCATGCAATCCCGTTCCCGCAAAGAATCGATCGTTATCATTTGCTTGATAGCTTAGGCCGAGACGAGGGGCGAGGGGCATAAAAGATTCATTATTAACTCCTGAATAAAGAGAAGTTGCTCCCGCTGTGAATGTTGTTTTTTCTGTGACTCTGGATTTATATGATATATATGGCTGAATGACAGGCCAAGAGGCTTGAGATGCCCATTGAACCCTCCAAGGGGGTAAAGTGCCAGTTAAGCCATCAAAATCGCGAATGGAGTCTTGATAATTCAAAAAATAGACATCAGCATTTACACCATATTGAATGGTTCCACGAGATCCTATTTTTTGGTTAAAAGCTATGTAAGCATGAAGTTTATTTTCTGTGAATGTATAGTTTAGCATAGTATCATTGGAGAGAATATTCCATCCAAAAGATCCGTCTGGCTGCTCTGTTACATTCCTACCTAATTTGGTATTTACAGCTCTTACTTGAGAGTGAGATGCTCCAATTCCAGCTTTTATGAATGATCTCTTGTTGATAGGTTTGGAATAACTTAATCCTCCAACTATCATATCACTTCCAAAATAAGAATCACGATCCGCATCCCCATAACTTTCAAATCCGCTTGTATCTATTTGATCGCTTATTAAAATATCTATGTTACTCTGTCCGAACATTGTCCAAAGTGCAAGCTTGCCTCCATTTTTCTGAGGAAAAGTTAGCCTAAATGCACCATCTTGATATTGTGGTAGCGCATTTGTTCCAAGTGGAATATTTAGTGATTCAAAAAGAGATAGAGTACTGTAGCGATAAACTCCTAAAAACGATGGAGCGAGACGACCTTTCTTTTTCCCAAGGGGCCCTTCAAGCATTAGCTCTGTTCCTAGAAGGCCTAATTGAGCACTTCCTTCAAATTTTTCATTATTACCATCTCTCATTTCTAAGTCAAATACTCCAGCTATGGCATTGCCATACTCTGCAGGCCAAGCTCCAGTAAAGAAATCAGAATTGGCGAGAAACTTATTGTTTAAAATAGTTACTGGACCACCTCCAGTTCCAGGAATACTAAAGTGATTTGGATTCGGTATATTAATTCCATCCATTCGATATAATACGCCAGCTGGGGTATTACCCCTTATGACTAGGTCATTTCTCTGGTCATCTGACCCTTGAACTCCTGCAAAGTTTGTTGCCATTCTTGCTGGTTCCCCTCGGCTTCCCGCATATAGGTTTGTTTCTTCAACAGAAAACTGCCTGGATGAGACTGTTGCCATCTCATTTTTCGCTTGTCCCGATTGCACGGCTATTACATCAACCGTACCAAGTTGAGTAGAAGATTCTACCAGTGGAATATTGACAACGACTTCTTTTGCTGAGTTGAGTTCTAAAGATCGACTCTGACCTTTGTAACCAAATAGGGACACTGAAATTGAACTTCTCCCGATAGGAATATTATTGATTTTAAAAGAGCCATCGTTAGCCGTGGATACCTCTTGTGAACCTATAATAACGCTAGCTCCCATCAATGGAAATTTAGAGTCAGCATCGACAACAGTACCTCTTACGGTTTGAGTAAGGGACTGAGAAAAGACTGAAGAGCTGAAAATCAGCACAATAAGGCTTAGGTAGAAGCGTTTCATCTTGATATTTGATTTGTTTAGGTTTTTAAAGGTATGAGATTATTGACTTTTTTAGTAAATCAATAAAATTGAGGAACAGATAAATCATGTGTTGAAAATATTCAATTTCAACACATCCATATCCCGAATTTCAAGGATATTTTTTTTGACGTATTGTTTTGTTGGCATCATTATTGGGTTTTCTGTTTCTTTGTAATGAAAAACGAAACTATGTGTAGACAAATACTGCTCTTTATCCTGACCATTATTTCTTTAAATGTGTTTGCACAAAATCAGGGTAGTTATACAATTAATGGATTTGTAAAAGACTTTGAAACAGGTGAAAAATTGATCAATGCTTATGTGTTTGATCAGGTGAGCAAAAAGGGCGTTACCACTAATTCTTATGGATTTTATTCGATTACGTTAGGACGGGATACAGCAGCGATTGAGGTTCAATATATAGGTTATGTACCTTCAGTTAGGGGAGTGACTTTAAATAGGAGGACAGCTACAGAATTAGATATCGAATTGACAGCTTCAAAGAATATCCTTGATGAGGTCACAGTAGTTGGAATAAGCGACATTCAAGAAACAACCCAGATGTCTTCAGTAAGCCTAAATATGAAAACTTTAAAAAATTTACCTGTTTTATTGGGTGAAACAGATCTTTTAAAAGTAATTCAATTGCTCCCTGGCGTGCAGAGCGGAACAGAAGGCACCTCGGGATTTTATGTTCGTGGAGGAGGGCCTGATCAAAATTTAATACTCATTGACGGAGTCCCAGTCTATAATGTTTCTCATTTGTTTGGCTTCTTTTCTGTCTTTAATACAGATGCCATAAATAATGTTCAACTTATTAAAGGAGGATTTCCTGCTGAATATGGTGGCAGACTTTCGTCAGTATTAGATGTCCGTTTAAAAGAAGGAAATATGAAGGAATGGCATGGCAGTGGTTCCATAGGGTTGATTTCGAGTAAGCTCACTTTGGAAGGCCCTTTATGGAAAGACAAGACGTCGGTATTGCTCTCAGGAAGAAGAACATACTTAGATGTTTTAGCTCAACCTTTGATTGCGAAAAATAGTCCAGATGGGTCAGCTGGGGGATATTACTTTTACGATTTAAATGCCAAGATTAATCATAAAATCAATAGAAAAAATCAGCTGTACCTTAGTTTCTACGACGGCTTTGATGAGGCATATATCCGTTCAAAAGATAATTATCAAGAGCCTGGACTGCGTTCCGAACAAGAATTTAATAGTTCTTTAAACTGGGGAAATCGAATTGCTACTTTGAGATGGAATTGGATTATATCGCCAAAGTTGTTTTCCAATGTTACATCTACTTATAGTCGATACAAATTCAACACGCGAATTAATAGTGTTTCTAGAGAAACTTACTTCACCAATTTTGGAGGAATAGAGGTAGTTACACAAAGAGATACGAATACATTTGGTATTGATTATCTCTCACAGATTGAGGATCGAGGAGTAAGATGGGATTTTGATTATGCTCCTAGTCCTAATCATGCCATAAAATATGGTGTTTCTTTAACAAATCATGCATACAAGCCAGGTATTAGCTCTATTGCAATAACCTCCGGAAATATGGGTTTAGACACAACTTTCGGATCATTTCCACAAGATGCCTGGGATTATGTATTTTATTTTCAGGATGATTGGGAGGTGACAGACCGCTTGAAGGTGAACGCTGGAATTCATTTTAATGGATTCAGTGTTACTGGATCAGATACTGAGTCTGGGACAGACTATCAGAGTTTACAACCCAGGTTATCCGCAAGATATTTATTAGGGAATAACAATTCGATAAAATGGAGTTATGTTCAGATGGTTCAATACATGCATCTGCTTTCAAATCAAACTATTGGTTTGCCAACAGATTTATGGGTGCCCGTAACGCAGAATATAAAACCTCAAGAAGCATGGCAGACGGCCATTGGTTATGCCCATAACCTTGGTAAAGGTTGGGAGCTTACTTTAGAGGGGTATTACAAGGATATGCGAAACCTAATAGAATATAAAGAAGGGTCTTCGTTTCTTACCTCGGCTGAAGATTGGCAGCAAAAGGTTACCACAGGTCGCGGTTGGGCCTATGGTTTAGAATTTTTGTTAGAAAAGAAAACAGGGAAAACAACGGGTTGGATAGGCTATACGCTAGCAAAGAGCGATCGACAGTTTGCAGATATAAATGATGGAAATCCCTATCCATATACCTATGATCGAAGGCATGATGTCTCTCTTACTATTTCCCATAAGTTCAATGAAAATTGGAGTGGCGGATTGGTATGGGTATATGGAACAGGAAGGGCAACATCTGTTCCAACAAGAAAGTACACGAGCTTTCCTGATTTTTACAATACTTTTTTTGAAGGAAGCCCAACGATTGAGCAGACAAGTGGAAGAAATAACTTTCGAGAACCAGCATATCATCGATTGGACCTGGGTATGACTTATAATCGTCAAAAGAAATGGGGAGAGGTAAGCTGGCAATTTGGAGTTTACAATGCCTACAATCGCATAAATACATTCTTTATGGATTTTGGATCAGACAATAATGGGAATACAGTATTGAAAGGTTATGGATTATTCCCAATAATACCTTCTATTTCATATAGTTTTAAATTTTAAAAAATGAAGAATAACGTTTACTATTTTCTATTTGCATTTATATTTTTTTCATGTGAACGGATCATTCCTTTTTCTCCTGAGGATACAGATCCGAAAATCACTATTTATGCACTTACATCAGTTGAGGCTTATGGAACTGGTTTTGGATCTATGACTGATTCCGTCTATTCTCAACCGATTGATGCCGCATTATCTCAAAGTGTTAGTATACTAGATCATTTAAATCCAATCCCCTTGAATTCAGCTGCTGTTTGGGTTGTGGACTTAAACAGCTTACAGGTTGATACTTTGATTCCTACGAATACGGACCAAGGATTTTTTAGGTCTCCTAATATGCAAGTAAAAGAAGGGCATTCATATAATTTTCATGCCAAATACGGCACTTTAGATTCCATATTTGCAAGTTCTGTGGTGCCTGCTGTTCCAGAAAATATCATGATAACCCCAAAGGATACAAATTCAGGAGCTTCACAAAAACCAAATATCTCATTTGATATTGAAATCAATGATGACGGAGTTCCTGGTTATTACATGATCGAAGCTTACGAAAGGCCGGTCAATTCTATCTCTATACCTGAGAGTATGATGTGGATGGAATCAGATGATCCCTCTTTTGTGAGCACAGGTAGTCGTGGTTATGGAGGAAGTAGATTATACGTTTCGAATAATCTTTTCCTCGGAGAAAAACGAACATTTGATATTAGAGTCTCGGAAGGTTGGGATAATCCTGTTCCTTTCTCTATGCAGAAGGTATTTAAAATCGTGAAGATGGATAATGAGTATTACAATTATCTTTCCTCTTTTGATTTATACCAGGGCTCAGGAAATCCCTTTACTCAGCCTGTTACAGTTTATTCTAATATAACTAACGGCCTAGGACTCGTTTCAGGAACAAGCGCAATGTGGATTGCTCCTTGACATTTGAATCTTCAGGATTTTTAGGCACATCGGTATTCGGACAAATGTAATCCGTTGTTTTGAGATCATTATTTTTTTTGATCGCTCCAAATCCTCCTTTGATGTCAACGATATTATGAATTCCTCTCTTTTTTAAAATGGAACTAAATATCATGGACCTGTATCCACCTGCGCAATGAATATATATAGGATCTCCTTCCGGTAAATCATGGAAGCGAGAATTAATGTCATCTAACGGAATATGACTCGAAGACATCATTCTTTCTGATCGGTATTCACCATCTTTTCTTACATCTAAAATCACTGAATTCCTATCTTTTGAGATTCGATTTGCAAATTCTTCAGCATCAATGCTCTCAACTGTGTCTGTCTGCTTGTTTGATTGTTTCCAGGCATTATAACCTCCTTCTAGAAAGCCTAAAACATTGTCATATCCAACTCGGGATAGTCGCCTTATAGTTTCTTCTTCTCGACTTTTTTCAGTTACGATGAGAATTTTTTGATCAATATCAGGGATTAAAACACCAACCCATGGTGCGAATTGTCCATCCAATCCAATATTTACAGATCCTGGGATATGTCCAGCGGCATATTCCTGAGGCTTTCTTGTGTCCAGAATAAGGGCATTTATTTCATTGGCTATTGCTTCAAATGCAAAGGGGTCAAAAGATTTATCAGCATTTTTGAAAACATCTTCCATTTGTGGAATGACTTTTTTGTTCATCGCAACATTCAATGGGAAATAAGCAGGGGGAGGAAGTAATCCATCTGTAACTTCTTTAATAAACTCCTCACGGCTCATATCTGATCTTAATGCATAATTATTGTCAAGCTGATCTTTAAGAGTTCCTACAGTTTCTTTGCTCAGGTTTTTGCCACAAGCAGAACCTGCGCCATGACCAGGATAAATGATCAATTCTGGAGGTAGAATCATTATTTTATTTCTTAAAGAGTCAAATAGCATTCCTGCAAGTTCTTCTTGGGTTATTGTTCCTGTCTTTTGAGCAAGGTCTGGCCTTCCTACATCGCCCAAAAACAGAGTATCTCCTGAAAACAAAGCTTCTTTTTTCCCTTCTGGAGAAATTAATAAGTAACAGGTTGACTCTAATGTATGCCCCGGGGTATGAATGACTTGTATTGATAGGTCCCCGATTTTTATTTTTTCTCGATCTTTTGCTACATGAACTTTAAATTCTGTTTCTGCTCCCGGTCCATATACAATAATTGCTCCTGTTTTTTCTGCTAAAGACACATGGCCGGAGACGAAATCTGCATGAAAGTGAGTCTCTAAAACATATTTAATTTTAACACCGAGGGATTTTGCTTTCTCAGTATATGGCTCAGATTCCCTAAGAGGATCTATTACTAGCGCTTCACCATTGCTATGAATAAAATAAGACCCTTGAGAAAGGCATCCTGTATAAATTTGGTGGATGTGAGAAGCAATGTCCATATACTTTTTGAAATAAAATTTACAGAATAAGATAATTCTTTATCAAAGGTATAAATCGAAACATTATATATTGAGAAACGTTTTTATCATAAAATGGATATTTCCGCTAGGGGCCTCTGAATAATTTTTTTAAGTGGATTTAATGAATCATAAAAAAATAAAAATCAAATTATTTTTTTGATAGTAATGTGTTTCAATGCATCTTTGTTACATGTCTAATCCTCTAGAAAAAGCTGGCGCAATAATTCCTGTCGGATGGCCAGAAATGACCGCTAGGGGGTCTGAGAAAATATGGGATCATCTCAGAAGATTAGGTATAGTAAAAAATGTAAACCTGCTTGTGGGTCATGCAGCGATGATCGTTGTTCAACATGATAATATTGAATATTTTGATTTCGGGAGATACATAACACCAAAAACCAAGGGTAGGGCCAGAAGCTCTCGAACAGACCCTAAGTTAAAATTGGGAACATTGCCCAATTGGAATAGTAAAGGTGAGCTTATAAATTTTATCGAAATTTTAAAGGAACTCGAAGATAATGCCGAAGCGACTCATGGTGAAGGCTCAATATATGCAAGTGTCTATTATGAAGCAGATATAGATAAAGTTTTAGACTACGCCTATTCCATTCAGAATATTGGATTTCTAGGCTATAATGGGATAGATAGAAAATGCACAAATTGTGCACGTTTCGTCTCCCGCGCAATGATGGCTGGTCTTCCATCAAATTCGAAAGAGTTTATGAAATTCAGGTTTCCAGCGACAATAATTGCCCCTACCCCGTATTCAAATGTATTAACGGGTGCATCTGGCGGTGGGTATTGTATTTTTCTTAAAGGTGTAGCGACGTTTCATAACCGTCCTAAACTGCATGGGCTAGCTCAAATTTTAAGTAATTTGACACATGCATTTAGAAAGAGTAAAGCGACGAAATTACCCTCTGATAAAAAAGCAGGACAATTATATCCGCCTAAACCAAGACCTTCATCTGTTCCTGATAGTGCCACATATATTGGTGGAATAGGAGAGGGGGCATGGCATTTTTTAGAAATAGTTGACGAAGAAATTATACAAATGACAAGATATTATGCTGCCGGTGTTTTGGAATTTACTGCGAATTATAAAGTTCCAAAATCATGGGTACTAGAGTTTAGAAATAAACAGTGTGAGTTAGTTTACGACACTCATTTTGCCTGGTTTACTTTGGAGTTAAAATCATCAGGCAAGCAATTACGGTGCTTACGTTTAAACAAATAATATAATTTATGTCAGTACTTTCTGAAAAAGAGCTACTAAAAATATTAACATCTGGTTGCGATGAACGCATTTTTCTCCGTGAAGAAACTCAAGCAAATAAGTATCACCTAAATCCAGTTAATTTTTCTGGGCTTTTCCATCGCGGTTCGTGTACATGCGGTACACTGACTCCTTTTGGCGAAGAGATAGCTAAACAATTTGCCTTGTCTTATCAAAAGTCTGATTATACAGAAATTTTAAAAGGACAAACCAAACGATTGCAAGCTTTGCTTCGAGAGAGTGATGAAGATCAATTTCATGTTTATTACGGGCCAAGTGGTAGTGATTTAATGTATTTGCCACTGCTTTTTCAAGCGATATTAAACCCTGATAAATCAATTATCAATATTGTATCATGCCCAGAAGAGTTGGGTTCTGGTTCTAAAGCGGCTGCAGAGGGTAAATACTATGCTGAGTGGAATCAATTCGGAGAGCAGATACCAATTGGAGAACAAGTTTCAGAATTAATTCAATCTGACGTTCATTTTCTACCTGCTAGGGCAATTGATGGATCTGTTTTAGATAGAAAAAAAGCAATTCGAGAATTGATAACTCAATATCCCAATCAGCCAATAATAGGAAATCTTGTTTTTGGTAGTAAATCAGGAATTAAGGATGACCTAGATATTATCGATGAATTCACAGATGGCGTTATGTGGGTAGTTGATATGTGTCAGTTTAGGACAGATCGTAAATTGATTCATAACCTCATAAATAAGGGCGTTATGATAATGGTAACGGGGTCAAAATTTTATCAGGCTCCACCATTTTGTGGAGCTTTACTCGTCCCTAAAATCTGGTCCAATTTAATGAAAGATTTACCTGCTAGTGCTGCGTCAGGTCTGGTGCAATTATTTTCTGCTTCAGACATTCCATCAGCAATGCCTAATATTCGCAGGTATTTAAAAGATTTTAAAAATCAAGGTCTCCGCATGAGATGGGAAATTGCCTTGAGAGAAATGGAAGAATATATGTCCGTTGACTCAAGTGAAACAAATGCTTTGATTCGAAGATGGAGTCAGGTAATTATAGGGAGATTAGCAATGAGTGATACATTTCGCTTGATGCCCGACATAGAATTAACTAACGATAGTATTGTTTCATTTATGGTTTTAGTAAATGGGAAAGCTCTTGATAATAAGGAATTGAAAAAATTATTTAATGAGCTCATACTAAGTAGGCATGAGGGTTTAATTGATTGCGACCGAGCCTTTATTGGACAGCCAGTTCAGTATGGAGAGAAGTCTTTTATTCGCCTTGCCATAGGCTCTTATTCGATTAGAAAACAAATGGAAAATAAGAAATTTGACACAAGGAATGATCTAAGGCTTATTGAGATTATAGAAGAACATGTCACTAAAATGTTTGTAAGTTAATATGAACTCTAGATCAATAATTGATGAGGCAAAATGGTCATGGAGTGAGGCTGTTTCTATGGGTTTAATTGATGAGGATGACACTTCGGTTTTATTTCAGTCATGGGATCGATTAAAGCTGTATACTGAGCACTTGGTTGATTCTTTTTCGCACCCGAATGCATTGCATGCAGTCGCCATAAAAACTCAACCACACCCAAAAGTTTTAGAGAGAATTGTTGAATGGGGTTTTGGTTTAGAGGCTGCTTCTATGGAGGAGGTTAAAAAGGCATTGCATGCTGGAGTTTCTGCTGATAAAATCGTTTTTGATTCTCCAGTTAAGACAAAGAAAGAGATATTATATTGTCATGAAAAGGTAAAGGGGATAAGGCTAAATGTGAATAGTATTGAAGAGTTAAATAGGATTCCTGAAAATCCTAATTTTCAGGTGGGTATTCGAATTAATCCTCAAGTGGAAACTGGAGCTCCAGAGGTTTATAATGTGAGTCACGATGAATCTAAATTTGGCGTACCAATCTCTGAAAAAGAATCAATTATTGATGCAATTCTCAGATACCCTGTAACCCTTCTCCACATTCATTCAGGAAGCCAAATGGCAAATATCGACTCTGCCATAAATGCCATTTGCTTACTTAGAGATATTGCATTAGAAGCTAATTCTCGATTGGAATCGGATGGCTCTTCGCGTAGGATAAAAACACTTGATATTGGAGGGGGACTTATTCCTGAGAAACTAATACATGGAGAAACTTCAAAAATGCAGAAGTATGCTTCTAATCTAAGACTTAGATGTCCGGAATTATGGGAATTTGAGTTGATTACAGAATTTGGGCAATGGAACTATTTTTATACTGGCTATGCAGTTTCTAAGATAGAATATTCGATACTTAAAGGTGACAAGTACATCACCTATATCCATATTGGGGCTGATTTTCTTCTCAGGGATTCATACGTAAAACCACGGGGTATATTATTTGCGGTTTTAGATTCAAATGCTAAATCTAAAACATCAGAAAAAGTAATCCATGATATTGCTGGGCCTTTATGTTTTGCTGGTGATTATCTAGCTAAAAACATTAATCTCCCTCGTGTGGAAGAAGGTGACCTACTGCTTTTAGCAGACACTGGTTCAAACAGTTATGGATTGTGGTCTAGGCACTGTTCTCGATCTATCCCTTCATTTTTTGGAGTTGATTTTAAAAATAAAAAAGTAGATAAATTAAGCTCAAGAATAAATTTATTTGGTGAAATCTAACGGGGTCAAATTGATGAATGTCATATAATTCATAGTTCTAGTTTGCCTTACCTTTAGTGCGGTGCGTTATTTGCTTATTTTTTTAACTTTCATGTTTACCTCTGTGATATATGCACAGTTGGACACCGCATTTTATTTGGCTCCAATTCCCGAGTGGTCAAATCAAACACAGGAGCTAATAATAAGTACTCCATTTCCAGATGCGACCGTTACTATTTTTAATTCTGATAGTTCATATTATAAACAATTAGCTTTATCCCAAGGGGTTCCAAATACAGTATACCTAAATACTACTGCTCAAGGACTTCAGAGTACTTATGGAGCAATTTCCACGCAGCTTGGGAATCAAGTTATTGACAGAGCGGCACTTTTTGTACGAAGTGATCGTGATATTGTTCTTACTCAGAGAGTTATTCATCAGTATAATCAGGATCTTATCTCTGCCAAGGGGACTCGAGCGCTGGGAAAGAGTTTTTTGGCAGGAAATCAAACGAAAATTGTAAATGCACCCCCTGCTGGTGAAGCCGCCTTGGGCTTTATTTCATTTGTTGCAATTGAAAATAATACTTCGGTATCGATAAATCTGCCACCAGGTATTGCCGATAAGTTGGGAAATAATATTATTTCTTGTAATCTTAATAAATGGCAATCTTACACTATCACTCTCGATGAAGATGAGCAGTTTGCCGGAGCTGCAATCACTTCAAATAAGCCCATCTCAGTTACGACAGGCGCCAATCATGTAAAACAGAATTTAGGAGGTCCTGAGCAAGATGGTGGCTTTGATCAACTAGTTCCAGAAGAGCTTGTCGGTAAGGAGTACGTTGTAGCTAGAGGATTGTCTCCTGCAAGTCTAGATTATCTGGTTATTATTCCTACCGATAATAACACTAATATTTGGGCGAATGGTGTTTTATCTGCTACTAAAAATAAATCTGAAGTTTTTGAATATACCCTTCCAGGTGGACCTGGATCAGTGGTTCAGATTACAGAAATATGGACAGATAAGCCAGTTTACTGTTTTCACGTAACCACTGGCTCTAATCAATCCGCTCCGGAATTAGGGTTGTCTCTTGTTCCTCCAGCTTCGTGTACGGGTTCTCGTGCTGTATATGCTTCCCGAATGACAGGATTAAATACCCATTTATTGGTTTTGGTTCCAACAAGCGACGTAGCATCAATGAAGTATAATGGATTATCAATTTCGTCATACAATTTTAAAAGTCAGAATCATATTTTGACAATGGTCCAGAATACTACGAGCTTCTATATCCCTGATGCCTCAGTCACGAATACGTTTTCTTTGACATGTCGCAATCAATTTCATGTAGAGGTCATCGCTGGCCTTGGCACAGCAACGGGGCTCTGTGGTTTTTATTCTGGATTTGATTCTGGACTAGATATTCTTGACCCCTATTTAGATGTAGGGTCCAGTATTTTAAATTTTCCTGTTCGCTGTAAACGACCTTTAAAAGGTTTTTTTGGCTTACAAACTTGTTTACCACCTGTTGAGATCATTAAAACTGAAATAGTTAGTGGGCAGGGAACAGTTTCTGACCCTAACCCTTTTGACACTCTAATTGATGTTATCCCTGCTTTAGGTTTTTCTGGGGACATATGGGTGAAGCTCGTAGCTATTGATGCATCGGGTTCTGTCGACTCTGTTTTAATGAGAATGCCTTTTTATACTGAAGGTGCAGACCTTCTGCCTGATACAGTTTTTGGATGTCCAGGAAGTCCGGCTAAAATAACGGCTCCCTTCGGCATGAAACAATATAATTGGAGCACTGGAGAGACTGCTCAAACCATAGAATATGGACAATCAGCTCCGTTGATTTTGTATGCCACTTCAGACTCGTGTTCTTTTGTCGATACTGTTTGGGTTGTCTCAAAAAACCCGATTCCTGATATCTTGCCAGATACAATTCTTAGTTGTGATTCTATTTTTGTAATCTCATTTTCTCCTCCTTTAGGAATTGCTCCTCCAATTGATAGTATTTTTTACAGAAGCGCGGATCCATTAAATAGTGGTGCTGGTAATTTTAATGTATCAACTGGACTTTGGGAATATTATATTCCAGAGCCAGGTATTTACATTTTAGAAATATTTGATTTGGATAATTGCGTCACATATGAGTCAGTAGAGGTTAAAATCAACCCTAATCCTAAATATGAACTCATATATGATTGTCCGGATGTGACGATAATTCTGAAAGATATAATTTCCTTTACTCCCTTTGTGATTGAAGGAAATTATATTGGTGTTGATTCTGCTAGAATATCCTTCCCATTTGATGGGGTCTACTCCTCAAAAATTGAAGTTATTGATCTATGTGGAAATCAAGATACGATTGACCTATCGGTACCATATTTCTGTACAGGGAAAGATTTTATTTGGGCCCCTAACGCTTTTACTCCAAATGATGACGGTTTAAATGATGAATTTTGTTTGTACTCTAGTTACGGAAAGGCTCTTCGATATGAGATATATGACCGTTGGGGCAATCTGGTATACAGTGCTCTTCCTCAGGAGTGTTGGTCTCCATCGAATGGGGTTACAGGGGTTTATGTTGTTAGATTAATATATCCTGAAATTGAAGGTCGATCTTCAAAAGTTCTACAAATGACATTAACAGCCCTTCCATGAAAAAGCTTTTCTTTATTTTATTGACATACATTTTTATGTCATTATCGATTAATGCTCAAAGTGCAAGTGTCGCAGCTGCTCATCCTTTAGCTGTTGATATTGTTGAAGCCGTTTTGAAAAAAGGAGGAAATGTTTATGATGCTGCTGTAGCTGCCCATTTTACATTGGCAGTAGTTCTTCCAAGGGCCGGAAATTTGGGTGGTGGGGGATTTGCAGTAATTCATACTTCAGAAGGTGAAGCAGCTACTCTAGATTTTAGAGAAATCGCTCCATTGTCTGCCTCAAAGGATATGTTTATCAGATATGAGAATGACAATTCCAGTTTAACATCTAAATCAGCTTCAGGAGTACCGGGTAGTGTTAAGGGAATGTGGGATTTATACATACGTTATGGGTCTCGCAATCTATCCTGGTCAGACTTATTAACTCCAGCAATAATGTTGGCAGACACTGGTTTTTTCGTTACGAAAAAATTATCAGAAGAATTAAACTACAATTCTTCTGATTTCATTTCACAAAATCTAAATGGCTGTGGTCCCTTTTGTAAGGACTTTATTTGGGAGCAAGGAATGCGACTTGTTCAATCAGAATTAGCCGAAACATTAAAAGGTATTAGCGATTATGGCCCTAACTATTTTTATTACGGCCCGGTTGCCAAACAGTTAGTTAAACAGAATTATTTCACAATGTTAGATATGGCATCTTATCAAATTCGTTGGCGGAAACCACTAATTGGTGAGTATATGGGTTGGGAAGTCATTACTATGCCCCCACCATCAAGTGGAGGAGTCGCTTTATTGCAGTTGCTGTATGGTTCTGAAAGAGATTTAAACACGATGCAAGAGCTGGAGAGTGTTGCTTCATATCATGACTTTACTGAGCTCACGAGAATTGTATATGAAGATAGAGCAAGACATCTAGGTGATCCAGATTATATGAATACGACAACAGCAGATCTTTTGGACATCTCTTATCTGGATAAGAGGTTTGCAAACATTGATCCAAAGAGAGCAGGGCAGAGCCCAAATTTAGCAGTTCCCCTTGGCGAGGAATCCTCAGAGACCACCCATTTCAGCATTCTAGATAGAGATGGAAACGCTGTAGCTATTACAACGACATTAAATGCTTCATATGGCAGTAAAAGATGGGTTTCAGGTTTTTTTATGAATAATGAAATGGATGACTTCTCTATTTCTCCAGGTGTCCCAAATCAATTTGGTTTAATAGGTTTTGAGGCGAATTCAATAGAGCCAAGTAAAAGAATGTTATCTAGTATGACACCAACAATTTTGGTCAAGGGAGATCAAAAAGTTGTTTTGGGAACACCAGGTGGAAGTACTATAATCACAAATGTTTTTCACGTGATTAGAAGGTTCTGCCGATTTGGTCAGACTCTTCAAGAGTCGGTGAATAGCAAAAAAGTACATGCTCAAGCATGGCCTGAAGTTCTATACTTGGAAGAAGGTTCGTTTACGAAAAAGATACTAAGGAAGTTAAAAAAGAAAGGCCACAAAATTGAATTCAAAAAACAGATAGGTAGATTTCAAGCAGTGTCTAATGGAACGATAGCTCCAGATCTATTAAGGACAGGAGATTCTTCTGGCCGCGTTATATTTTATTGAATAAAATTTATTACGACATTTTGATTGATCTCGGGATGTAGTGATTTAGAAACGGGGCAGGCATGTGCAGCTCTTTCAATTCCAGTTTTTACTCTTTCCTCAGAGTAGACGGGAAGTTTTACATGGATAGCTACGTCAATTGAATCTATCCTTCTGGGGGGGGTATTGGACATTTTCTTTGTTGTTGTTCCTTCCATAGAAAGTATATCGATTTTTTTATAATCTGAATAGATGGCTATTGTCGTGATAATACATGTTGTTAAACTCAAGGCAGTTAGGTCGGTGGGTGAATATGATGAACCCATCCCTTGATTATCAATCGGGGCATCAGTAATGAGTTGAGCACCGCTTTTTAAATGCACATTATTGCATCTTAATTTTCCTAAATACTTAGTTTCTGCAGTTATCATTGCTTTATCTTAAGTTAATTAATTTTTCCTTTCGATTTGTAACAGTTCCAATGCAATTTACTGAACCGTATTTTTGAAGAATATTTTCCGTTTCCAATTTATTCTTTGGGTCAACAGAAATTAATAAACCCCCACTGGTTTGAGGATCAAATAGAATAAAAAGTTCTTCCCCATTAACTTTTGATATGTCTTTATGGTATGCTAGATAATTCTTTGTGGTTCCTGTGGGCATGCATTGCAGAGAATATAGTTCTTTTAGCCTTGCGTAATCATATTTTGGAATCTTATCAAAGTCAATTCTTGCGCTACAGTCTGAAGCTTTCATCATTTCATGCAGATGTCCAGCCAAACCGAAACCAGTAATATCTGTCATTGCATGAATACCACTAATTCTTACCAGTTCCGCACCCTCAAAATTGAGCCTTTTCATTGTGTCTAGCGCCCATTGGGTATCATTGTCATTAGCCAATTCTTTTTTCATTGCTGTAGCAATCACTCCAATGCCAAGAGGTTTTGTTAGATATAATAAATCCCCGGGCCTGGCACCATTGTTTTTTTTCAATTCTCCGATTCTTACCCGGCCAGTTACACTTAAACCAAAAATAGGTTGGGGGATATCTATACTATGGCCTCCCGCTAATGGTATACCCGCTTTTTTGCATACCTCTCTAGCCCCAGCCAAAACTTTCCCAGCCATTTCAGATCCCAATTTATCGATGGGCCAACCTAAAATTGCTAAAGCCATATCAGGGGTAGCTCCCATGGCATAAATATCACTTATGGCATTAGATCCAGCAATATTCCCAAACTCAAAAGGGTCATCAACAATAGGGGTGAAGAAGTCTGTAGAATGAACTAAAGCTTGTCCATTTCCAATATCCAAAACAGCAGCATCATCATTTTGATCATGTCCGACAATCAATTTATCAAATGACTGGCTTGGATCGAAATTAGAGGATTCTAATACTTCATGAAGTTTACTGGGTTCAATTTTACATCCACATCCAGAACCAGGATTAAAAGAGGTTAGTTTAATACTATTATCACTCATAATTCTTTAGTTTGATCAAGTATTTTTATTGCTGCTTGTGAGTGGTTACATCCGGTAATGTCAATTTTGATTAGTACCTGACTTTGTTTTTTTATGATACTTTGGCTATATGTTTTATCATAATAAGCAAGTGCTAAATCAGCAGCTAAGTCTAGCCTTCCTGCACCTATATGTTCTGCTGCTTTTTTAGCGTTTTGATGACCTAATCTTTTAGCTATTTTATCAAAACCTGATTCTAATTCTATTGGATCAGCCTGCCCGTATAAAGAAACAAGGTGTTCAATTCTTTCCTCCCTACTTCTCTCTATTAAAACAATTGGGGCTCTTTTTTTTATATCGAAAAAGCTGTTTTGTAGCCAAATACGTCCGATTGAACGTGATTCATCTTCGAGCCATATTCTTTTTGATTTTTTTAAATCTTCGAATTGAATCGATGTGTCATTTTCAAATTGTTCTACTGTGGGCTGTGAGATTTCACCGATATGTCCAAAAGCTGAACCTTTATGATTCGCCTGGCCTTCTAAATCGATTACCGGGGCACCCAGAAGTATCATTTCCCGCAATATTTCAGTTTTGGCACTTCCGGTAAGTCCGCTAAGAACCATGTAGGACCGATCAGATCCCCATATTTGCAAAACCTTTTGTCGATATAATTTATAACCGCCTTCCCATCGATTAACTTCATGTCCCGCGGTATTTAGAAGCCATTCTACGGACTGGCTTCGCATTCCGCCTCTCCAGCAATAGAGTTCTATTGGACTGGTTTTGGACACCTTGTCAACGGCATGAACAATTTTAGACATTTTTGGACCAACGTATTCAAGTCCTAATCGAATGGCTTTGCTTGACCCTTTTTTCTTATATGTAGTGCCGACATCAGCTCTCTCTTGATCAGAAAATAATGGAATAGAAATAGCTCCCGTTGCATGACCTTTGGCGAATTCACCGGGGCTTCTAACATCAATTATTGGCATATGCACAAGATACAACTGCGCAGTAAGTTTGACCTACATATCTTTACAGTATGCGTAATGTTCTTGTTTTTATTTTATTATTCACTTTATCCTCTTGTCTAGTGCCAAAAGAGCATCTGATTATGGAGCAGACTCGAGTGATGAACTTGCAAAGAGATAGTATAAAATTATCTACGCGATTAAATTTACTCAATACGAATAATGATTCTCTTGAAAAGAGTCTTGCTCTTACCGAGAAGGGGACAAAAGAATTGATTTTTCAAATTGACTCAATGAAAATAGTCCTAGATGATTTTAAGATTGAATTGGATTCGGTGGTTCCTCGATTGAAGAAAACAAGTATTGAGAGGGATGTATGGCGGATCGAGACTATTCGATTGAAGCAAGATAGTGATAGATTAAAATTTCTTTCTGACAGCCTTTTAGAGATAAGTAATAATTAAGAGATTCTTGAGTTAGTCAAAATAATTTTTAATAAGTCGCAATTTGTGGGTATGCTTTCCCTGTTCGGAATTATAAATACCGGTTTGATCAATTCCATCAATACGCACACTTCCACTGGCATGAAGAATACGATTTTCTCTTACATAGATCCCTACATGAGTTATAACACCCTCATCGTTATCAAAAAAAAGCAAATCGCCGGCCTTAGCTTCTTCTAAAAAATCTATAGTCTTTCCTTGGGTTGCTTGTTGGCTGGCATCTCTAAGCAGGGACATTCCAGTTAACAAATAAGCCATCTGAGTAAGTCCGCTACAATCAATACCAAAAGCACTTCTTCCTCCCCATAGATATGGAGCGTTTGAATATAAGTAGGCATTCATCAATAATTCTTCACGGGTTCGTTTTCGCAAAGACGTTCTTCCTCTAAAAGTAAATATTTGGATTCCTACTTTAATTGTTTTTTCCTCAGTGTTGTAAAAAGGCAATTGAGAGCCCGCTACCACGGTTCTGGTTTTACTTGGTGAATGATGTTCTAGGAGATCTAATGTATCGCTCACTAAATACTGAGGAATGTCGATTAATTGACGGTACTCATCAGAGGTTATCTTTTGAATTTGTTGGTTTAAAACCCAACCGATGTAGCCATCATGTGCTAGTCGAATCTTGCTCCATTCTTCATGTTCATCTATGATCTCAAAGGGCTCTCCAAAAAGAGCTTGATTTACCATTTCCCTTTTATGGCTGGGTTCATGACGAACAGCCAAAATATTAAATAACGAAAATCCGTAACCCGTCAACATTTTATCAAAGTTTTTCTAAGACCATTGCCGAAGCTCCACCACCTCCATTACATACACCTGCAGCTCCATATTTTCCGTTATTCTGCTTTAGAATACTAAGAAGAGTAACAACTATTCTGGCTCCACTGCATCCGAGTGGGTGTCCAAGAGAAACAGCTCCACCATTGATATTGGTTATATCTGAATTAATCCCCAATAGTTTCATGTTTACCAATCCAACCACAGAGAACGCTTCATTTAATTCAAAAAAATCTATTTCTTTAAGATTTAATCCCGCTGATTCGATTGCTTTTGGAACTGCCTTTGAAGGAGCAGTTGTGAACCACTCTGGTTCATGAGAGGAGTCTGCACTTGATAATAATTTTGCAATTGGTTTTAAATTTAATTCCAATGCTTTTTCCAAAGACATTAATACTAGAGCTGCTGCACCATCATTTAGCGTTGAAGCATTTGCAGCGGTTACCGTTCCATCTTTAGTGAAAGCTGGTCTCAGCTTAGAAATTTTTTCCTTATTAATATTTCCAAATTCTTCATCTTTATTCACAATAGTTATGTTCCCACGCCGGTCTTTTATTTCCACGGGAATAACTTCTTCATTAAATTTCCCTTCCTTCCATGCTTCGGAACTTCTATGGTAGCTCTGAAGGGCATATTTATCTTGCTCTTCTCGAGAAAACTCATATTTATTCGCGCAATGATCCGCCAAAACACCCATGACATTTTGATCATAGACATTTAACAATCCATCTTTTATGATCCCATCTACAAGGTTTGTATTTCCGAATTTAAACCCTGATCTACTTCCTGGAATATAATGAGGAACCTGACTCATGTTTTCCATACCTCCGGCTATTGCGATATCGATTTCACCCAACCTTATCGACTGTGCTGCCAGAGCGATGGATTTCATCCCTGATGCGCAAACTTTGTTGACAGTTGTACACGGAACTTTATTGGATAGTCCTGCTTCCAATGCTGATTGCCTGGCAGGATTCATTCCTAAATTAGCTTGAAGGACACAGCCCATATAGACTTCTTGAATTTGGCTAGGATCTAGACCTATTTTATCTAAAGCTCCTTTAATGGCGATACTTCCGAGTTTTGTAGCGCTAACGCTACTTAAAGCACCATTAAAACTTCCAATTGGAGTTCTTGCGGTGCTAACGATAACAACTTCTTTCATTTTATCAAGGGTAGGTGTATTATTATGGCTAAGATAAAGTGAGATGTCCTTTCAATAAATTCAATTTTTGACATTCCTAGTTATACTTTACTATAAATTGTATTCGATTTTAAATAATAATTATATTTTTTATTTATCTGAACTTATTATTTAGTCTCAATTGCTCTACAAATTCTATATTTGCCGACCCTAGTGGTATGGATATAAAATATTTCCTTAATTAGTCTCAATTAGACGGAAATATCAATCGAAAAATTATATCTCTAACTACCTTTAGGTGAGATGGGTGAGAGGCTTAAACCACCAGTTTGCTAAACTGGCGTACGGGTAACCGTACCGCGGGTTCGAATCCCGCTCTCACCGCAAAAAGGCCCCAAAAGGGGCCTTTTTTATTGCAGTTGGATTTTTATCACTTCAATTCGTTCACCGCTATGATTTTGGAACTCTAGAAGATAAAGTCCTTTCGGTAAATAACTCAAGTTGAGAGATCCTTTTTCTTGAGTGAGCATGGAACTATGAACAACTTGATTTAAATAGTTTTTTACTTGCACAGAACGTATGTTCAATTGCTGTTTCATTTCTACTGTAATTAAACCATCCACAGAAGGATTAGGGTAGGTAATTATATTTTGACGTATTCCATTTTCCTGTAACTGGATTCCTCCATTCCAAAATTCGATCCAATTCAAATTGAATGGAGATTGTGTTATGTAAAGTCTAAGTATCTGTTCTCCTGCAGTAAGGGGTAAATTATAAGAATAGGTTTCCCAGTTTTGCCATCCTCCGGTAGCAGGAAAGCTGGCAGAAAGTAGAGTGCTTAAGACGGTTCCAGTTGAATCAACAACTTGAATATCTAAAGCACCAGCACTTTCAGAAGCTGTTCTAAAGTCTGCTTTATGCATACCGCTATTTAGCACAAGAACTTCATAGTCTATATAGTCTCCTGGATCTAAATAGCCAATATTTTGTCCACCTGTAATGTCTTGGCATGTTTCGAGAGAAATACCTACGGAATTGAGATAATCTTCAGCTTCAACTCTTCCGGGTATTAAATGTACACTTGGAAGTAAATTTTCAATGCTTTCGAGGGTGAAAGATTGAAGTAATGTCCCGTCTTTAGCCTGTATATTACCATTGAAACTTAGCTTTAGAACATCTGTAAATTTATATCCTGAATTTAAATCAATATGCAATACTCTTGATCGGTTCGAGTCACTTTCTATCGCAACTATTGTTTGGGTTACTCCGTTTGATGTTACAACAAAACCATTGGCTCCAGAGCCTTGGACGGGTAGAATAGATTTATTTAGTTGTATCGCTATTCTATTTGGTGTATCGATGTACCCATCAACAAATTCATAGTCAAGATTCGTTGTTGGACCAACGGGTATAAATTCAAAACTGCTCACATTAAACCCTCCACCATCTGCGACCATGCGTAGTTTAGTATCTTCTTTTTGCATTATCACATTTGGAACGATTCGAGTAGCCCAAGAAGTCCAGCTCCCAGTATTTGGAGTGTAATAAGAAGGGGATACCCTTACCCCATTTGCTTCAAAATGAAAATTACCGCCAGTAGAGCCATTACAAGTAACCCTTACATGAACGTCATAGACAGAATCATTTTGCACATCAACTTCATATTGCATCCAATCATCAGTATCTACAAATCCCACTTTGTATCCATTATTATTTGTGGTATCCGAGTTTTCCTGAATATCGACGCCATCATTTCGATAAATCCACCCTGAATTCCATGCAGGTGGAGGGTTTAACTGATAAGATTCGGTATCATAATAGGCATTATTAATGGTGCCTAAATCATATTCTGAGGCATAAATAACACCTGGAATAGTCTGATATGTCCAGGGTAGAGTCTCATCACTATAAACCTGCCTAAACATCGCATCAATAACGCCTCGATTATAAATACAATTCTCAAGCTTTAGGTTTTCTGCCAATTGCATCAAAGAATTCGTCGCAACTGCTGAAGTTGGTGGAGTATTAGTTGCTCCACTCCAATAATAAAGTAAATCCTGGTACCCAGAGTTTTTAAGATAGGAGAGAGGGGCATTGATCGTCTCCAGTTTTTTCTCTGGCCACCATGCCCAGCCCACTCCGTTAGTTTCAAATAACCTGATTAGGTCAGTATACCATGCATTAGAATTTTCTCCAGTTTCTCCAAACCAAATTGGAACATTAAAATTATCTCGTAAATCCAAACCATACTGAATGTCAGATACATTAAATACCGGTGACCAATATTTATGTGGTGAGTAGACTAAATTACTATCCCATGGGGGAGTAAGTCCGTCGAAAGTATTGGCAAACCAATTACCTTCAATATATATAATATGAGTCGTATCAACAGATCTTATACTATCTGTGACCATATCATAAAATGCTCTTAAAGCAGCTCCTCCTGGCAAGTTCCAGTTTGGTTCATTTAGTAAGTCATATCCCCCAATCCATTGCTCATTTTTATAACGGTCTGCAAGCTTTTTCCATAAAGAAGCGGACTTTTGTCTATTGGCAACACTCTCCCATAGAGATGGTTTAGATGGATCATAATCAGAAATAGCTTGATCATACCCTTGACCTCCTGGGGCAGCATGGAGGTCTAAAATGAGATACATTTCATTCTGCTGACACCATGAGAGTAGGGAGTCCGTCATTTCAAAACCAGCACTCAGCCATGTGTTTTGACCGGAAACAGGTTCGTCCTCAATTGGAAGTGTGTAAAGGTTATAATGCATTGGGAGACGGATCATATTAAATCCCCAACTTTTCATTGAATCTATATCAATTTTTCTTACGTGGTTTTCTCTCCATTTTTGATAAAATAATTCAGTATTTGTAGCCCCAATAAGATCCTCTATCGTATCGCGTATTTTATGCTGAGGAGAGGCAAAACCAGCAGTCTGCATCATATAGCCCTCCTGAACCATCCAGCCCCCAAGGCCCATACCTCTGAAAATAATGGTGTCCTGGTTTTGATTTACTATCGCAGTTCCATCAGTATGCAATAGGTGTTGAGCACTTAATGGTTGATAGATATAGAAAACAATTAGAATGAAATTGAAATATATATTTCTCATATAACGATAATAATTTTTTGTAAAGTTCTTGATGAGGATTATTCGTAGGATAAGCCAGCACCTAGGTCATATAATAATGATCCTGATTTAGCTCCCTCTTCTGCTTTTAAAGGCCACGGGTATGAAAGGCGGCCAGATGGATTATAGTTGCCATAAAGGACATCAGCGATACCTGCCCCTTCAGATCCTGGCAGCCAAATGGCGGCAAACGCATCCCAATCATCAAAATGGTCAGCAATATTCATAGGTCTGCCTGAAATAAGGAGAACAATCACTTTCATTCCTTGTGCTTTTGCATTTTTTATTACTTGAACATCTTCCTTGTTCATATTCAGTGAGTCTCGATCTCCGAAAAATTCAGTGTACGGATCTTCTCCAATAACAACTATGGCTACATCCCCTTTTACTGAATTGGCGAGCGGATCTGATATAACTTCAATTCCTGGAGGCGCATTTTCTATTAAGCCTTCAAGAATAGTAGTTCCTTCTGTAATGTCTCCTTGACCTCCTTGCCAATCGATTGTCCAGCCACCGCATTGCATTCCTAGGTTATCTGCTCCTCGGCCTGCAACTACTATTTTCGACCACCTGACTTCCCCATTTGAATTGGATAGAGGCAAGATTGATTCATTTTTTAAGACAACGACACTTTGTCGAACAGCTTCTCTTCCGATTTGTCTATTCTCATCAGATCCTATTTCAGATAAGTAATCATAGTCCATTAAGGGTTCGTCAAATAAACCTGCACGAAATTTAACTCTAAGAATACGTGATACGGCGTCATTAATGCGACTCATAGGTATAAGTTCTTCTTCGATGGCTTCAGTAAGGAGAGCCATGAATTTTTTGTAGGGCTCACCTTCACCTGATACCATAACCATATCCATTCCGGCATTTATGGATGTGACAATATCAGATTTATAATCACCAGGTATTTCATCAATTCCAGCCCAGTCGGATATGACAAAGCCCTTAAAACCCATTTCATCCTTTAGTATATCAGTAAGAAGTTCTTTACTTCCATGACATTTGACGCCATTCCATGAGTTGTATGAAGCCATAACTGTTTCTACTCCTGCATCAATAGCAGCTTGGTATGCAGGAATCAAAGTCTCTTTGAGACTTTCTAGGGTAAGTACCGTATTTCCTCTATCAACAAGATTATTTATTCCTGTTCCGTATATGGTGTTTCCATCACCAATAAAATGTTTAGCACAAGCAATTACTTTTCTTGGATTTTTCTTTGTTGAGGATTGGTAACCTTCAACAGCGGCAACTCCTAGTTCTAAAACGAGTTCAGGATCACTTGAGAAACCTTCATATGTTCTGCCCCAACGATAATCTTGAGGTGTAGCTATACACGGAGCGAAAGTCCAATTAATTCCTGTGGCAGCAACTTCACTTGCGGTGGCCTCAGATACAGATCTTACAATTTCAGGATTTCCTGTTGCGCCTAGACCTATGTTATGTGGAAATATAGTAGCTCCTTTAACATTATTGTGACCATGAACAGCGTCAATTCCATAAATAAGAGGAATCCCTAAACGAGATGCTAGAGCCTTTTTCTGGTAGTTATTGTAAAGATCCACCCATGCCTCAAGAGTGTTTTCTTTTGGATGAGATCCTCCTCCACTAAGCAATGAACCTATAGCATAATCCGTTATATCCGCATGATCATCTAAAAAACGATGGTCTATTTGTGTAATCTGTCCAACTTTTTCCGCGGTTGTCATTTGTTTTAAAATATCATCAACCTGCTCATCTATAGATTTGGTTGGCTGACAACTGATAAGAGATAATACAATTACCGTTAAAAACGAGATTTTTTGTAGTAATTTTTTAGTAATGGTCATAAGTACAATAATAATGACATAAAGTTACAAATTTCACTTAGAGTGCATCGAACTATTTATTGTTTTCCCCAAAAAAAAGGAGGGGCAAAAGCCCCTCCTTATATTTAATAATCTTCGTCAATATCAGTTCAAGCTAACACGACTCCATTGGTGCGTATCACCTTGAGTGACATGAACCAAGTAAAGCGCACGAGGCAAGAAGCTAACATTTAACTTAACTGACCCTGATTGAGTTGTCTCATTCATCATAGTGCGACCATTCAAGGAAATAACTTCAACAGTCATTTTCTCAGATGAGCTTCCGATGACATTAAGAATATCATTTGCAGGATTTGGCATAATAGTGAAGTTCAAATCATCTTCACCCATTCCTATGGTAGAAGCACAATTTGAGGCACAAGAGTTATAACAGAAAGCTAAAGTATCAGCAGCAGTTCCTGTCGTGTAAACACGGTTAACAAAACCACCAAAATCTTGAGTACATGCAGAATGTGTTGAATCAAATTGCTCTTGATTAGCCCAATTGTCTAATGTGAATTTGTACTCGTTAGCTGTGTTCTCATCGAGCAAAGCTGTGTACTCCCAAACATTTGTACCCATTCCAGCGACCATAATCTCTGTCATTGCCCATGCATCACCTGACCAGCTATTGAAGCTTCCACTAACATATGGCTGAGTGAAAGTAGGTACGTATGAGTTATTCATATCCACAACAAAGTGAATATTATGCTGAACTGCCGGAGCAGGACAAAGGCCATCTGTAGAACAAACTTCATAGCAAGTTCTGATTGACCAGTCCGTTAACATTGTGTCAGTTGTACGATCATTATACTGTCCGAAAGCACAAGGAAGACCTACAAGGTTCTCCTTAGTTGCCCAACCAGAGTTAAATCCGTTCAAGAAAATATAGTCAGAATGGAATCCAAGAGGCTTAACAAAAGTCGCGGTCCACATTGATGTACCTGCAATATTCTCAAGCATATTATCTGTAGGTCCGCCCATTCCAACTCCACCACCTACAAATAGGCCTGTAGAGTCAACAGTTTGGTTTTCCATATTAACTTGGAATGTAGCATATACTTCATTGGTATCGCAGCTATAACATTCATTAAAGCAAACACCTTTAAAAACCTCGTCACCAACTACAGTTCCGCCACGATTAGTGAATCCACCGTTTGTTACTGTGCATGAAGTTCCAGCAGTGAAGTTTTCCTGTGCTGTCCATCCGTCAAGAGTGAATTTCCATTCGATTGCTCCTGTATCAATAGGTAATGTAGCAGTCCAAACACTATCTCCATCAGGATCAGTCATTGGGTTACAAGTACCACACCATGAATTAAAGGTTCCATTAACATAAACCGTTGAATATGTTCCTGTGTATTCAGTCATGTCAACAATGAAAGTAACATGTGGTGTTGGAGGGGGTACAGGACAAACAGTACTATTTGAACACGTCTCGAAACAAAACTCTAAAGTTGTGTCTTGACCAAACGTTGGCATAGTTCTGTCGTCATAGTTTGCTGGATCACCACAAGGGAGACCTACAAGGTTCTCTTTAGTTCCCCAGTCACCACTGTTAGAAGGGCTATTTAAGAATATAAAGTTTCCTCCAGCGGTACCATCCAAGGTATCCGTTCCTTCCCATATGCCATCTCCATCAGGATCAGACAATGGTACGGCATTAGCGCCGCCAATCACACCGCCGCCAAGGTAAAGACCATTTGCGCCGACAGTGATATTCGCAGTATTGACTTTAAAAGTCACTACATGCGTGTTTTGTGCAAAACCCAAGAAAGGTAGGGCAAGCATTAATAAAGCGTAGATTTTTTTCATTTTAAGCATTTGTTTCGGGTTAGTTAAGAGTTGAGTTATTGAGTTATCGTTAATGTTTTAAAAATGAGTTTATTGGAATACGCGAATATAGTCAATAAGCATTTGTTGTGGAAATGCTGTTGTCTGATCCGGGTTGCCTGGCCAATCTCCACCAACTGCGACGTTTAAGATAAAAAAGAAAGGATGGTTAAATCTCCAGGATTGTCCACTCACTATGTTATTGGGCGTGTATGTTGTGTAGAGATTATCGTCAACATAATATTTTATGCTATTTTCTTCCCATAAAATACTAAAAACATGATACTTATCAGAAAAATCTTCCCCGGGAAGAGTGTAACTAGTCGTCTTTGTGTAAGCCCAAGAGTTCCCTTGAGGACCATAATTAATAGACCCATGGACTGTTTGAGGTGTATGACCTAGTAATTCCACCATGTCTAATTCGCCACAAGCCGGCCATCCTACAGAAGAAAGATCATTTCCAAGCAGCCAGATTGCCGGCCATATTCCTTGTCCTTTGGGAAGTTTTCCTCGAACATCTATGCGACCATACTTGTATTCTACTTTACCTTCCGTAGTAAGTCGTGCGGATGTATGTTCTCTATTTTGGTAGGTTTCTTTTTTGGCAGTAATAACTAGTTTTCCATTTTGGAGGGCCGTGTTGGCTGTTCCGCCGCGATAGTATTGAAGCTCATTATTAAACCAATAACCCCCGGTTTCGTAGTTCCATGAATTCATATCCAGCGTACTCTGATCAAATTCTTCCGACCACACAAGAGATTTTCCTGGATAGGATAGGGGGGAGTAGTATCCTGAAGTATCATCATTGACCATGAATGTGTCATCATTCATGATTTTAATTTCTGATAGACCATCCTGAATTCTAACATTTATAGGATTCGAGAAACCAAGCCAAATAACTTCATCAGTTTCCATGAGAGTATCTGTCAGGATAGGGATATTTATTTCTGCTTTTGTTTCTCCTTTAGGAATGGTAATCACTCCTTCAAAATGAGTAAAATCCTCTCCTTCGGTGGCTGTGACCCCTGTGGTTTGACACTGAAAGGATATATCTTCATTGAAGGGATCTGAAATGCTTACAGTGTGGGTATGAACATGGTTAACATCACGCTCTAGTATTTGAACATCTTCGACTAAAAGCAAGGGCATTTCCGGGTTTTGGCATGAGATGCCAAAACCTAGAAATACCAGAGGAATCATGTTTTTAATCATCTATTTTTTAGTCTTCTGATTCAAATACGAAACGCCAGATTCCAGTTACATAGTTGATCTCCAGCTCGAGATAGCGCTTTGTGCCTACCTGAACAATATTTCTGATATCATAAGTAACTGAAGAAGCAGGAGGACCTCCTGGGACTTCGCCGCCATTAATAACCTTACATAGGCCCATGAAAGCCCCATTACCAAGAACTTTTAACTTAGTAGGCTGACCTGCAGCTGCAGGAGCAATTATTTCAAAAGCATGGTTACCTGATAACCATGCTTGGGTAGCAGAAGGAACATCAGCGTCAGTGAGACATGTCTCAGGATTTGGCTCAACATAACCTTCACTCCAAACATCGCCATTGGTTTTATATTCCATAGAACCATTGATATCAAATATCCATTCATCATTCCAAAGACAGCTTCTTCCTTGAATTCCAGCAGTGGTAATTTGCCACCATGTAGCAGAACCATCGGCAGGGCCAACCCATAAAGCTGAGTCAGCAAAAGCTAGTTTCCAAGTTTTACTTCCGCAATCTGTCAAGCTCTGAGCAGCTCCAACACAAGGAAGAGTAGATGAAGTATTCGCAATAGTTATTTGAGTGGAATCAGATGCTTGACCTGCTGCATTAAATACTGTGTGAGTGATTGTATAGACTCCTGCATCTTGGAAAAATATAGTAGCTGTTTCTCCTGAGATGGTTGATCCGTTTGAAGCTGCCCAATCATATAAAAATGGACTTCCTGTTGCCGTACTTACTAGGTCAACTGTGTTAGAGTCTATATCTCCTACTGAATCAATTGCAAAAGACCAGGTGAAATTTGCAACTGGTAGAGTTGGCTCAACAGGATCTGGGTCTGGGTTACATCCAGATAAACCCACTAGGGTCATCGATGCAAAGAGTAAAACTTTATTAGTGAATTTCATTTTCTTTTGATTTAATTAATAATTCTGGTTATACAGTAATTCTATGTCTAGTTATATCCCGCATTTTGGTTAAGGGCCCCCTCACTTGCATCTAATTCATTCTGCGGAATTGGAAAATAATTGTTGTGAGACTGATATCCTTGAGATCCTAAAATCTCTGAAGCCTTACCAGTTCTAATTAAGTCATGGAATCGATGACCTTCTAAGGCTAGTTCAAAACGTCTTTCTTCCATGATATCGTCTAAGAGCTGAGCCCCAGAAGAACTTATTGCTGGCAACCCCACTCTGCTTCTTACTTGGTTTAAATATCCAAGAGCACTAGATTCAGAGTTTGTTCTCGCTAAGGCTTCTGCAGCCATTAATAAAACATCAGCATATCTGATCATGCGTGTATTTGTACCCCAGTTCAAGGCCACATCACCATCGAGGGCAGCATTTGCTTGTATCGGAGCATATTTTTTCATAAAGTAACCCGTATTTTGATATCCAGCTGAGTAAGATGCACCCTGAAGGGAAGCGACATCGATTACTGTATGGTTGAATCTAGGATCTGCTGACATTGCTGATACTAATTCGGTGCTTATTGGGCAAAAACCCCAACCTGTAGCATAGGTAGGTCCATTGTAGTCCCGCATCCCAATAAATTGAGTACCCACGTTTCCTTCTCCACCACCAGATCCAAATTGCCACCAACCCTGAAGAGATGATTCTGTGTAAGCAATTTCAAAAATTGACTCAACACCATATTCATGTTGCCGATCAAAAATATCAGCAAAATTAGGTTCTAAAGAATACAAGTTTGAATTAATGACATCTTCACAGAGTGATGCGACATCAGCCATTTTCGAGGCGTCATTTGAGAATAAATATGCTCTAGCTAGAAGAGCCTGAGCAGCACTTTTTGTAACGCGTCCCATTTCATTTCCGCTAACTGTTGCAGGCAAGTCAATGATAGCATCATTTAGATCTCCAGCAATTTGAGTCATGAGACCACTTGGTCCTGGAATATATAGGTTATAGTAGTCATCTGCACCTTGAGGTGCGGTGATCAGTGGAGCGTTACCGAAGAAACGCATCAAATCCAAATAAAATTTAGCACGTAAAAATTTTGCTTCAGCTTTGGTTCTTGTTTTAAAAGATTCTGAGGCTTCCGGAACGTTATCTATGAGTTGAATATAATAATTGGCTCTAAAAATTCCTCTGTAGGCTTTTTTCCAAAAGCCAGAATGCGGACCGAGGTTTGCATTAAAAGTAAAGTTATTAGTAGCTACCCATGAAGGTTGGTCAGAGGCGTCACTTCCACCTGCATAAGTATCATCAGAAGCCACATTCATCAAAAGATGTTGCATGGTATAGCCATTTTGGTCATTCCATTGTAAAACATCATATATCGAAACTAACGCTTCGAAAGCTTCGGCTTGATTCTTATAATGAGTACTTTCAAGAGTTCTGCCTACAGGTTTCACTTCGAGGAAGTCAGACGAACATGAGCTAATTGTAATGCTCAGAGCGATAGATGCGATTGCATATTTTAAACGAATATTCATAGTGCTTATTTAAAAGAAATGTTGATACCTATACTGTGAGTTCGTGCTTGTGGGTAAATTCCACGATCAATTCCAACACCAGAACCAATTTCAGGATCGAAACCAGAATAGCCAGTGAAAGTCAGTAAATTATTTCCAGAGTAATATGTTCGGAATTTGATTATGCCCAACTTCTCAAGAAACGCAGATTTTACGTTATATCCTAACTGAAAGTTTTTAATACGAGCGAAACTGCCATCTTCGACATAAAAGTCTGAAGACCTGGCATAATTTCTATTTACATCATTCATTGTCAGTCTTGGGTATTGATTTGTTGAACCTTCTCCTGTCCATCGATTTAAAGCCGAAGCCGGCATGTTTGCTGTTGGAAGATCATAACGTCTAGTGGCATTAAAAATATCATTACCCG
>MDSY01001268.1_pt1 | contig 31522 bp, 29 predicted proteins | sample 811131 | NCBI WGS metagenome assembly MDSY01 (sample SAMN05326643, study PRJNA326480) | marine metagenome | isolation source: seawater | place: Atlantic Ocean: South West | collected 2010 | reverse complement strand
TTCAATATGATATTTTTGAGTGGATTGATTCTGATTTAGATGGAATAGGAGACAATGGAGATCTTGATGATGACAATGATGGTTATCAAGATGATGTTGATGCTTTTCCATTTAATGAATTTGAATGGACAGATACTGATGGAGATGGAGTAGGTAATAATAATGATTTAGACAATGATGCAGACGGTATTTTAGATTCAGAGGAAGAAAACTTAGATACCGATGGAGACGGTATTACCAATGATTTAGACACCGACGATGACGGAGATGGAGTACTTACAATAGATGAAGACGCTAATGGGAATGGAGACCCAGCAGATGATGATTCAGATGGAGATGGGATTTATGATGCTCTTGAATCAGACATATTAGATGAAGATAATGATGGGGTGTCTAATCAAAGAGACACTGAAAATAATAATAAATTTAATGACCAAGATGGAGACGGTTACCCTAATGCTGACGAGACTGCAGCAGGAAAAGATCCACTAGATGATCAGAGTTATCCAGAGGATTTTAAATCGGATAGTTTTAATATTATCGTTACTGACTTTTTCTCTCCTAATGGAGATGGAAACGGAGACACATGGCAGATTAAGGAAGTAGAGCGTTATCCAAAAAGTAGGGTATGGATCTTTACTCGAACAGGGAAAAAGATCTTTAGTGCCAATCCATATTTAAATAATTGGAATGGAGAGTTTAATGGGAGTCCTTTACCTGTAGGTAGTTATTACTATCGATTAGATTTAGACGGAAATAACAAAATAGATTTTGAAGGATGGCTATATTTAAACAGGTAATCTTTACTTAACCTTTTTTATAGTTCCTCGTTGAGTGTTTTTATAATCACCAACAAGAGAGTATTCGAATGTGTAGCTATTTTTTTTGGTGTTTAATATTCGCATTCTTATTGGTCTTTTATCTTGATTAGTCTTCGGATTCAATTTGGTTAGAACACATTCACAATCATTTACCCATCTAACAGTTGCAGAATCAACTTCACCTTTATAAAATTCAATTTCTATTGAGTCATTTCTTATAAAACGTGAAGTTTCAAGAGTATTATTTACAATAGCCTCAAATTCAAATGTACCTTTATGAAAAGGAAGACAATCTCTTTTAGGTGTATAGCAAGAAACAAGGCAAAATAATATAATACAATAAAAAAAGGACCTCATAGTTGTAAAAGTACTAACTCTTGAGGTTATATTTCTCAAAAGTTCCATCAGAATAAATCATAATCAGAGATTTTTCTTTTTTTTGAATCTGTGGATCACCCAATTCCATCTTTAATTGGGAATTATCCTTTTTTAAGTCATCTAAGGAGTTTAAATCAGTTTTAGTCTCAGTAGGGGAGTGGGTATTTGATTTATCACCATAAACAAGCTCTGAGAGAGAGATTTCTGGAAAAACTTCAGTGATTTTGATTAAAAAATCTAAACTTGGTTTATTTCTTCCAGATATAATATGAGAAATAGAAGATCTTTGAACTCCAATTTTTTCTGCAAAACCAGAAGCAGTTAATTCATTCGAGTGAATAAGTTTCTCTATTCTTTTTGTAACTTCTTTATAGTTTAACATTGTAAACAATTGAAAATAAAAGTATTTAATTATAAATATACAACAAAATATTAAAACAATAATAGTGCATATATTTAAATCTTTAGTTAAAATATATTTTATAAAATACTGATAATTATATATTTATGAAAAAAAATATTTTTTGTATACAATTAATGAATTTTTAGTTAGATTTTTGGTTACTTCTGTGATTTTATATGTTTACAAAAATTAACATTCATTAAGTTACTTTTGTAATAGTCATGTCAATTAAAGAAAAACTTACTGATCGTTACATTGATCCAGATAAATTAAATTTATTTTTAAGAGGATTAAAAAATTTAAGTGATTTATCAATTATCGGCTACAGTATCGAAAATAGACCTATTTATTTACTCAATAGAGGCAATGGACCTATAAAAATTCTACTCTGGTCACAAATGCATGGGAATGAAACTACTACTACTAAAGCTCTTTGTCAATTTTTGGAGCAATTGGAAAACTCAATACATCAAAGACTTTTAAATAAACTATCTCTCAAAATTATACCACAACTTAATCCTGATGGCGCTGCAAAATTTTCAAGATACAATGCTAATAATATTGACCTTAATAGAGATGCAGTTAATTTAACTCAATCCGAGAGTAGGGCTCTATCGATTGTATTTAATGAATTCAAGCCTGATTATTGTTTTAATTTACATGGTCAAAGAACTTTATACGCAGCAGGCAAGATGGGATTACCTGCTTCACTATCTTTTTTGGCTCCTTCAGGAGACTCTGAAGGCTCAATCTCTTCTTCAAGGTCAATTTCCATGAAAATAATTGCAGCAATCAACACAAGCCTTCAAATTGATCTTCCTGGTCAAGTAGGTCGATATGATGATTCATTTAATATAAACTGTGTAGGAGATAAATTTTCAAGTCTTGGAGTTCCAACTGTTTTGGTTGAGGCAGGTCACTATCAAAATGATTATAATAGAAACATTACTGCTAATTATGTTTTAAAAGTAATAATTGAGGCAATTAAAATAATCTCGAGCGGAGACTTCAATAATTACACAACAGATAAATATTTCAATATTCCTGAAAATAGTAAAGATTTTTCAGATTTATTAATATCTGGGGTTCCTATTATTGATGATGGCAAGTTATATGAAAATCAAGAATTAATTATTAATTATAAAGAAGACCTGGTTAATTCCAAAGTTGAATTTATCCCTTTCATGATAGATTATGCTGAATTGTGGACTGGGTTAGTTCATAAAAAAATTTCTTTCAAGAGTTCAAAAATAAAATCATCACAAGTTTATTTTGACAAAAAAAATCCTTTTAAAGAAATACAACAAATAACTCATAGCCTATTAAATATTTAACGAAATAGCTTATTTACTAACAATTCGGTAATAAATTTTCTATTTTCGCTTAAATTTAATTATTAATGGAATATAAATTAAAGATAGATGAAGTAGATAGACAAATCCTAGATATTTTAATTGATAATACCAGAATACCATTTACAGATATTGCTAAAAAGCTTCTAATTTCTCCTGGAACAGTCCATGTTAGAGTCAAGAAAATGGAAGATGCAGGAATTATAAAAGGATCATCTCTAAATTTAGATTATAATCAATTGGGTTATTCTTTTATTGCCTATGTTGGAATTTTTTTAGCCAAGACTCAAAAAACTAAATCTGTTCTTGATCGTCTCAATTCTATACCAAACATTACCGTTGCTCACATTACAACTGGAAAATTTAATATCTTCTGTAAAGTTAGAGCAAGAGATACAAGTCATGCTAAAGAAATTATTTTCTCCATTGATGATATTGAAGGCATTAGTAGAACTGAGTCAATGATTTCGTTAGAAGAGAGCATAAATGACAAAAAGAGATTGATGCATAATATTTTTAATAATTTTTAATAATTTATATGGCCAGAAAGCCTAAAATTGATCGATTTAATGAAGTTGTAAAATCAAAGTTTCAGATTTATAATAGCTTATTTTTAACTCTTCCTTTTGATAGTATAAAGAAAACATCCTTAATGCTTCCTTTGTTCAAAGACTATTGTGATGTTGGTTATAAAAATGGAGACAATCCGGAGACGATAGTTAATACTTTTTTTAATAAAATTTTACCAAACTATTCTATTAAAAAGAAAAATGAATTGATGTTTCATTTTATTCAATATATTGAGAGACAAGTTGTATTATTCGATGCTATTGAAGATGCTGGTTTTTCATATGTGAATAATATGCATGGTAGAGGGACTCTAAGATATATAAATGAAGAAGCTGTTAATTCTAACAGTTTAGATCAACTAAGAGAATATTTAAATAATTTTAGGGTTAGAATTGTTCTAACAGCTCATCCTACTCAATTTTATCCTGACAGTGTTTTGGGTATTATCAATGATCTTTCTAAATCAATTAATAACGGATCTTTAGATACTATCAAAAAACTATTAAATCAATTGGGAAGAACTCGTTTTTATAAAAGTAAAAAACCTTCTCCATATGATGAGGCAACCAGTCTTATTTGGTATTTAGAAAACATCTTTTACTATTCCGCTGGAAACATTGTAAACTATCTGAATGAAAACGTTTTTAAAGGAAAAGAATTAGACAATTCAATTTTTGATTTCGGATTTTGGCCAGGGGGAGATAGAGACGGAAACCCGTTTGTAACAGCAGAAATTACTATAAAAACAGCTGAAAAATTAAAACATTCTATTTTAAGAAACTACTACAGATCACTGCGCTCATTAAGAAGAAAGTTAACATTTGATGGTGTTTATGAAAGAGTTCAGGACCTAGAAAATAAAGTTTATAAAAGTTTATTAAATAATTCAAATCAAGGATTCACTCTAGAATATATGAAAAGTGAGCTTGATCAAATTTATAAATTGATTAAAGATAATTATGACAGTTTATATTCAGATCTAGTTCTTGATTTAATTCACAAGGTTAAATTATTTGGTTTTCATTTTGCAAGTTTAGATTTGCGGCAGGATTCAAGTATTCATAGTTCAGTTTTTAATGATATTATTAAAAACAGTATTGTTGAAAAAATATTGAAATATGATTCAAAAACATATTTAGAGTTAGATCATGATTTAAGATGTGAAATTTTAGCTAGTATTTCTGGAGATATTGAGCCTGAAATTTTTCAAAACAAAATAACTGTTGAAACTCTTAAAAGTATTCGAGTGATGAAGCAAATTCAAAAATCAAATGGAGAAAAAGGCTGCAATCGTTATATAATTAGTAACTGCAATAGTCTAGAGTCAATTCTTCAAGTTTTTGCAATGTTTATGCTAAGTGGCTGGAATAAACCAAAAGTGGATATTATTCCTTTATTTGAAACAATTTCTGATTTAAAAAACTCATCAAAAATTATTGAATCACTATTTTTAGATAAAACATATTTAGCACACCTTAAATTAAGAGGTAACAAACAAACTATTATGCTTGGTTTTTCTGATGGAACAAAAGATGGGGGATATTTTATGGCTAATTGGAGTATATATAAAGCCAAAGAAGAGCTGAGTAAGCTAGCAACAAAATATGATATTTCTATTGCTTTTTTTGACGGTAGAGGAGGACCTCCATCAAGAGGAGGTGGAAGAACTCATGAGTTTTATAATTCTTTAGGTGATGTAATACAAGCAGATGATATTCAATTAACAATTCAAGGACAGACTATTAGTTCAAATTTTGGTACTTTAGAATCTTCCCAATTTAATCTTGAACAACTTTTAAGTTCGGGAATTAAAAATCAAATCTTTGTGAACAGCTCCAATAATCTTAGTAATCATGATAAAAATACATTAGATATATTGGCTGATTATAGCTATAAGGCTTATGAAGATTTTAAATCTCATCCAAAATTTTTAAAGTATTTAGAAAATATTACAACTCTTCCTTATTACTCAAAAACAAATATTGGAAGTCGACCTTCTAAAAGGGGAATTAGTAAAGAACTTTCTCTAAAAGACTTAAGAGCAATTCCCTTTGTTGGGAGTTGGAGTCAATCTAAACAAAACGTTCCTGGTTTTTTTGGAGTTGGAACCTCTTTAAATAAAATTAAATCTAACAATGATTTTGAAAGAGTTAAAGTACTTTATAAAAAGAGTCCATTTTTTAGAACTCTAATTGCAAATAGCATGATGAGTTTAACAAAGTCCTTTTTTGAATTAACATCTTATCTTTCTGATGACAGTGATTATGGTAGTTTTTGGAATATTATTCATGATGAATATAAATTAAGTAAAAAAATGATCCTTGAATTGACAGGCTTTGATTCATTAATGGAAAATGAACAAGCTGGTAAAGCTTCAATTGAGATTCGCGAATCAATTGTTCAGCCACTTATCACTATTCAGCAATTTGCTTTAATACAGATTCAAAAACACAAAAAAGAGAATCACTTAGAGTCTGAACTTCTTAACGTATACGAAAAAATGGTTACTAGGTCACTTTTTGGAAATATTAATGCCAGTAGAAATTCAGCTTAAGAATTATAATAGTTAAAACCATTTATAATTTGATCAGAACTTACTTGTTGATCAATAATTGTATTTCCAATTGAGTTTAACAAAACAAAATTTATAGAACCATGACTATTTTTTTTATCAAACTGAATTAATGATGTAATTTTTTCTTGATCTGATTTGATGATTTTAACTATTGAAAAAAATGATTTAAAAACATGTTTTATTTCATCAGCCTCGGATTGAGATAGAGAGCATTTATCAACAGAAATAGAAGCCTCAATAACCATTCCTATTGCAATTGCCTCTCCATGGGTTAGTTTTTTTAAATGATTTGCTTCAATAAAATAAGACTCAATTGCATGTCCAATTGTATGACCAAAATTTAGGATTTTTCTAGTATTATTTTCAAAAGGATCATTTAAAACTATTCTGTTTTTTATTTCAATGGATTTGTAAATAAGAGGTAAAATATCATCAGTATTTTTTAGAGTACTTGAAAGAGTAGACCAATAGTGTTTATCAATTATTAATCCGTGTTTTAACATTTCAGAATAACCACTTTTATAATCTCTTGGTGATAAAGTTTTTAAAAAATGAGTATCAATTATTACTAGTTTGGGATCTGTAATAACTCCAATTTGATTTTTAATACTATTGAAATCTACACCTGTTTTTCCACCTATTGAAGCGTCAACCATAGAAAGTAAAGTAGTGGGGATATTAACAAAATCGATACCTCTTTTAAACGTTGCAGCTATAAATCCACCCATATCAGTTATAACACCACCACCTAAATTAATCATAAGACTTTTTCTGTCTGCTCCTTTGTCTGACAGAGTTTGCCATATTATTTGACATGTATCAATTGTTTTGAACTCTTCTCCTGCCTTTGTTGGTATTAGTTTAATTTTTATTGATTTTGATAATTTATTTTTAAAAATGGGTAAACAGTTTTTTTCGGTGTTTGTATCCACTAAAATAAAAATAGAAGAATAGTTATTACTTTCAATTATTCTCTCAAGTTTATAAAAACCTTTTTGACTAAAATCTACAGAGTAGCTCCTGGCTATAATTTCATTCATTTTTCAAAAATAAAGTTTTATGTTGGAATAAGATTATATTTAGTATTTCTATATTATTTTTTCTTTTAAATTTGAAAAAAAAATCAATGATTTTTAAGAATACTGAAATTGCTTTTTCATTAAAAAATAATATTGAATTAAGACGTGCTTACTTATTATTTAAACTTATATCATATCCTTTTTTAGTCAATCTAGGTAAGTTTATAATAATGATTTCAGTAAAACTTAGACTTCCAGTAAATGGATTGATTAGATTAACTGTATTTGATCAGTTTTGTGCAGGAATTGACGAAAAGGACTCATTGAAAGTTGTAAGTTTGTTGGCTACAAAAAATGTTAAATCATATCTCCACTATTCTGTTGAGGGAGCTAATTCTGAAAAAGATTATGATAAATGCTTATACTCAACACTAGAAACATTAAAAATTTCTGACAATAATTCTTCATTGCCTTTCTCTGTGTTCAAAGCCACGGGATATGGTTCGGCAATTTTATTTAAAAAAAAAAGTGAAAACACTCCCTTAGATACTTTTGAAAAAAGGGCTTGGGGTAGAGTCGTAGATCGTTTTAGAATAACATTCACTAAGGCAAAGGATCTTGGAATAAGAGTTTTTGTTGATGCAGAAGAAAGTTGGATTCAGCCAGCTATTGATGAACTGACCGAAGAAATGATGCTTGAGTTTAACAAAAAAGAAGTTGTCGTTTTCAATACTATTCAAATGTATAGAAAAGGTCGTTTTGAGTATTTGAAAAAACTAAATAACAAATCTTTAAAAAATGATTTTAAGATTGGAATTAAGCTAGTTAGAGGAGCTTATATGGAAATGGAAAGAAAAAGAGCACTTAAGAATAATTATCCAAGTCCAATTTGTAATTCAAAAAAGGATACAGATCAACAATATGATAATGGAGTTGAGTTTATGTTTGGCAATTTAGAACGTTTTTGTATTTTCTTGGGTAGTCATAACGAAGTAAGTGCAAATAAAGCAATTGATCTGGCATTAAAAAAATCTATACCTCCTAACCATCCAAACCTTTACTTTGGTCAATTATATGGAATGAGTGATAATGTTACTTTTTCATTAGCAAAAGCTGGATATAACACTGTTAAATATTTACCGTATGGACCAATAAAGGAAGTTATACCATATTTAATTAGAAGAGCCAATGAAAATTCATCTATTTCTGGTCAGTCTAATAGAGAATTAGATTTGATATCCTCTGAACTTGAAAGGAGAAAAAAACTATAAATTAACATCTAATAATACTATATTTTTTAAACAGTTTTCAACTTCAATTGAAGTATATTTTGAATTTAAATAACCCCTTAAAATATAGGTTTTACATGAATCCTTGTTGGTATTGCTTTTTGAAAAATCTACAGATGAATTTTTAATAAATTTTTTAATTGATTCAACATTAACATTTTCTGTAAGCAGTGAATCAGCAATATTTATTTTTTTTCTTATTAGCTCATTTTTGACTCTAGCTTGAGGTCCGTAATTGCAGCTAGTTTTTTTACCACTAAAAATAAAAGATAAAATCACAATGCCTATTGACAGTCCAAATAGAAAATACCCAAGTCGTTTAATAAAAGTCATTTAATGTATAGATATCTTTTGTTTTCATCGATAATTTTGATTTTAATTCTATTTATAGGGAAGTTTATAAGTGAAGGTATATTCTCAGACCACTCAATAAAGCATTTATTTCCTGAATCTAAATACTCCTCTACGCCAAAGTCAAGAGCTTCTTCTTCTGATTCTATTCTGTAAAAATCAAAATGATGAATAATTTCATCTAAAGAATTTACATATGTGTTTACTAAAGAAAAAGTTGGACTGGAAATATTTTCATTAAAATTTAAATATTTACATATAGATTTAATTAAGGTTGTTTTACCTGCTCCCATTGGACCATCAAATGCAGTTATCGGATGCTCTAGAGAGTTAAATATTTTTTTGGCAATAGTATCAATTTCAGACAATGAATAGCTGATTTCCATAAATTTACTTTTTAGGTAAAAAGGTAGCATAAGGTATAATCATTTCTTCCATTGATATTCCTCCGTGCTGAAATGAGTTTTTATATAAATTTGCAAAATGATTATAGTTGTTTTGATAAACAAAATAGTCATCATTTTTTGCGAAAATAAAAGAACTATCTAAAAATGTCTTAGGTAATTCAAATTCATTTAAATTTTTAACTTCTACAACTTTTTTATTTTCATAACTCATACTTCTTCCTGATTTATATCTTAAATTTGAACTAATTTCTTTTTTTCCTTTGATTTCTATTGGTTTTTCTACATTTATAGTTCCATGGTCGGTAGTTACAAATAATCTAAACCCTTCATTATTTGCAGATTGAATAAAATCAAAAAGAGGTGAGTTTTTAAACCAGGAAAGTGTTAAAGATCTGTAAGCTTTATTATCTGAGGCTAGCTCCTTTATTATTTCCATTTCGTTTTTAGCATGCGAAATCATGTCAACAAAATTATAAACAACAACTGTCAAATTCTCTAACTTAAAGTTTTTTATATTTTTAAGAAGATTTTTACCGCCTGATATAGAAGTTATTTTATTATAACTGAATTTTATTTTGTTGTTTAACAAGGTTAGTTGTGACTCCAAAAAATTAGATTCAAAAAGATTTTTACCTCCTTCATCACTGTCATTTTTCCACCAATTTGGATGTTTTTCTTGCATTTGTTTTGGAGTCATGCCTGAAAAAAAGGAATTTCTTGAATATTGAGTGGCGGTGGGCAGGATACTTAAATAACACCCATCCTCATTTAAGTCATAGTATTCCTGAATTATAGGACTAATGATCTTCCATTGATCTAGTCTTAAATTATCAATTAAAAGTAATATAGTTGATTGATCTTCCTTTACAAATGGTAAAACTTTTCTTTTAAAAATATTATTAGATAATAATGGATTATCAGAATTTGCTTTGATCCAGTCGGGATATTTTCTTTCTATAAAAATTGAGAATTGTGAATTAGCTTCTTTGATTTGATTTTTGTATATGTCAAACATTACTTGATCATCCAATTTTTCAAGCTCTAGTTCCCAATAAATTAATTTTTGATACATGGAAATCCAATCATTTAGGGAATTTATTTCTAAAAGAGAATTGGATATATCCCTATACTCTTGTTGATAAGATTGAATAGTTTTTTCGTCTACTAAATTTTTACTTTTTAATATTTTTTTTAGAGCAATAAGAATTTGATTTGGATTAACTGGCTTAATAAGGTAGTCTGAAATTTTACTTCCAATGGCATCATCCATTATATGCTCTTCTTCATTTTTAGTTATCATTATAACTGGGAGTTCAGGTCTATTTTTTTTTAATTCTCCAAGTGTTTCTAAACCATTTAATCCAGGCATGTTCTCGTCAAGTAAAACAATATCAAAGCGATTACTTTTTACAATTTTTAATGCATCTAATCCATTAGTACAAGTTGTAATATTATAATTTTTGTTTTCAAGAAATAAAATATGAGGTTTCAGATGGTTTATCTCATCATCAACCCACAAAATTTTGTATCTAATCATAAAGGTTTAATTGATAAATAAAATTAAATTAATTATTATTAATTGAGAGCTATTTTAAAGATTTTAATTTTAAATAAAAGATCTTAAAAATCAATCCAGAGAATTTTGTTAATTTGTGCTTAAATTTCAGACTCAATAAGAAATTAATCTATCCATGATTTTAAAAACTCTTCCTCAAAAAACCATTGGAAAACCTGTCTCTTTAGAGGGGGTTGGTTTACATACAGGTGCCAAGGTTAAATTATCTTTTTTACCTGCGCCTGAAAATACAGGCTTTGTGTTTATAAGAAGTGATTTAAATGGAGATAATCAAATTTCAGCTGATGTTAATTACGTTGTTAATACCGATAGGGGAACTAATATTGAAAAAAACGGTATTAAAATTCATACCTCTGAGCATGTTTTAGCTGCTCTAGTAGGTTTAGATTTAGATAATTGTTTTATTGAAATCAATGGTCCTGAGCCACCAATAATGGATGGTTCATCAAAATTCTTTATTAAAGCTTTAGAAAAAGCAGGTATACAAAAACAAAAATCATTAAGAGAGGAGTACTCTGTAACGGAAATAATAAATTATGTAGATGAAGAAACGGGTAGTGAAATTACACTTATTCCTTCAGAGGAATACCAAGTAACTACAATGGTTGATTTTGGAACTAAAGTTTTGGGTACTCAAAATGCTTCACTAGAAACAATAAGCTGCTTTAAAGACGAAATATCTTCTGCTAGAACATTTAGTTTTCTTCACGAGTTAGAGGCTTTATTAGAACACGGATTGATCAAGGGTGGAGATTTAAATAACGCTATTGTATACGTAGATACTCCTCCATCTAAAACTACTATGGAGAAATTAAAAAAAGCTTTTAAAAAAGATAAATTGAGTGTTAAACCAAATGGAATTTTAGATAATTTGACTCTTCATTATTCAAATGAAGCAGCTAGACATAAACTACTTGATGTTATTGGAGATCTTGCCCTAGTTGGGACAAGAATTAAAGGAAAAGTTATAGCTAATAAACCAGGTCACAAGGTTAATACTTCATTTGGAAAAAAACTTCATAAAATAATTAAAACAGAGAAAAGATCTAATATTCCACATTTAGACTTAAATAAGGAACCTTTATTAGACTCCGTAGGAATAATGAAAATACTTCCACATAGACCTCCTTTTTTATTAGTTGATAAAATTTTTGAGCTTTCTAAAACACATGTTGTTGCAGTTAAAAATGTTACTATAAATGAACCTTTTTTTGAAGGTCATTTTCCTGGGGCCCCAATCATGCCTGGAGTTCTCCAAATTGAGGGAATGGCTCAAGCGGGTGGTGTCTTGATATTAAATACTGTTCCTGATCCTGAAAATTATATAACTCTTTTTATGAAAATTGATAAAGTTAAATTTAAATGTACTGTCCACCCTGGTGATACAATGATTTTTAAGTTAGATTTAATTTCGCCAATAAGAAGAGGGATTTGTCATATGCGTGGATATGTCTATGTAAACGGAAGCATTGCAACACAAGGAGATTTAATGGCACAAATTAAAAAGAAACAAATATGAATCAACCACTAGCTTACGTTCATCCCGGAGCTAAAATTGCTAAAAATGTTGTAATTGAACCTTTTACAACTATTGATAATAATGTTATTATCGGAGACGGTACCTGGATTGGGCCCAATGTTACAATAATGGAAGGTGCTAGAATTGGAAAAAATTGTAATATTTTTCCAGGCTCTGTTATTTCAGCAGTTCCTCAAGACTTAAAATTTAATGGTGAGGATACTACAGCTGAAATAGGAAATAATACTACAATTAGGGAGGCGGTCACTATTAATAGAGGTACTTCTGATAGAATGAAAACAAAGATTGGAGAAAATTGTTTAATTATGGCTTATTCTCATGTTGCTCATGATTGTATTGTTGGTGATAACTGTATATTTTCAAATAATAGTACTTTGGCGGGACATATTACTATTGGTAGCTTTGTCATACTTGCTGGTTTTGTTGCTGTACATCAATATTGTACTATAGGTGATCATGCATTTGTTGCTGGAGGTTCTTTAGTAAGAAAAGATGTTCCTCCTTTTGTAAAGGCGGCTAGACAACCACTTTCTTATGTGGGTATTAATTCTGTTGGATTAAGAAGAAGAGGTTTCTCGTCTGAAAAAATTACTGAAATACAAACTATTTACAGATTACTGTTTCAGAAAAAATATAATACAACTCAAGCAACTGAGATAATTGAAGCTGAAATGACAGCTACCCCGGAAAGAGATGAGATTTTAAATTTTATTCAAAACTCACAAAGAGGTATTATGAAAGGATATTTTCAAAAAAATTAATAATGGCAAGTACATCAGACATTCGAAAAGGCCTTTGCATTAAGTTTAATAACGATATATTTAAAGTTATTGATTTCCTTCATGTTAAGCCAGGAAAGGGTCCTGCCTTTGTTAGAACTAAACTTAAGAGTGTTTCGTCAGGAAAAGTAGTTGACAATACTTTTTCTTCTGGTCACAAAATAGAATCCATTCGTGTTGAAACTAATAAGTTTCAGTTTTTATATAATGATAATGATGATTTCCATTTTATGAATACTGATGATTATGAACAAATAAATATTGATAAAAAAATTATAGATTCTCATGAATTGCTTAAAGAGGGTGAAGTGGTAACAATTTCAATTAATTCTGAAGATGGAATGCCTCTTTCTGTGGATATGCCTGCAAGTGTAATACTTGAAATAAAAGAGACGGAACCCGGTGTTAAAGGAAATACAGCTACTAATGCAACTAAACCGGCTTTAACAGAAACCGGAGCTAGAATCAATGTTCCCTTATTTATAAATGAAGGTGATAAAATAAAAATTGATACAGAAAAAGGACATTATCAAGAAAGAGTAAAAGAATAAATAAATTTATAACAAAGAAAAATGAGTATACTAGTTAATAGAAATTCTAAAATTATAGTTCAAGGTTTTACTGGTGGAGAAGGAACTTTTCACACCACCCAAATGATTGAATATGGAACTAATATTGTAGGAGGTGTGACACCAGGAAAAGGAGGTCAATTTCATTTAGATAAACCTGTATATAACTCTGTATCTGAAGCTGTTCAAGATAAACAAGCTGATACTTCAATTATTTTTGTACCTCCAGCTTTCGCCGGTGATGCAATAATGGAATCTGCTGATGCTGGTATAAAAGTAATTATAGCTATCACAGAAGGAATACCAGTAGCTGATATGGTTAAAGTTGCACCTTATGTCAAGAAAATGGGTGCTAGACTTATTGGGCCAAATTGTCCTGGTATAATAACTCCTGATGAAGCAAAAGTAGGCATTATGCCTGGTTTTGTATTTAAAAAGGGTAATGTTGGGATTATTTCAAAATCTGGAACTCTCACATATGAGGCTGCTGATCAAGTCGTTAGAGAGGGGTTAGGTATAACCACAGCTATTGGAATAGGTGGAGATCCTATCATAGGGACTACTACCAAAGATGCAGTTGAACTATTTATGAATGATCCAGATACAGAATGTATAGTTATGATTGGAGAAATAGGAGGTCAATTAGAGGCAGATGCAGCGTATTGGATTAAATCTAACGGAAACAAAAAACCAGTTGTCGGTTTTATTGCTGGAGAAACTGCCCCTAAGGGAAGAACAATGGGACATGCTGGAGCTATTGTGGGCGGATCAGATGATACAGCTGAAGCTAAAAAAAGAATTTTAAAAGAATGTGGTATTCATGTAGTCAATTCACCTGCTAATATTGGTTCTAAAGTCTCAGAAATATTAAAATAAATGAAACTTTTAAAAAATAAAAATGCTGTAATAACTGGAGCTTCTAGAGGAATTGGAAAAGGTATCGCTTTAGAATTTGCTAGACATGGGTGTAATGTTGCTTTTACTTATTCTAAGTCAAAGGAAAAAGCTAACGAATTAGTTAAAGAATTAGAATCCTTTGATATAATGGCTAAGTGTTATCAAAGTGATGCTTCCAATTTTTCTGATTCTGAATTTCTAATTGAATCAGTGTTAAAGGATTTTTCAGGTATTGACGTGCTAGTAAACAATGCTGGAATAACAAAAGATAATTTACTTATGCGATTAAGTGAAGAAGATTTTGATGAGGTCATTAAAGTAAACTTAAAATCTGTTTTTAATATGACTAAGGCAGTTCAAAAAACTTTTTTAAAGCAACGAAAAGGCTCTTTAGTTCATATGAGTTCTATTGTAGGTGTTAAAGGAAATGCTGGACAATCCAATTATTCAGCCTCAAAAGCTGGAATTATTGGTTTTTCTAAATCAATAGCTTTGGAGCTTGGGTCAAGAAATATAAGAAGTAATGTAATAGCTCCTGGTTTTATAGAAACTGAAATGACAAAAAAATTATCAGAAGAAGTTGTTGAGAAATGGAGAAACTCTATACCTTTGAAAAGAGGAGGTGATCCAAAAGATGTTGCTAATGCATGCGTTTTTTTAGCTTCAGATTTATCTTCTTACATTACAGGTCAAGTTATCAATGTTGATGGAGGAATGTTAACCTAACAAGTAACAAATAAATAAACTATTAATTTTAAAACTAAACTATTATGCAACGTCTACCAAAAATCGGATTACCCATACTCGCATTGGGTTTTTTCATCTTAATTTTAATTTCCAGATCATCAGTAAATATTGGTTATGGAGAAGCGGGAGTCTTATTTAAAACCTTTGGAGGAGGAGTTGTCACTGACGAACCTGCTTTAGGTGAAGGGTTTACTATTATTGCCCCATGGAATAAAGTTTTTCTTTATAATGTAAAACAACAGGAGTTTTTTGAAGGAAACATGCAGGTTCTTTCATCAAACGGTCTTGAAATATCATTAGATGTTTCTGTATTATATCAACCTGATGTTGAAAGGTTAGGTCTTTTACATCAGCAGAAAGGAGAAAACTACGTTAATATTGTTTTGATACCACAGATTAGAGCTGTAGCTAGATCAGTTGTTGGAAGATATACTCCTGAACAATTGTATTCTACGAAACGTGATGCAATTCAAAATGAAATATTTGATGAAACTCAAAAAGTTATAAAAGATCAATATATTCAATTAAATGCTGTTTTAGTTCGTGATGTTACTCTTCCTCAAGCGATTAAAGAAGCTATAGAAAGAAAACTTGGTCAAGAACAAGAGTTTTTGGAATATACATTTAGAATTAAAAAATCTGAACAAGAGGCTAAAAGACAATTAATAGATGCGGAAGGTAAAGCCAAAGCAAATCGAATATTAAGCGCTTCTTTGACTGACAAAATTCTTCAAGAGAAAGGAATTGAGGCTACTTTAAAATTATCACAATCACCTAATTCAAAAGTTATTGTAATTGGAGCTGGTAAAACTGGGATGCCAATAATACTTGGTAATCAATAGTTATTTGTTTGGAATATCCAAAAAGATAATTTATTTCTAATTTAATATTGTATTTAATTATAATATGATTATAAAACCACCTGTAAAGGTGGTTTTATATATATATCTTCATCTTCATCTTAAACTAAATTATAAGCTTATAAGTTTTTTAATATCTTTAAATCATTAACTGTTTATTGAAAATATTATATATGAATAAAGAAATACTTTCATTTCTCAAAGAACTTAAGTCAAATAACAATAGAGATTGGTTTGAGATAAATAAAACTAGATTTTTAAATATTAAAAATGACATTGAGTTAATTTCATCAAAAATGGTTTATGAAATTAATAGCCACGACAGCATAGAAAGTTCCAAAATATTTAGAATTTATAGAGATGTAAGATTTTCAAAAAATAAAACTCCGTATAAAACTAATTTAGGTATTTCATTTAAAAGAAGTTCTCCAAATTTAAGAGGAGGTTATTATTTCCACATTAAACCTAATGAAAGTTTCATAGCATGTGGTTTTTTTAGGCCTAATAAAGCAGATCTTTTGAGAATAAGAAAAGAGCTAGAGATTGATTCTGTTGAATTCAGAGAAATTTTAAATAAAAAGACAATAAAAAATAATTGGGGTGATATAGATGGAGATCCCTTAAAAAGCTGCCCAAGAGGTTTTCTAAAAAACAGTCCTAATATTGATCTTATAAGAATGAAAAGATTTATTTTTTTTAAAAAGTATAGTAATGATTCTGTTTTGTCATCAAATTTTGTAGAAAAAATATCTTTTGACTTTAAGATGATGAGACCTTTTCTTGATTATATGTCAATGGTCTTGACTACAGATTTAAATGGGATTTCAGTTGTGTAAAATGATAAATAAATTAAATATTTTACTTTTTTTGATTCTATCATTAAGAATTTGTGCTCAAAAAATACCAATAATAATAGATGCGGATACAGCTAATGAAATAGATGATTTATTTGCATTATCAGGAGCTATTTCAGAACAAAACTTTAATATTATTGGAATTACTTCATCTCAATTTAACACATCTCCTCTGGCAACATCAAATACAGCTCTAGAGAGTAAAAAAATAACCGATGAAATTTTAGAATTAGCAAAAATGACATCAATACCATCGATATTAGGGAGTAGTTTGCCAATTGATAACATTTTGAGCGTTAAAAACTCTCAAGCATCAAAATTTATTATTCAAAATGCCAAATTATATTCTAATGATAATCCATTACATATTGTTATTCTTGGTTCATGCACAAATATTGCAACTGCAATTATAAATGCCCCAGAAATTTTAAATAACATAAAGGTTTATTATTTAGGTTTTTGGCACAATCCAAACACAAACTCCTATAACAAAAATGAATTTAATTCTAGGAATGACCCACTTGCGATTAATTTCTTGCTAAATTCTTCAGAACTTGATCTTTCAATCATGACTGCCACTACATCGCAGCATTTGATTTTTGAGAGGAATGAACTAGATGTTTTTTTATCAAATAATAACTCTTTGGGAGAGTATTTGAAAAAGCGATGGGATTCTTATAATAGATGGTGGACTAATTTGGATAAAGAAAAGAAGAAATGGATAATGTGGGATGTAGCGATAATAGAGGCGATAGCTAACAAAAACTATTCTCAAATAGAAATATTTGAAACACCTCCTGAAAATATTAAACGAAAAATTAAAATCTATACAAATATTGATGTTTTAGAAATAAAAAAAAGATTTTGGAATAAAATGCAAACTTTTAATAATATCGTTGAATGATAAATATAGATATCAACACGTCAATAAGCGATCTTACAAAATTACTTAAAAATCATAATATTTTATTTGAAAATGAAGTTTTATCGTGTATATCAAAGGCTGGTGAGGGCAATATGAACGTTGTTTTAAGAGTAAGGTCAAATAAGCGATCGTTCATATTTAAACAATCAAGACCTTTTGTACAAAAATTTAGAGATATTCAAGCTCCAATTGAAAGAGTAGATGTAGAATTCAATTTTTATAAAGCTGTTAACCAGAATAATAATAAAAGTTTTTATCCAAAAATTATAAACTATGTAAAAGAAAATTTCTTTATGATATTGGAAGACTTGGGGGAATTTGATGATTATACAAGTATATATAGAAATAGATCCATAAATGAAGAAACAATAATTCGTTTAACTCATATGTTGAAAGACATTCACTCAACAAAAACAAACCTTAATTATCCTTTAAATATTGACCTAAAGAAACTAAACTATCAACATATTTTTGTTTTACCATTCATTAAACAAAATGGTTTTTCATTAGACTCCGTTCATAAAGGATTAAATCAATTAGCCATACCGCTAATTGACAATAAAGCACTACAAAACAAATCATTACTTATTGGAAAAAGATATCTAACAAAAGGAAAAACCCTACTACACGGTGATTTTTACCCTGGTAGCTGGATAAAAAGCCAAAATAAAATTTTTATAATTGATCCTGAATTTAGTTTTTTAGGGGATCTAGAATTTGATTTAGGTGTATTTATTGCTCATATAATTATGACTACTCAAAAGCAGAATTATCTAAAAATAATTATCGATTATTATTCTAAATCCGTCGATGAAAAATTAGTTGCTGACTATGCTTGTATTGAAATTATAAGAAGGCTTATAGGTTTGGCTCAATTACCAATAAACTTGACACTTGATGAAAAGGAAAAATTATTAAAATTCGCAAATAATCTTTTATTAAAATAAGCATTATTGAATTTTTAAATAATTTGTAATATTACATCGTTTTACATATGAATTATCAAAATAAATACATGAAAAAAATTTCAGTTATATTATTAATTTCTCTGACCTTAATTAGTTGCTCTACTTATAAATTTATTGGATCTCCAATAACAATAAAAACTGCTGAATCTTTTAACACAAAACTATCTAACGAAGACTTAAAACAAAAGTGGTCATTATTAGACATCAAATCAGATAAGGTTCCGGGGATGAGTGTTTTAAAAGCTAACAAAGATTTAATCAAAGGTCAGCAAGGTGAAAAAGTAATTGTTGCAATAATAGATTCAGGTGTTGAAATTGATCATCCTTATTTATCAAATTTTATATGGAATAATTCTGATGAAATCCCAAACAATGGAATTGATGATGATAAAAATGGTTATGTAGATGATATTAATGGATGGAATTTTTTGGGAAAATCAGATAAAGAAAATCTAGAATACGTAAGATTATATAGGAAAACAAATAAAGATGATTCTTTAAGTCAAGTTTATAAAAATGAAATTGAAAATGCAATCAATAAAAATAACCAAACTATAAAAAGAGTTCAGAACCTTTCAAAGTTATTATCTGAGTCAGACAGTTTAATCTCTTCTATACTAGGTAAAAATAGATATTCTTTAGAAGAAGCTAGACAAATATCTCCTAAAGCATTTAAAATTGAACAGGCAATCGACTTTTTAGAATTTGCTAAATCAAATAATTGGTCAAAAGAAGGTTTTTCGAAATCGGTAGACAATTATATTTCTAGTAATAATTTTCACAATAATATCGATTTTAAAGGTAGGGGAGAAGTTGGAGACGATCCTGATGATTTTAATGATAGAAATTATGGTGATTCAAATGTTTCTGATCCAAATAAACATGGAACTCACGTTAGTGGAATTGTTTTAAGTATATCAAATAGCTCTCTGATAATGCCAATAAGATGCGTTCCCGATGGAGATGAATATGATAAAGATGTTGCTTTATCTATAAGGTATGCGGTAGATAACGGAGCTAAAATTATTAATTTTAGTTTTGGAAAAAAATATTCTCCACATTCTGACTGGGTAATTGATGCAATGAAATATGCTTCCGCAAATGATGTTTTAATTGTTACTGCTTCAGGAAATGATTCTAATGATGTTGATAGTGAAAAAAACCAAACATTTCCAACAGATCAAATTGGTGGAATAGAATTTATTGATAATGTTTTGACAGTTGGTGCATCTACATATAACTACGACTCTAAACAAATTGCGAACTTTTCAAATTATGGGTCAAATAATGTTGATTTATTTGCTCCTGGATTTCAAATTTATTCATCAGTACTTGACGGAGAATTTGAATATTTAAACGGAACTTCAATGGCAGCTCCAAATGCAGCTGGAGTTGCAGCTGTTTTGCGTTCTTTTTATCCTAAATTATCAGCACCTTCTATTAAAAAAATTCTCATAGAATCTGGGGTTTATATGTTTGATGAATTAACTTTTTCTAATTCTCAAGAACTCTCGAAATCGAAAAGATTTTCAAAGTCTGGTAAAACAATTAATTTATATAACGCATTATTATTAGCATCTAATTATAAAGAAAAAAATCCTAAAAAAAGTTTAATGAGGTATAGATCTAAACTTTAATTGTGTTACGAAGTTTATAATTGATGAAATATAACATCAAAACTTTAAATATTATTTTTGAGCACAACAATCATCATCCTTACACCTGCAATATTTTAAATTATAAATATGTAAAAATCCAAGTGAGAATGCCAATAAATAGGTGTAAAACTCAGAAAAAGGCATGATTTCAAATTGTTCATTTAAAATTAATAAACAAAGTAAAACCCAGAAACCACTTAAAAGAACTTTTATAAAGTTATTTGATGAGTTCAGAACAGAATTATAAACTGCTAAGAAGGAGACTATAATAAAAAAATAATTGAATGATTGCCACCAAACGGGGGTCTCATGACAACAAATTAAAGCAGATTGTGCCTTCGAAAAAAATAGAAGTGGAGTAGCCACACAATGTAAAATGCAAAGACCACTTGATATTGCGCCTAAATGATCCGAATTGTAGGTAATTGACTTCATAATTGTTTGCGAACTTAAATTTAAATTAATTAATTATCAATTATTTCTTTAATTAAATTTTGACTGTATAATTTATTGAAATTATAGTCGTTATATTATTTATAAGTAGATTTGATGTAATGAAAAAAATTATTTTTTTTCTCATTTTACCTTTATTAGCTTTTTCTCAGGAAAAAAATTCTAAAAATAACATAGATAATCAAGAGTCTAGAACTAACAACTTCAAGGGCTTATCCCTGGGGTTTCTAGTTCAGGGTCAAACTAAATATCCCTCTCCATTTTATGGCCCTGAAATTAATGGATTATATAACAATGGGGCTTATAATTTTATAGTTGATTTTTATTATAAAAAATTCTTGATTGGTTTTCAACTATCAGATGAGTATTTATATCTTAAAAAAGTTGATTCTAATGGTTCAATTTGGAAGCCCAGAGGTTTTAACGGAAGCTATTCATCTCTAACAAGAGCTTATTGGTTTTCTTTGGGCTATAATCTTTACAAAGATTTAAATTTAAAATTAAGTGTCGGTTTAAGAAATGGACCAACTAACAGTATTTTTATGAAGAACAAACTTGCCTCTGAGGTTACAGAGGGTTTTGGATATTATGAACCATCCAATGTAATTAATCAATCAGAAAACTCTATGGACAATTATTCTGAAATGGATTTTTCAGCTTCGGTTAATTATCCCATTAAACTATACAAAAATTATGGTATTGTTCCTGAAGTTGGATATTCATTTAATCATGGTGGAATAATAACGGGATTGAGTATCATCTTTTTAAATAAGGAAAAGGATGATGATGAGGACGAGTCCAGCAACTCATTTTTAGATAAAAAAAATGGATTTTATAATGAATAGATCTTTGTTATTTGTTGTTATTATGTTATTGTTTAACGGTTGTTTTAATCAATACTTAATGGATGATTTAATTGATTTACCTCCCAATATTACATTAAAAGGTTCTTCAGAGATTAATCTTTTAATGGGCAATTCTTATTCAGATTCTGGTGCAATGGCTTTGGATGGTGTAGATGGTAACCTTACCTCTTCAATTGAAATTACCGGTTCGGTAGATACATCTATTGTTGGAACTTATTCAATAACTTACACTGTTACAGATAGTTCTGGTAATTCATCTTCAATAATCAGAACGATTGTAGTTAACGATTCAACAGCCCCTGTAATTACCCTAACAGGCTCATCTACTGTTAATCTTTCAACAGGAGAAATCTTTACAGATCCTGGTGCAACAGCTAATGATGATGTTGATGGAGATATTACTTCTTCCATAACAGTCTCAGGAACAGTTGATGTTTCTGCTGTAGGAACATACTTAATAACCTATTTTGTATCTGACACTACTGGCAATTCATCTTCAATAGTTAGGACAGTTATCGTGAACGATACAACCCCTCCAGTAATAACTCTTACGGGTTCTTCTACCTTAAGGTTTTCGCCTGGAGATTCTTTTTTAGACCCAGGAGCTACTGCTACAGACAATATTGATGGAGATCTTACTTTATCTATAACAACATCAGGAACCGTAGACATTTCTACTCTTGGAACATATTATATACTATACACTGTTGCAGATGCTTCAGGTAATTCATCTTCAGTAACCAGAACAATCCTAGTTACTGATACAACAGCTCCTCTGATTTCATTGATAGGAAACTCAACAATCAATCTTTTGTTAGGAGAGATTTTTGTAGATCCTGGTGCAACTGCTTTAGATGACGAAGACGGAGATTTAACCTCTTCTATAATAATCTCAGCAACAGTGGATTCCTTTAATGCTGCAACATATTATGTTCTTTACAGCGTTACAGACAGCGCTGGAAATTCAGCTTCAATAACTAGAATCGTAGTGATTATTGACACTGTGCCTCCTTTGATTTCAATAGTTGGTAATTCAACAATTAATCTTTCACTTGGAGAACCTTTTTATGATCCTGGTGCAACTGCAACAGATAATATTGATGGAGACCTTACCTCATCCATAACAGTTTCAGGAACTGTCGATAACACTAGTGTTGGAACCTACTTTATAATATACTCTTCGTCAGATAGTGCTGGAAATTCAACTTCAGTAACTAGAACCGTTTTGGTTAATGATACTGTACCTCCTTCGATTTCATTAACGGGAAACGCAAATATAAATCTTTCAGTGGGAGTTACCTTCTCAGATCCTGGAGCAACAGCAACAGATGGCGTTGATGGTGATCTTACTTCATCAATAGTAATCTCGGGATCGGTCGATACTTCAACTGCAGGAACTTATTTAATAACTTACTCTGTTACAGACAGTGCTGGAAATTCTGCTTCAATTACTAGAACTGTTGTAGTTAACGATACAGCACCTCCTGTAATCTCATTGGCAGGTAATGCAACCATTAGTGTTGGATTTGGAACCACCTTTTCAGATCCTGGCGCAACTGCCACAGATGCTGTGGATGGTGATCTAACCTCCTCCATAATAGCTACTGGTTCAGTTAATACTTCTACTGAAGGAACTTATTCCATTGTCTATTCTGTTTCAGACAGTGCTGGAAATTCTGCTTCAGTGACTTTATCTGTAGAGGTAAATAAAATTTATTTTGAAAATGGTACTTGTAAATGTCCATTAGCAGCAATAGGAGCTACACAGGTGATTAACGGAGTGACCTATACAGTGGTGGATAATTCATCAATAACAACTCAGGTTGGAGCAGCAAATTATAACCTATGTACCACGCAGGTTACGAGTATGGCTCTGCTTTTTCAAAATAATAATTCATTTAACTCTGATATTGGTTTTTGGGATACTTCTAATGTGACTACAATGTCTCAAATGTTTAATAATTCATCTTCATTTAATAATAACGGTGAAGATTTAAATGACTGGGATACCTCTAGTGTAACTAGCATGGAAAATATGTTTTATCAGGCATCTGTATTTAATCAAAATATTGGGACTTGGAATACTTCTAATGTTACTACTATGAAATGGATGTTTAAGCAAGCATCAGCTTTTAATCAAGATATTGGTAGCTGGAATACTTCTAAAGTGACTAATATGATGAGAATGTTTAGACAGTCAGCTTTCAATCAAGATATAAGCACATCTGGTTCTTCATGGGATGTTTCTAAAGTTACTAGTATGCGAGAAATGTTTAGTATCACAGACTTTAATCAAAATATTGGAAATTGGAATGTATCTGAAGTGACAACTTTTGAGGGAATGTTTAATGAAAATGTAAGTAATTGTCAACCATTTAATCAAGACATAAGCGGATGGGATACCTCAAGTGCAACTACAATGTCATTTATGTTTACTAGAGCTTGCTCATTTAATCAAGATATAAGTGGATGGGACACTTCAAGTGTAACTGATATGCAATATATGTTTTATGAGGCAAATGCATTTAATCAAGATATAAGCACATCTACCTCTTCATGGAACACTTCTAGTGTGGGTAACATGTCTAATATGTTTTTTAATGCTGATGCATTTAATCAGGATTTAACTAACTGGGATGTTTCCAGTGTTACAAATATGTCATTTATGTTTAATGGAGCAAATGCATTTAATGGGAGTTTAGCGAATTGGGATGTTTCTAGTGTAGTTAATATGAGGGGTATGCTGAGAAGTTGTCCCTTTAATCAAGGTATTAATTCTTGGGATACTTCAAGTGTCACTGATATGTGGGGGATGTTTGAAAGTAATACTAATTTTAATCAAGTTATTGGAGATTGGAATACTTCAAGTGTTACTGATATGACTCAGATGTTCAGGGGAGCCTCATCTTTTAATCAAGCTTTGACAAAAAATAGTAACAAATGGAATACTGCAAATGTTACTAGCAATAATATGAATTACATGTTTGACTTGGCAACAGATTTTAATCAAGATTTAAGTGGATGGTGTGTGTCAAATATTTCTTCAGAACCAACTAATTTTTCTTCTAGCTCATCACTTACAGGAAGTAATAAGCCTTCTTGGGGTAATTGTCCATAGGTATATTTTCTTTAATAGATTTAGACTAGTTAATTAATTTACTAAGATTAAAAAATGGCTTTATTTTATTTTAATAATATGCAAACAAAAGCAAGAAGCTTACAAAAAATTTTTAGAGTTTTCTTGGGCTTGTCAATGATTTTCATTGGTATTGGTCATCTAACCTTTATTCGAATTGAGTTTCAAGCGCAAGTACCTACTTGGATAACGAATGAAGAAAATTTAATGGATTTTGTAATACTTGCATCAGGAGTTGTAGAAATTATTTTAGGTACTTTGATGGTCTTGGGTGGAAAACTAAAATTAATAACAGGTATTAGCTTGGCAATTTTTTATATTTTAATTTTTCCTGGTAATATCAACCAATATGTAAATAATATAGATGCTTTTGGTTTAAACACTGATTCCAAGCGACTATTCCGTTTGTTTTTTCAACCTATATTGGTACTATGGGCTTTATGGTCAACAGGAGGATTATATTATTTAATACACAGAAAAAAAAAGAAAACAGACATATATTAATTTATAAACTCAGCCAGTAATTTGTGAAAATGATGTACTCCTTTTTCACGTGTGGGAGAAAAGCGACCAGCTTTATAGAAACTAGAATTTAAACCTTTTTGAACACCTTCAACAACAAACTCATCTTCTCTTTCCACCTTGTCTAATATTGCTCCAGCACCATTATTTAATTTGGATTCATCATAAACATAGGATCTAAATGAAACTCTAGTTTGATTTATTGAAATAGGTTTTACTATATTGACAGAGAGCCCCCAAGGATAAAAATTAAACATCATATTAGGAAATACCCAGTAATAATATGCAGCTACGTTTTTACCTTTATCCGGATGGTTTAAAGGAAGATCAAATACTTCTTCACTTGAGTTTGTGTATCCAATTTGAAGGTTCATTATGTCATATGTAAGTGTCTTATAGTCTCCATAATCTAGAACATCATTGAGGTCATCATGAACAAATGGGATATGAAATCCTTCTAGGAAATTATCACAATATAAAGCCCAATTTGAATTAACCAAGTAATCTTTGCTTTTATTAGTATCTAACTTGAATTGGTTAATTGGAAGAAAGCCAATTCTTTCTTTCATTATTTTAAATGTATCGCTTAGTTCAAATTCAGGATTAACACCTGCAAATAAAAATGGACCTAATTTTTCTATCTTAAATTCATGTAAATGATCACAGGCTCTTGGAAAATCTTTTGTTTTTTGAAATTCTGGCATTGATTTAAATTTTCCATTTAAATCAAATTTTCTTCCATGATAGCCACATGTTAAACTCTTATACTTACCAGGATCACTAATTACGATGTTCCCCCTATGGGTGCATACATTAGAAAAACATTTTATTTCATCGTTGTTATCTCTGACTAAAACCATGGGTTCACTCAAGAAATTATCCAATAATATAAATGGATAAGCACTTTTAATTAAAGGAATTAGGCTGTTTTCATCTCCAATAAAATGCCAAGCTTTTAAAAAAATATTTTTTTTGACTTTTTTGAAAACCTTTTTACTTCTGTAAAAGGAGGAAGGTAAGGTTTCAGCTTCTTCAATATTTGGGTTTATGTAGTATTTTTCCATTTTCTTGTATTTGTTTATTTCCTTTTCAACCAAAAATAAAAAGGAATACCGGTTAGTAACATAATAAAACCTAAGGTTACAGTTTCAATTCCACAACCAATTATTATCCAAATTGAAAAAATAAATGCTAAAAAAGAAATTATTAGCCTAAAACTATTAGTCTTTGATAAAAGAGCTAGACAAGCTGTGGAAAATAAATATGGAGTTATAACTGATAAAGTAGATAGTTTGATCATGAAGGTAAAGGCTTCAACCAGAGTTTTAGAGAAGTTAAAAAGTAAAAGAAAAGAGATTAAAATACTGGAGATTATAATTCCTGAAATAGGGGAGTTGTTACTATTTTTCTTCCCAAATATTTTAGGAAATAATCCGTCAATAGAAGCTGACATTGGAATTTGTCCTTGAATAAGGATCCACCCATTTAAAGCACCCATGGTAGCGATAACTGCACCAATAGCAACAATTTTTCTAGAAAAACTACCTGAAATTATTTCTGCAGCGTCAGCAAAAGGAGCATTTGAATTAGCTAAATCATCAAGAGGTATTAATCCCATTATAGAGATAGTACTCATCAGATATATAATTATGGTAAATAATGTACCATAAATAGTAGCTTTTTTGATTGTTTGACTTGCATTATTTACTTTATCACTTGGTATAGTAGCACTTTCCATGCCTAAGAAGGCGAAAAAAGTTAAAGTTGTTGTTGCAGTTATAGCCTCAAAATTTGATTTATCTGAGGCATTAAAAGGATAAAAATTACTGAAATCAATATAAAATAAGCCAATAAAGCCTATGAATACTATTGGGATAATTTTTAATGCAGTTGTAACAGTCTGAACAAGACCAATTGTAGATATTTTCTTTGAATTTATCCATGTAAAAAACCAAATAAAAAATAATCCTGTACAAATTGATAATATTGGATTGGAGTTAAGTTCTGGAAATAACACGCCTAAATATCCAAGTAATGCAACCGTAATAGCTGCATTTGTAGACCAAATAGAAATCCAATAGCCCCAAGCGACAAGAAATGCAGGTAAATCTCCAAATGATTTCCTTGTGTAATAATATGGTCCGCCAGGATTTTTATTTGAAATTTTAGATAACTCTCCGAATACTAATGCTAATAAAATAGCACCCACAGATGAAAACAACCAACCAATAATACTTATTGTTCCATATATAGCTAGGGATGCAGGAAGTAAAAATATACCAGAACCAACCATATTTCCAATAACTAAGGAAGTACTGGACCATAATCCTAATTTATCATCCTTCATTGTATAAATTATACTTCAATATAGTACTATTTATATGATATGAGCGATTCATTTAAATAGTCTATAATTTATATTATGTAAAATAGAATTTGTTTCAAGTAAATATATTACTACACTTTAAATATTATGTAAATTGCAAAAAATATTTATTATGAAAATTGCAAAAATTTTAAAAATAATTGGAGTATTAGTTCTTGTTGTTGCATGTGGAGGGATATATGTGTCATTTATAAACCCAGCTAGTCCTCGTGGATCGTCAAACTTAATAAAAGAGACACTGATTATGGATGTTGATTACAGTCGTCCTTATAAAAAAGAAAGATTAATTTTTGGAGAATCTTCTGAAGGTGCATTGGTTCCCTTTAATAATTATTGGAGATTAGGAGCTAATTTTTCAACTACATTTGAGACAAATGAATCCATATCTTTTGCAGGAAGATCGATTGAGCCAGGTAAATATAGAATGTATGCAGTTCCTTATAAAGATACTTGGCAAATAACACTAAATACTGATGCTGGAGCATTCGGGTATAGTGAACCAGATTATGATAAAGATCTAATTTCAGTAAATGTTTCTTCAAAACAAATGACAGAAACCATAGAACAACTAACAATTGATTTTATTGAGGATAGCATCGGTACTTCCTTAAGAATTCGTTGGGATTTAACCCAAGTTATTGTTCCATTAAACTAATTTTAATTATCTGATGATTTGGATTACTTTAAAAAACTTAATTAAAACAGTTTTTTTTATTCTTGTAATAGCCTCATTGAGTTATTTTTTAATTTCCTATTTACAAACAAAAAATAATATTATGGATATTGAAGATTATTCTCCAATATCAACATTAAAGGTTAATGAAACAATATTAAAAAAGTCAAAGTATCCTTTTATTGATGTTCATAATCACCAATTTGATATGCCTATTAAGAATCTTGATAATTTAGTTTCTGAAATGGATAGTCTTAATATGGTATTTATGATTAATTTGAGTGGATTTAGAGGATTGTACTTAGAGAAATCACTTCAAAAAATTAAAGAATCAGCCCCTACTCGATTCGGTTTATTTTTAAATATTGATTTTGAAAAAATTGATGAGCCTGATTTTAAATCTTTTACACTTAAAGTTATTCGTGATGCAGTTAGAAGTGGTGTTATTGGTTTAAAAGTATACAAATCTTTAGGTTTAACTGATAAAGACTCAAATGGAAATAGAATTAGTGTAAATGATCCAAGATTAGATCCTGTATGGAACTTATGTGGAGAATTAAACATACCAGTTCTGATTCATTCTGGTGAACCTGAAGCATTTTGGTTTGATAAAAATGAATATAATGAACGATGGTTAGAATTAAGACAAAAACCTGGTCGATACAGAGGAGATCCATCTAAATATCCTTCATTTGAAACTGTCATTTCTGAACAACATGATGTTTTTAGAAAACATCCTAAGACAACTTTTATTAATGCACACTTGGGTTGGATGGGTAATGATTTAGATGCGCTATCTGATCACTTAGATACATATAAGAACGTAATGACAGAGATTGGTGCAGTTCTAGCTGAACTAGGTAGACAGCCTGTAAGAGCTCGAAAATTTTTAACTGAATATAAAAATAGAGTCCTTTTTGGAAAGGATTCCTATAATGTATCTGAATACCATACTTACTTTAGAGTTTTAGAGACAGATGATGAATATTTTGATTACTATAGAAAACGACATGCTCATTGGAAAATGTACGGACTAAATCTTCCTGATTCAGTTTTAAAATCTTTATATTATAAGAATGCACTGAAGCTTTTTCCTAACATAGATAAAAATTTAATTAAATGATAATTGTAAATACACCTGAAATACCAAATCAAGAGATCACTGAGGTACACGGAATAGCACGTGGAAGTACCGTTCGTGGTAGAAACGTCGGTTCAGACATCTTTGCAGGTCTAAAAAATCTTATTGGTGGAGAAATATCTGAATATACCAAACTCCTGGCAGATTCTCGTGAACAAGCCCTAAGTCGAATGGAAGAAGATGCAGTTAAAATTGGTGCTAATGCTATAGTAAACGTTAGAATTACTACTTCTATGGTAATGCAAGGTACCTCCGAGATACTAGCATATGGAACAGCTGTAACTGTAAAATAAATTAATAATGAATATTGTATTCCCAATTTTAATATATGTTCTGTTAGCACTAATAATTATTGTTTTAATAATTAAAAGGATAAATGATAAGAAACATGAAAAATTTGAAAAAAGGGATAATTAATATTTTAGAAGATCAATAATTTTTTCTTTCAATCTTTGTTTAGGTAGATATTGAGATTCAAGCTTTGAGCTAAACGGAATGGGTGTGTCTAATGATCCAACTCTCATGATTGGTCCATCTAAATATTCAAAACAGTTTTCGGCTATTTGTGCAGAAATTTCTCCCATATATCCCCCAAACATACTATCTTCTTGAAGAAGAACGACTTTATTGCATTTTTTTACTTGATCAAAAACTGTAGTTTGATCCCATGGTACGAGTGTATTTAAATCAATAACACAAATTTTATTATCAGCGTGTTGATTTGCCTCCTCAATAGCCCAATGAACTCCTAAGCCATAAGAAATTATAACTATTTCGTTACCACTTTTTCTTATTGTAGCTTTTCCAAGTTCTAAAGAATACTTATTGTTAGGAACAGGTTCTTCAATTGATCTGTAGAGTTTCTTATGTTCAAAAAAAAGTACAGGGTTTGGATCATCTATAGAAGAATGCAATAATCCTTTAGCTTCATAAGGAAAAGCAGGGTATACAACTTTGAGTCCAGGGACAGTTGTGAACCAAGATTCATTGCTTTGGGAATGAAATGGTCCCGCTCCTACCCCTCCTCCACAAGGCATTCTAATAACAATATTTGCAGTTTGTCCCCATCTGTAATAAGATTTTGCTAATAGATTAACCACAGGCGTAAATCCACTTGAAACAAAATCAGCAAATTGCATTTCGACTATGGATTTATGTCCCTTAATAGCCAGGCCATATGCAGTTGATACGATCACTGATTCACAGATTGGTGTATTTCTAACTCTATCTTTTCCAAATTTATTTAGTAGTCCTTCAGTTATTTTAAAGACTCCGCCATATTCAGCAATATCTTGACCCATAATAACTAAATCTTCATTTAGTGACATTGCTTCATGATGAGTATCTGAGAGAACATCTATAAATCTTTTATTTACCTTTTCTATCTTATTATTGACTATTTCAATACTTGGTGACTTAGAGTAAACATCATTTAATTCATAATTAATATTTGGTTCAACTTCTGAAGAATTATTGGCAAGATCCCATTCTGATTTAATTTGATTGTCTGTATCTAAATATATCTTTTTTTTTAATTTTTCATTTAAGACTCCTTCTTTAAATAAATAGCTTTCATAATTAGAAATTGGATCTTTAATTTTCCACTGTTTCATTAGGTTTTCTGGAACGTAAGAAGTACCACTTGCCTCTTCATGACCTCTTATCCTAAATGTTTTAAATTCAACCAAAACTGGTCTAGGAGTTTTACGCTGACTATCTAAAATACTATCAATTTTTGAATATACTTCTAAAATATTATTTCCATCAATTATATGAGATTCTATTGAATATGCTAAACCTCTTTCTG